>Ga0307379_10001728_pt1 | contig 33724 bp, 35 predicted proteins | sample UN2MG_FD_202237 | JGI IMG/M metagenome (GOLD analysis project Ga0307379, IMG submission 202237) | Soil microbial communities from Risofladan, Vaasa, Finland - UN-2 | ecosystem: Environmental > Terrestrial > Soil > Coastal area > Acid sulfate soil | place: Finland: Risofladan, Vaasa | collected...
TCTGAGCCCGGCCGCCAAGCGCCGCGCCGTGGACATGCTCAAAGAGACATTGAGCATGTCGGAACGGTTGGCCTGCAAGGCGGTCGGGCTTTCTCGCTCCACCCACCGACGTCTGCCCCAAGCCCAGAGGCCCACCGACCCTGACGTGGACATGCGGGCCTGGTTGCGCACCTATGCCTCCAAGCACCCATGCCACGGGTTCCGGCGGGCCTGGGCGGCGCTACGCCACGATGAGGGCCAGAGAGTCAACGTGAAGAAGGTGCACCGGTTGTGGCGCGAGGAAGGCCTGCAGCGCCGTGTCCACAGCCCGCGTAAACGGCCCGGAATGTCCTCGGTGCCCCAGGTTGTCGCCGACGCCCCGAAGGTGGTGTGGGCGATTGACTTCCAGTTCGACTCCACCACCGACGGCAAGGCGATCAAGATCGCGTCGATGGTCGATGAACACACCCGGGAATCGCTGCTGCACCTCGTCGAGCGCTCCATCACCGCTGAGCGACTCGTCCCCGAACTCGAGAAGGTGTTCGCGGTGGCCGGCGGCCCACCGAAGGTGCTCCGGATGGACAACGGTCCAGAATTGGTCTCCCAAGCACTGCAACAGTTCTGCCAGGGCAAGGTCGGATTGTCCTACATTCCGCCGGGCACGCCGTGGAACAACGGCTACATCGAATCGTTCAACAACCGGCTACGCAAGGAATGCCTCAACCGCAACCACTGGAACACCCTGTTCGAGGCCCGAGTGGTCATCGGCGACTTCAAAGACGAGCACAACCACAGACACCGGCATTCGGCTCTGGGCTACCGAACACCCGCCGAGTACGCTGCCCGATGCAGCCACACCCACTACCCCGCCAGCCCATTTCCCCCGAACGAGCAGGTGGTCGATCATGGAGAGGTCAGTACGCCTACTGAGCGAGTGCAGGGGATGATCGAACTGATGCGGTCGATAAGGAATTAGACGGTGGCTTCGGTCAGAGTGCCGTTTTCGGAGACGGCACCCTTTACTGGTGGCGTCAGGTATGCGAGTAGCTCCCGCAGATTGTTCTTATAGCCTGTGCCGCAATGTACCTCCACCAAGCGCAGCGAGGTCGCCAGGCCTGAGCACGGGCCGTTGCTAGTGAAAACTCTGCCGTCCTGGACGAAACTGAGAGAGCCGTCTCTGACAAGCTTCGCTGCGGGTACCTCTCTTTCGAATCGTTCGAATTGATTCGAATACACCAAGCAATGCTTGTCGTCCAGCAAGCCCGCTGCGCCGAGGACGAACGCACCGGTGCATACAGACATCACGTACTTGCATGTCTCGGCATTGGCAATTCCCTTGATGTAGTCGAGGGTTCCGTTCGCCTCCAACGCTGGGATGTTTCGCGCGCCATGACCACCCGGAACTACAACCACGTTTGCCGGCGGAGCGGTTTCATAGCTGAAGTCAGCGATAAATTTCATGCCCGAGGACATGACAATCGGATCAGTGGTCGGCGCGACAGTGAAGACATTCGGAGTCGTGCCATCCTTGAGGTTGAACGTGTAGCTGAAATCGGATTCCTCGATGGGTCTATCGGTGGGCAATTCTTGGAACGCAGTCATCCACCAGAACATTTCGTACGGGCCCACGACGTCTTGCTCTTCCGCGCCGTCAAACATGACGAGGGCCATTGAGAGATCGTTCATGACTCCAGGGGCGGAACTGTTATCAGAAATGCCACTTCTCCAAACTTTGATCGACCCGGGCGTGTCCGGAGGTTCTGTTACTTGAGTGCCTCCTCGGTGTGAGGGTGCCCGGGTTGATGGTAGTCGAGCGCTTCGGCCCGTGCCGACGGTTCCTGACGACAATCGCCTCATGTTGACGACGGTTGAGGATCCGGCGTGCGGCAGGTCATCGCGCGCGTGGGGTTTACCGAGAACCCAACCACTGGAACACCCTGTTCGAGGCCCGAGTGGTCATCGGAGACTTCAAAGACGAGCACAACCACAGACACCGGCATTCGGCTCTGGGCTACCGAACACCGGCCGAGTACGCTGACCGATGCAGCCACACCCGATACCCCGTGGCCTGCGAGATCAACTGAATCCGGACAACAACAACCTGGCTCTAAAGCCGGGTGGACTCAATATCAGGGACACGCCACTTTTTCAAGGGACCGCGCCCGCAAGTTTGTGTCGGCGAGCCCAACCCGCGTCTCCGCAAGGAACTCGGCCAGTCCAGTCTCCACCGCGGCAAGACGCTGGGAATGTTCCCGTTGGAGCCTGGATGTTGACGGGAATGTTGACAAGACACAAAACAGGCCAGGGTTTTTAGGCCCTGGCCTGTCCCTGGTGGAGCTGCCGGGAATCGAACCCGGGTCCTACGGCATTCCCTCAAGACTTCTCCGTGCGCAGTTCGCTATGTCTCTACTTGGATCTCCTGCTCACGCGAACAAGTCAGGATGACGATCCCAGTCGCTGTTTGATTTCCCGCTAGATCCCGCGACCGGACTTAACGGTTTGTCCCTCTAGCTGATGCCAGGGTCCGGGCCGAGGGCGCTCCCGGTCTGACAGACACACCGTCGCTTAGGCAGCGAGGGCGTAGTCGCGCTGATTGGAATCGGCGCTTAATTGGTTGCAACGACGCTTACGGTGGTCTCTTGCCTGCACCGGCACGCTTCCCTTGATTCGATGCGCGAAGTCGAAACCGTTCAGCCCCTCGCACCCTGGCCGAAATTCGACCAGAATTCAGAGTCTACGCCAGCCGCCCGACAGAACCGAGGCCCCAAGACATGAAGCAAGACCTGCGTGGCGAGAAATCGCTGGAAGCCTGGGGGTTCGTCCGCAAAGTCCTCGATGACCTGACCCAGCAGATCACCGCCGATGCCCGCAGCGAGCGCGAACTTCTCGAAGGCCTTCGTTTGCTCAACCGAGTCAGCGCGCTATGCACCGAATTGACGGTCGACACCGATCCCGACCACCCCCATTTCGTTGCGATGTGCACGCCGTTCCGATTCGTCGGCGGTCCCAATCCGCACGGCGCCTACTGGCTGGCCATGATCGCCGGCGATCGCGTCTACCGGCTCACCGGCACCCGCGGCACCTCGACCTACCTCGGCCTGCAGGTGCTGGCCGGCACCGGGTTGAACCCGCGGCGGATGAGCAACTACCTCGGCGACCGTGATCTGGTGCTCGACGGCACCGACGGCTTCAACATCGTGTTCGCCGCAACCCGGCCCGACGACGCCGACCTGGCCGGCGCACAATGGGTCCAGATCCCCGACGACACCTCCTCGATCGTCGTGCGCGACTACATCGCCGACCCGGACACGCAAGTCCCGGCCACCTTGCACATCACCCGCCTCGGCACGCCGACGCCACCACCGGTGCTGACCGACGAGTTACTGGCCGATCAGCTCACCGCGATGGGCTGGACGATGGTCAAACTCACCACGCTGCACCGCACCGTGCGACCCGATCTGCTCGAAACCCCGAACATTCTGATCACCTCAGGCTCGGAAAGCCTGGGCGGGGAGAACACCACGCCCGACAATCTCTACATGCTCGGCCTGTTCGACCTGCAACCCGACCAGACGTTGCAACTGCAGTTCCGGCCGCCCGAAACCCGGTACTGGTCGGTCACTGTGGAGAACATCTGGCACGAGTGCCTGGAGCCGCTGGTGCGCCACAGTTCGGTGACCAATCGGGGCATCGAACCCGAGGCCGACGGCACGGTGCGTCTGGCGATCGGCGCCCGCGACCACGGATACGGACACTGGCTCGATACCGGCGGACGCACCAGGGGTTTCGTCACCGTGCGTTGGCTGGACAACCCGCAGGCGCCCGACGTCACAGTGCGCGTACTGGGCGCGAAGGCTCCCTGATGGGCGACGCCGCCGCACGACTCGATCCGGACCGGTTGATCGAGCAGGCCTGTGAACTGGCCGGTAGCGATGACTTCAGTGACGCCGACGGCTGGCGGGAGAATCTGTCCCGGCTCGTCGACGATCTCGTCAGCGAAGCCGATCTGTCCCCCATCGGGGTGGAGGTCGCCGCCGCCGACGTGATCATGCCGCTGCGCAATCGACTGCAGATCACTCACTGGCGCAAGCACAACCCCGAGATCGCCCACGAACGCATCCAGCGGCCCATCGTCATCATCGGTCAGCCCCGCACGGGCACCACGATCCTCTACGACCTGCTGGCTCAGGATCCCGAATTGCGTGCGCCGCTGACCTGGGAGGTCGACCACCCCTTCCCGGTTCCACAGCCTGCTACCTACGACACCGATCCGCGCATCGCCGAGACCCAGGCCCAGTTGGAGATGAGCGAGCAACTCATCCCCGGTTTCATGAAGTTCCACCCGATGGACGCACTCGTCGGCCAGGAGTGTGTGCGGATCTTCGCCGGCACCTTCTGCAGCATGATCTTCACCGTGCAGTACCGGCTGCCCAATTATCAGCGCTGGTTGATGCACCACGCCGATCACTCCCCCACCTACCGGTACCACCGAAAGTTTCTGCAGCACTTGCAGTCCGGCGTTCCGGGACAGTGGCTGCTGAAGACGCCCGCACACCTTTGGCAGCTCACCGACCTGCTGGCGGAGTACCCCGACGCACTGCTGGTCCAGACCCACCGCGATCCGCTGGTGGTAATGAGCTCCACGAGTGCGCTGATGTGTCACCTGCGAAGGCTCGCCAGCGACAACCCGACCATCCCGGAAGCCGCCGAACAGTGCAGCGAGGAGATTGTGCTCGGACTCAACCGGGAGCTGCAGTCCTTCGATGACGGAGCAGTTGATCCCGGCCGAATCATCAACGTCCAGTTCGCCGACTTCATGCGCGATCCATTCGCGACCATCCGGTCGATCTACGAACACCTCGGCCGGGAACTGAGCCCGACAGCCGAAACCCTGATGCGCGAACATCTTTTGGCTCATCCCGGCGACGGCGGTGGCTCCCGCTACGCCTGGACGAACACCGGCCTTGACGCGGGGGAACTTCGCGAGAAGGTATGGGCGTACCAGGAACGCTTCGACGTGCCCAGCGAGGAACTGCGCTAGCAGGCAATCAGTCGTGCAGAAAATCAGTGAGCCACCGGCGAATTTCATCGAGGCAACGATCCTCGACTTTCCCCGCGATTCCGGAGATGCGCCGTCTGCCGATAGTGCGTGGTTGCTCGGTCATAGCGTAGGTCGGTTGCGGTAACTGCAGAGTTGATCCGGTCAGTTCCACCTGCTGGGGCCATCCGCGCCGTCTGGTGGTGGCCGGCACGATGATCACAAGTTCGGTGACGGCGCTCAGATAGCCGACCGATGCGACGATGACGGCCGGCCGGCGGCCCGCTTGTTCACGACCGACGGGGGGGTCAAGGTCTACCCACACGACCGTTCCCGGCTCAATGCCGTCGATCACGGAGCGCCGTCGAGATCGCTGTCGGCCCCCGCCCAGGCGTCCGATTCATCACGCCAATCCGCGAGGGTGGCGTCGTCGGCAGCAGCCATCGCAGCGGCCACCGCAGACAGTCGACCGCGACGTTCGTAATCCTCGAGCACGCCCTCGATGAACTTCTGCACCGTTTGATGTCTTTCAGACGCGCCCGCGGAGATGCGGTCGCGCAGTGTCTTACTCACCTTGATAGTGGTCAGATCGGATGAGGCCATCCCAAAATCATACACTTGGTATGCAATATTGACATATCAAAAGTAACCCGTTTTAGATCACGTACGCGATGTTCTCCATGATCCGCGCACCGACCACGGCATCACCGGCGTAGTCGATGCCTGCGGGCCGGTAGTCAACCAGGGCGCGTCCGCCGGCCAACCGAGTGAACTGCAACCCGTCGAGGGTGACGGCGGTGGTCGGATCAGCCCCATCGAAGTCCTCGACGAGGGCCGCGCGGCCGTCGACGGCGACCCGGATCTCCCGCGACAACGGCCCGGTCAGCTTCAGCAGCACCCGCGAACCATCCGGCGCCTGCCCTTTCTTACCCACCACGAAGCTCATGCTCGCCGCCATCTCGTCGAGGGACAGCCGGGCGTCGGCCCCGGACAACTCCGACTCGCTCGGACCGCGTCCCAGAGCGGCGCGGATGTCCTGCTCGTGCATCCAGCAGTCGAACACTCGGATTCGCATGAACCGGCCGTAGCTGTCGGGTCCGGCCGGGGTCTGGGTCGGGGCGTTCCAGTCCTCGATCGCCATGGCGTTCAACGCCGCTCGCCGCCGGGCGGTGACGTCGCGGAACCGCGCCAGCAGGTCGGCCCCCGATTCGCCTCGCAAGGATCGGACCCACGGTTCGTTCATGGCGCCAACGAAGTTGCGGACGTGGCCCAGCGTCTGGAGATCCACGTCCGGTTCCGGCACGGCCAGGCCCAGGAGCATCGACTCGGTGCCGACCATGTGGGCGACGACGTCGTGGACGTCCCAGCCCGGCAGCGCGGTCGGGGTACGCCACTGCTCCTCGCCGACATCGGCCAGCAGGGCAGCGATGGCGTCCCAGGAGGCGGACAACCCCGCCAGGACATCGGCTTTATCCAGCACGGTCACGGGGCGCTCTGAACTACTCACCCGCCGATGCTAACGCAGCCAGGCCGGCCCTCCCGGGGCCATCAGGTCTTGCCCTTTGCGCGGCGGCCGAGTTCGCGAACCACCTCGCGCTGGGCGTCGCGACGAGCCAGGTCCTGACGTTTGTCATGGGCCTGCTTACCGCGGGCCAACGCCAGTTCCACCTTCACTTTGCCGTCCAGGAAGTACAGCGACAGCGGCACCAGGGTCAGATTGCCGTCGCGGATCTTGCCCACCAAGGTGTCGATCTGGCGGCGGTGCAGCAGCAATTTGCGGTTGCGACGCGGGGTGTGGTTGGTCCAGGTGCCGTGGTGGTATTCGGCGATGTGCAGGTTGCGGAGCCAGATCTCGCCGTCGTCGACGGTGGCGAACGCATCAGCCATCGACGCCTGCCCCTCCCGTAGGCTCTTGACTTCGGTGCCGACCAGCGCGACACCGGCCTCAAAGACCTCCAGGATCGAATAGTTATGGCGGGCTTTGCGATTGGAGGCGACGATCTTCTTCTCGCCGGCAGCGGAAGCTTTTTTGGCCGCCGCCGCCAACTTCCTCTCCACCGATGCCTTGGCCACCGTCAGTCCCGCACGTACAACCGCAGCGTCACGTAGGCGGTGGCAGCTGCCATCGCGACGCCGACGCCGAACATGGCCGGGGCGATGTAGAGAATGTCGGCGAAGTCGATCCGGGCTATCAGGTTGGCTTGGTAGAACTGATCCAGCGCACGATCCAGGAACAGTGCACGCACCACGATCAGGCCGACTATTGCCAGCACCACACCGATCGTCGCGGCCAGTACCGCCTCCAACAGGAACGGTAACTGGGTGTACCACCGGGTCGCGCCCACCATTCGCATGATGCCGATCTCGGTGCGCCGGGTGTAAGCCGCAATCTGAACCATGTTGGCGATCAACAGGATCGCGCTGATCGCCTGCACCACCGCGATCGCGAAGGCCGCCCGGGACAGCCCGTCAAGAACGGCGAAGAGTCGGTCGATCAGTTCCTTCTGGTTGAGCACGTTGAGCACGCCGGGTTGACCCCGCATCGCGGTGTCGAAGTCGTTGTGCTGTTCGGGGTTGTTGAGTTTGACGATGAACGAGGCGGGGAAGGAATCCTTGCTGGCCACGTCCTTGTACTCGGGGAACTTCGTGACGGCGTCGGTGTAGGCGGCGTCGCGGTTAAGGAAGCGCACCGACTTCACATCGTCGCGACCCTCGATCTGCGAACGTAAAGCCTTGCAGGCCTCGGCATCACAGGTGGGGTCATTGGCCGAGACATCGTCGTTGAGGAAAACCTGACTCTCGACCCTGTCGAGGTAGATGTTGCGCGACTGATTGGCGAGCTGAATCACCAGCAGTCCAGCGCCGAACAGTCCGATTGAGATCGCGGTGGTGAGGATCATCGCGATCGTCATGGTGATATTGCGGCGCAGGCCGCTGTAGACCTCGTTGACGAGGAAGCCGGCGCGCATTCAGCGGTCCATTCCGTAGACACCGCGCTGTTCGTCGCGGACCAGCCGGCCCAGGGAGAGTTCCACCACGCGCTGACGCATGGAGTCGACGACATGGTGGTCATGGGTCGCCATCAGGACCGTCGTTCCGGTTCGGTTGATCCGGTCCAGCAAGTCCATGATTTCCCGGCTGGTTTCGGGGTCGAGGTTGCCGGTCGGCTCGTCGGCCAGCAGCACCAGCGGTCGGTTGACGAACGCGCGCGCGATGGCGACCCGCTGCTGCTCGCCACCGGACAGTTCACTGGGGAGCCGGTCGGCCTTGCCGGACAGCCCGACCATCTCGAGCACCTCGGGTACCACCTTTGTGATGACACCGGACTGCTTGCCGATGACCTCCAGGGCGAACGCCACGTTCTCGAACACTGTCTTCTGCTGCAAGAGCCGGAAGTCCTGGAATACGCACCCGATGACCTGGCGCAGTTTGGGGATTTGGCGACCCGAGATCTTGTTGATGTGGAACTTCGAGACCGCCACCTCTCCGGACGTCGGGGTCTCCTCAGCCAACAGTAGCCGCATGAAGGTGGACTTTCCGGAGCCGGACGGCCCGATCAGGAAGACGAACTCACCCTTGTCGATATTGACGCTGACGTTGTCCAGCGCCGGGCGTCCGGACGCCTTGTACTGCTTGGTGACATGGTCCAGGGAGATCATCACGGCTCGTCAGTGTAGTCGGCAGGGGCCGGTGGCTATGGCGTTGCCGGGGCCGGCGACGGCGCGGGTGGCGCCGACGCAGGTGCGGGCACCGGCGGGAACAGCGGAGTCGGCGGAGACGGTGGCGTGAGGGTCGCGGTGGTTGGCGGGACGGGTCCGCCCGGCGCCGTCACCGTCGGGGTCTCGACACCCGGTGCCCCCGGAGTCGCGGTGGGCTCCTCACCCGGAACAGCCGGGTCGGTCGGAATGCTCGGGGTCGTTGGCGTAGTCGGGGTCGTCGGGGTGGTCGGCGTAGTCGGGGTCATCGGCATCGGGCCCTGCACGTCGCTGCGGGGAGCCCAGGTGTAGGCCGGGTCGGGGATGAAGCCGGGCGGCACCACTTCGATTGCCGGTACCTGCTCCGGTGCCGGCGGCGCGGGCTCATAGGTGTCGTAGAGCCACCAGAGTCCGATGAACGCGATCACCAACACCACGGTCGAGGTCCGGATGCGTCCACCCAGCAGGTAGGCGGGCCAACCGCGGCTCTCCCGGGTGCCGGCGGGGGGGGTCATTTCACCGTTCCCGGCGCCACGCCCAGCAGCGGGGCTTCGTCGGCGGCGGTGGCGATGCCGGCCCGGGCCAGCGCCGCGACGACCAGCAACCGGAGTTTGCGGCCCACCTCGAACTGCTTGCCCGGCAGCGTCCTGGCCACCATCCGCAGGTTCACGGTGTCCAGTTCGATGCTCTCGATTCCCATCAGCTTGGGGGTGTCCAGCAACAGTTCGTTGAGGCCGGGATCCTCCAGGGCGGCCGCGCACACCCCGCCCAGCACCTCGTCGACCTTGGCCAGGTCGGCGGTGGCGGGCACCGGGATGTCGATGACGGCCCGCGCCCAGTCCTTGGACAGGTTCAGCGACTTCATGATCTGGCCGTTGGGGATCGTGTACATCTCTCCCTCCGAGGTGCGCAGCTTGGTCACCCGCAACGTGACGTCCTCGACGGTGCCCATGGCATCGTTGCTCGATCCCAGTGTCAACTGCACGAGGTCGCCGAAGCCGTACTGCTTCTCGGTGATGATGAAGAACCCGCTCAGCAGGTCCTGAACCACCCGTTGGGCGCCGAAGCCCAGCGCGGCGCCCAGCACCGCGGCGGGCGCCACCAGGGAGCTGACCGGTATCTCGAGGATGTCGGTCACCTCGACGAACACCATCGCCACCACGAGCGCAATCCCCAGATAAGAGATCACCGAGGCGACGGCTTGGCGGTGTTTGGCGCTCTCGGAGCGGACCAGGGCGTCGCTCTCCTGGAAGTTCGCGTCGATCCGCCGGCTGATCCGCTGCGCCGTCCAGGTGATGAACCGGGCCGCCAGCATCGCGCCGAGCAGCAGCAGGGCGATCCGTAATCCGCGGCCCAGTATCCATTCACCGATGCCGCCGTGCCAGAAGGCATGCCACCGCTCGGCCATGGGAAACGCCAATAACTTAGTCGTCATCTCGTCGATTGCGCCACCGGATTCCCGCTTCGAGGAACCCGTCGATGTCCCCATCCAGAACCGCCGCGGGGTTGCCGACCTCGTACTCGGTCCGCAGATCCTTGACCATTTGGTAGGGGTGCAGAACGTAGGACCGCATCTGGTTACCCCAGGAGCTGCCGCCGTCGCCCTTGAGGGCATCCATCTCGGCACGCTCCTCGGAGCGCTTGCGTTCCAACAGCTTGGCCTGGAGCACCCGCATCGCAGAGACCTTGTTCTGCAATTGCGACTTCTCGTTCTGGCAGGTCACCACGATACCCGTCGGGATGTGGGTGAGTCGAACCGCCGAATCGGTGGTGTTGACCGACTGCCCACCCGGCCCGCTGGACCGGTACACGTCAACCCGCAGGTCCAGTTCGGGAATCTCGATGTGGTCGGTGGTCTCGGTGACCGGCAGCACCTCGACTTCGGCGAACGAGGTCTGGCGGCGGCCCTGGTTGTCGAACGGGCTGATCCGCACCAAACGGTGGGTGCCCTGTTCCACCGACAGCGTGCCGTAGGCGTAGGGCGCGTGCACCGCGAACGTCGCGCTCTTGATGCCGGCCTCCTCGGCGTAGGACGTGTCGAACACCTCGACCGAATAGTCGTGCTGCTCGGCCCACCGGATGTACATCCGCATCAACATCTCCGCCCAGTCGGCGGCGTCCACCCCCCCGGCACCGGAGCGAATCGTGACCAGCGCCTCACGCTCGTCGTACTCCCCCGCCAGCAGCGTGCGAACCTCCAGTACCTCGATCTCGGCCTGCAGCGACGTGCGCTCGGCGTCGGCTTCGGCCAGCGCCTCCTCCGCGGCAGGGCCCTGCTCCTCCTCGGCCATCTCATAGAGCACCGGCAGGTCGTCGAGGCGGCTCCGCAGGCCCTCGACCCGCCGCAATTCGCCCTGGGCGTGGGAGAGTTCGCTCGTCACCTGCTGGGCATGGGCCTGGTCGTCCCACAATCCCGGGTCAGAGGCTTCCTGCTCGAGTTTCTGGATCTTCTGGCGCAGCCCCTCGATGTCGAGCACCCGCTCCACCGTGGTCAAAGTGGAATCCAGGGCGGCGAGGTCAGACTGGCGGTCGAGGTCCACGAGTCCTGAGGTTACCGTCGCGACTACCATCGTCTCGACCACGAGGAGGCCAGAGCATGCGCCCGTACTATGTCGCGATCATCGGCGCCGGCCCGTCCGGCTACTTCGCCGCAGCATCGCTGTTGAAGTTCGCCGATGGATCCACCCCCGCCGACGGCCCGGACGTCCGCATCGACATGCTCGAGATGCTCCCGACCCCTTGGGGATTGGTTCGCTCCGGGGTCGCGCCCGATCATCCCAAGATCAAGTCGGTCAGCAACGTCTTCGAGAAGACGGCCGAGGATCCACGCTTCCGGTTCTTCGGCAACATCGCGATTGGCGAGCACGTCCAGGCCGGTGAACTCACCGAACGCTACGACGCGGTGATCTACGCTGTCGGCGCCCAATCCGACCGCGCCCTGGGCATCCCGGGCGAGGATCTACCGGGCAGCGTGGCCGCCGTCGACTTCGTCGGCTGGTACAACGCCCACCCGCACTTCGAGTCCATGCAACCGGACATCTCGACCGGCCGCGCGGTGGTGATCGGCAACGGCAACGTCGCCGTGGACGTGGCCCGCATCCTGGTCACCGATCCCGATGTCCTGGCCGCGACCGACATCGCCGATCACGCCCTGGATGCATTGCGCGCCCGCGGGATCGAGGAGGTGGTCATCGTCGGCCGCCGCGGCCCGCTGCAGTCGGCGTTCACCACGCTGGAGTTGCGCGAACTCGGCGAACTCACCGACGTCGACGTCATCGTCGACCCCGCCGACCTCGCCGCGATCACCGATGCCGACGCCGAGGCCGAGGGCAAGATCGCCAAGGCCAACATCAAAGTGCTGCGCGACTATGCGCAACGGGCGCCCCGGCCAGGTCACCGTCGTATCGTGCTGCGGTTCTGCACGTCGCCGATCGAGATCCGCGGCGACGGGCGGGTCGAGGAGATCGTGCTGGGCCGCAACGAGTTGGTCACCGATGACAGCGGCCGGGTCAGCGCGGTCGACACCGGTGAGCGCGAGGTGCTGTCCGCACAGTTGGTGGTCCGGGCGGTCGGCTACCGCGGGGTGTCCATCCCGGGCGTGGCGTTCGACGAGCGGTCCGGCACCATCCCGCACGCCGAGGGTCGCGTCACCGGCGGCGCCAACGAGTACGTCGTCGGATGGATCAAGCGCGGGCCCTCCGGGGTGATCGGAACGAACAAGAAGGACTCCCAGGACACCGTCGACGCCGTTCTGGCCGACCTGTCCGCCGCGCAACTGCGCGACGTCGGCGACGATCACGCCGAGGAGTTGGTGCGTTGGCTGCTCGACCACCAGCCCCTGCTGATCACCGACGACCACTGGCGCGCCATCGACACCCACGAGCGCTCCGCCGGTGAACCGCGCGGGCGGCCGCGGGCCAAGGTGGTCAGCGTGGCCGAGCTGCTGCGCATCGCGCACGGGTAGCGCACGTCGGGCGCCGACACACCCGTGGACTACTCCGGCGGGGCGAACATCCATTTGTCCGGATTCTTCGGCGAGTACGCCACCGGCATCAGTTGGCCTATGGTCGGCCAGGTGGCGGTGTCCACGGCCATCTGCTGGTAGACGACGTGCTCGTCGACGCCGGGGCCGTTGATCACCCCGCTGATCGTCACGAACTGCTGGCCGACGACATCGGGCCGGGGGCTGACGCCGGTCACCAGGAGTGTGCCGCGGGCCATTTCGCCCCGCGGACCACGCCGGCCCATCAGCCGCGGGCCGATCAGCAGGGCCAACGCACCGACGATCACCAGCAGCACCGCGAATTCCATCATGGCCCCATGGTAGGACTGCTCCCATGAGCGGCGAACCGGAAGTGGCGGCGGACCTGCAACTGGCGTCGACGCTCGCCGACGGCGCCGACGCCATCACCCTCGCCCGCTTCGGTGCCCTGGATCTGCGCGTCGACACCAAACCTGATCTAAGCCCGGTCACCGACGCCGACGAGGCGGTTGAAACCCAGATCCGCGCGACCCTCGCCCGCGATCGCCCCGATGACGCGATCTTCGGCGAGGAACAGGGTGGAACACCGGTTCTCGGGGGCCGGCAGTGGGTGATCGACCCGATCGACGGCACCAAGAACTTCGTGCGCGGAGTTCCGGTGTGGGCCAGCCTGATTGCGCTGCTGCAGGACGGCGTGCCCGTCGTCGGCATGGTGAGCGCTCCCGCTCTGAACCGGCGCTGGTGGGCCGGTCGCGGACTGGGCGCACATACGTCCTTCGCCGACGGCACGCCGCGACCCATCGCGGTCTCCGGCGTCGCCGATCTGAGCGCGGCCAGCCTCTCGTTCTCCGATCTGACCGGGTGGGCCGAACGCGGGTTACGGGAGCAGTTCCTGGCCCTGCTAAATGCGGTATGGCGGGTGCGCGCCTACGGCGACTTCTTCTCCTACTGTCTGCTGGCCGAAGGTGCGGTAGACGTGGCCGCCGAACCGGAGGTCAAACTCTGGGACCTGGGGGCACTCGATGTCCTGGTCCGCGAGGCCGGGGGAATGTTCACCAACCTGGACGGCCGCCCCGGTCCGCACGGTGGCAGTGCGGTGGCCAGCAACGGACTGCTGCACCCGGCGGTCCTGGCCGCCCTCAGCTGTGAGGTGTCTAACAGGGTCGACTGACCTTACTCCGGAGTAAGATTGGCCGGTATGACGGATACGGTTCCCACCCGATGGCCCCAGACCCGTCAAACCCGTACCCGTCAACCCCCGACCCGTCAACCCCCGACCCGTCAACCCAGTGCCCGCGCCCGCGACAGTGCGATCGGGACCTACCGGCACCGACGTTCGGTCACCGAGATCGGCCTGGGCCTGCTGGCCGGACTGCTCAGCAAGGATTTCCTGGACCGCCACGATCTGCGGGACCCACTGAACCGCGGGCTCAAGTTCGGTGTCCGGCACGGATTCGGTGCCGTCGCCGCCTCGACGCGCCAGTTCGCGAAGGTGTCGGCCATCGGCAGACCGCCGACCCGACTCGAGCCCAGCACCGCCGACTACTTCGACCTCACCCCCGACGACGACCAGAAGATGATTGTCGAGACGGTCAACGAATTCGCCGAGGAGATTCTGCGCCCGGCCGCCCGCGACGCCGACGACGCGGCCGCCTGCCCGGCTGATCTCACCGCCAAGGCCGCCGAACTGGGCATCACCGCACTCAAGGTGCCCGAGGAGTTCGACGGCGCCGCCGAGAACCGCACCTGCGTCACCAGCGCACTGGTCGCCGAGGCCCTCGCCTACGGCGACATGGGCCTGGCGCTGCCCATCCTGGCCCCCGGCGGGGTGGCGTCGGCGCTCGCTCACTTCGGCAGCGCCGATCAGCAGGGCACCTACCTCTCCGAGTTCGCCGGCGACAACGTTCCGCAGGCTTGCGTGGCGATCGCCGAACCACACCCGCTGTTCGACCCGACGATGCTGAAGACCACCGCCGTGCGCACGCCGAGCGGCTACCGGCTCACCGGCGTCAAGTCACTGGTGCCCGCCGCCGCATCGTGCGAATTGCTCATCGTGGCAGCACAACTCGACGGTCGGCCAGCGATGTTCATTGTGGAGACATCCAGCCAGGGCGTCACCGTCAAGCCCGATCCCAGCATGGGTATCCGGGCCGCGGCCCTGGGCCAGGTCGAGTTCGACAAGGTGGCGGTCCCTCTCGACGCACGCCTCGGCGAGGATACCGATTACTCCGAGGCAATCGCGCTGTCGCGGTTGGGGTGGGCCGCACTGGCGGTCGGCACCTCCCACGCTGTCCTGGATTACGTCATTCCCTACGTCAAGGAGCGCGAGGCGTTCGGCGAACCGATCGCCCGCCGCCAGTCGGTGGCGTTCATGTGTGCCGACATCGCCATCGAACTCGACGGGCTGCGTCTGGTCACCTGGCGCGGCGCCGCCCGCGCGGACCGCGGTCTGCCGTTCGCCCGGGAGGCGGCACTGGCCCGCCGACTGGCGGCCGACAAGGGCATGCGAATCGGCCTGGACGGCGTGCAACTGCTCGGTGGCCACGGCTATACCAAGGAACATCCGGTGGAACGCTGGTACCGCGACCTGCGCGCCGTCGGCGTCGGCGAAGGAGTGGTGATGCTCTGATGGCAATCAATCTGGAGATGCCGCGCAAGTTGGAGGCCGTGATCGACCTCGCCCACGAGGGTGCCGCCAGAATGCTACGACCCATCTCGCGCAAGTACGACCTCGACGAGCACGCCTACCCGATCGAACTCGACACCCTGGCCACCTTGTTCGAGGCACTCTCGGAATCCAACAAATCCCTTGCCGGCGCTAATGCGTTCCGCGACAGAAACGACGGCCCGAAGGGAAACGTCAACGGCCCCAACATGTCCGCCCTCCTCAACGCTCTCGAGATCGCCTGGGGTGATATCGCGCTGCTACTGTCGGTGCCGCGTCAGGGCCTGGGTAACGCCGCGGTGTCCGGAGTCGCCACCGACGAGCAGCTGCAAAGCCTTGGCGGGAACATCTGGGCCGCGATGGCGATCACCGAACCATCCTTCGGTTCCGACTCGGCGGCGGTGACGACGACGGCGGTGGCCGACGGCGATGACTACGTCATCAACGGCGAGAAGATCTACGTGACGGCCGGATCACGGGCCACCCACATCGTGGTGTGGGCGACGTTGGACAAGTCCCGCGGCCGCGCGGCCATCAAGTCGTTCATCGTTCCGCGCGATCATCCCGGTGTCACCGTGGAACGGCTCGAGCACAAACTCGGCATCAAGGCCTCCGACACTGCGGCAATCCGCTTTGACAACGTCCGCGTCCCGAAGCACAACCTGCTCGGCCGCCCCGATGTCGAGGTGGAGAAGGGCTTCACCGGGGTCATGGAGACCTTCGACAACACCCGCCCCATCGTGGCGGCGATGGCCGTCGGAGTGGCCCGGGCCGCGCTCGAGGAGTTGCGGGCGATCCTCACCCAAGCCGGCGTGCAGATCAGCTACGACAAGCCACCGCACGCCCAGAGTGCGGCCGCCGCGGAGTTCCTGCGGATGGAGGCCGACTGGGAGGCCGGCTACCTGCTGACGGTCCGCTCGGCCTGGCAGGCCGACAACGCGATCCCCAACTCCAAGGAAGCCTCGATGGGCAAGGCCAAGGCCGCCCGGGTGGCCAGCGATATCACCCTCAAGGCGGTCGAAATGGCAGGCACTACAGGCTATTCCGAGCAGACGCTGCTGGAGAAGTGGGCTCGGGACTCCAAGATCCTCGACATCTTCGAGGGCACCCAGCAGATCCAGCTGCTCGTGGTGGCCCGCCGCCTACTGGGGCTGAGCTCAGCGGAGCTCAAGTAGTCGTTACCGTCATGGCCATGGAATCTTTCAGGGCACTTGTGGCGCGCGCAGACGGCGACACCATCACCGCGGCGATCGAGACCCTCGACGCAGCCCAGCTGGGGCCCGGTGATGTCACGATCCGGGTCGCCTACTCAAGCGTTAACTACAAGGACGCCCTCGCCCTGACACCCCGCGGCGGCGTGGCGCGGGAGTACCCCCTGGTTCCGGGCATCGACCTGACCGGTGAGGTCATCGAGTCCACCTCACCCGAATTCGCCGTCGGCGCAATGGTTCTGGCGCACGGCTACGACATCGGCACTGGCCGCCACGGCGGCTACGGCGAGTACGTCCGGCTGCCCGCCGACCAGGTGGTCGCCCTTGGAAAACTGACACCGCGCGAGGGTGCCGCGATCGGTACCGCCGGTTTCACCGCGGCCATGAGCGTGCAGGCCCTGGTCCGCCACGGCGTTACCCCCGACGACGGGCCGATCCTGGTAACCGGGGCCTCCGGCGGCGTCGGCTCGGTCAGCGTCGACCTGCTGGCCGCCTCCGGTTATCAGGTCGTCGCCTCCACCGGCAAGCCCGACGCCGCCGATCTCCTGCGGCAACTCGGTGCCGCCGAGGTGATCGGCCGCCTGCCCGCCGACCCGGACGCCAAACCGCGACCGCTGGCTAAGACGCGCTGGGCCGGCGCGATCGACTGCGTCGGCGGGGCCACCCTGGCCGACGTTCTCAGCACGCTGAACTACGGCGGTGCGGTGGCCGCCAGTGGCCTGACCGGAGGGGCGGCGCTGAACACCTCCGTGATGCCGTTCATCCTGCGCGGCGTGAGTCTGCTGGGCATCGACTCGGTGCTGATGCCCATCGGCCCCCGGCGCGCGCTGTGGAAGCAACTCGCCGGTGTATTCAAGCCGCCGCACCTCGCCGACGTCACCCACGAGGTCGACTTGGCCGACGTCGTCTCGGTGATCGACCGGGTCCGGGCCGGCAGCTACGCCGGCCGGGCCGTGGTTCGGGTCGGCGGCTGACTCAGCCGAGCAGGACCCGCTGCAGATCCGGCTTCATCGCCAGCAGCTCGCGTCCCCAGTAGGCCCAGCTGTGGGTGCCGTTGTCCGGGAAGTTGAACACCCCGTTGCGGCCGCCGGCCGCGAGGTAGTTGTCCCGGAAGGTGCGGTTGGTGCGGATCGTCAGGCCTTCGAGGAAGGTAGCCGGCACGTCGCCGCCGCCAAGCTCGTTGGGCTGGCCATTGCCGCAATAGACCCAAAGCCGGGTGTTGTTGGCCACCAGGCGCGGGATTTGCACCATCGGGTCGTTGCGCTGCCACGCCGGATCGCTCGACGGGCCCCACATGTCCTTGGACTTGTAACCGCCCGCGTCACCCATCGACAGGTTGATCAGGCCCGGCCACCAGCCCTCGGAGGGGTTGAGGAAACCCGACATCGAACCCGCATAGACGAACTGACCCGGGTGCCACGCGGCCAGGCTCATCGAGGCCGAACCGGCCATCGACAGACCGACCGCGGCGTTGTTGGTCGGCCGGACCTGACGGTTGGCCTGCAGCCAGGCAGGCGCCTCCCGGGTCAGGAAGGTCTCCCACTTGTAGGTCGAACAACCGGCCTTGCCGCAGGCGGGTGAGTACCAGTCAGCGTAGAAGCTGGACTGTCCACCCACCGGCATCGACACCGACAGGCCCGAGTCGAGGTACCACTCAAACGCCTGGGTGTTGATGTCCCAGCCGTTGAAATCCTCCTGCGCGCGCAGGCCATCGAGGAGCCAGACGTTCGGCGAGTTCTCGCCACCGCTCTGGAACTGCACCCGCACCGTGCGATTCATGCTCGGCGACGGCACGTCGAGGTATTCCACCGGAAGTCCGGGCCGCGAAAATGCGCCCGCGGTCGCCGACTCTCCAACCACGCCGATCAGGCCCGGCAGGGCCGCCGCAGCAACCGCCGCGATCGCAACTCGGCGCGACCAATCGCGCGCCTTGGCGAAGACAGACTTCACTAACCCACCCCAGCTTTCTGTGACCCACTTGTCCGACTGCAGAGACGAGTAAAACACGGTCACACAAGCCCAGGGAAATTCACCACCGGGACGCGAGTCGGGACAACCTTGTCGAAACCTTGTCGGGACGCCCACCAAAGCCTTGTCAGAACGCCCACCAAAAACTAAAGTCAGCGTCAGTTTTCCTGCCGACCGGCCCCGGGAGTACCCATGGAATCTTTCGTTCACCACCGCAAAGGCACCACACCGCCGCGACTACACGCCGACCTGGACGGCCTCAAGGACGACGAACTCGGCCGCGGCGGCTTCACCGGCCGCACGGCGAGCCTCTACCGGCGACACGACCCGACACATTTCCGGGCGACGGGCCCGCTGCGGCCCGTCGACGTGCTGGCCGATCAGTTGAAACCGGCCGACGCCACCGACCCGGCCGGTGCCCCCCTACTGCTGTTCTCCAACGCCGACTGCCGGATCTCCCTGAGCCGCCGGTGCGAGCCCATGCCGTTTCACGTGCGCTACATCGACGGCGACCTGCTGTGCTTCGTCCACCAGGGGTCCGGTCGCCTGGAGACCGAATTCGGCCCCCTGGACTACCGTCCCGGCGACTGGATCTACCTGCCCAAGGCCTGCACCTGGCGTCAGTTGCCCGACGCCGATCAGGATCCGGACGGGAACACCTGGCTGATGATCGAGGCCGCCGAGGAGTTCCGCACTCCCCCAGCCGGGCCGCTGGGGCGGCACTGGCCGTTCGATCCATCTCAGGCATGCGTTCCCGAACCGGAGCCCATCGCCGATGACGACCGCACCTCCTACGAGGTGCGGCTGATGCACCGGGACGTCGACGGCGCGGGGACGACGTCACTGTTCTACGAACACCATCCGTTGGACGTCGAAGGCTGGCAGGGCGACAACTTCCCGTTCACCTTCAACATCGAGGACTACCACGTCGTGACCTCGGCCAGCGTGCACCTGCCCGCCATGGTGCATCTGTTCATGGCGGCAACCGGGGTGTACGTCTGCAACTTCCTGCCCAAACCCGCCGAGAGCGTTCCCGGAACCGAACGCACCCCGTGGTATCACCGCAACGTCGACTTCGACGAGGTGGCGTTCTTCCACGGCGGGACGCTGTTCGGCATCCCGATGCCGCCAGGTCTGATCAGCCACGCTCCGCAGGGAATCCACCACGGCGCCCCCGAGAAGGCCCGCGAACGAGCCCGCCGCAAGTTCGACGACTTTTCCACCGTCGACTGGAAGGTTATCGCGATCGACACCCGACACCGCCTCGTGCCGTCGGCGGAGGTGCTCGCCGCCGATCTGGGTCAACACGGGTGAGGTACGCCTACGACCGCGTGCCCTATCTTGTTGCCTTCGACAATGATTCCGGTGTTCGCGACGTCTACGGCGGACTGGCGCAGATCGTTGTGCTCGAGTGCTACCTACTTCGACCAGAACACCCGACCGACACCGTGCTGGTGTTCATGCACCCGATCGGCGGCGGCGCCTACCTGCCGATGGTCAATGCCCTCGCTCGGGCGGGCCATCACGTCATCTACGCGGGCAGTCGGTTCCGCGGCACCGACTCCGCGCTGGTGATGGAGAAGGTCGTCGAGGATCTTTCCAAGGTGATTGACGACGCCAAGGACCGTCTTGGTTATTCGAAGGTGGTGCTGGCCGGCTGGAGCGGCGGCGGGTCGCTGTCGCTCTACTACCAACAGCAGACCGCCGCCCTGAACCTGCCCTCCGCCGACGGGATCATGCTGCTGGCCGCCCACATCAGCCGCCACGGCACCCTGACCGAGTGGCTGGACGCCTCCATCGTCGACGAGTCCGACCCCACCCGGCGCGATCCCGAACTCGACCTCTACAACCCCGAGAACCCCAACCAGCCGCCGTATACGGCCGAGTTCCTCCAGCGTTACCGGCAGGCGCAAATCGCCCGCAACCGCCGAATCACCCTGTGGGTCAAGCAGAAGTTGACCGAACTGGAAGCCAAGGGCTCCGGCGACGAGGAATTCTGCTTCGTCGTGCACGGCACCATGGCCGATCCGCGCTGGCTGGATCCGACCGTCGATCCCAATGACCGCGAACCGGGCACCTGCTATCTGGGTGACCCGCGAGTCGTCAATAACTCGCCCATCGGCCTGGCCCGGTTCTGCTCGCTGCGCAGTTGGCTGTCGCAGTGGAGCTACGACGATGCCCGCGGTGACGGCGTGGCCTGCAGCCGCGATATCGCGGTGCCAACCCTGGTGATCGGTAACCTCGCCGATGATGCCTGCACACCGAGCCACACCCGCCGACTGTTTGAGGCCATCGGACATCCGGACAAGGAGATGCACGAGATCGCCGGCGCCAACCACTACTACTCCGGACCGGATCAGCGCGAGACGCTGAAGCAGGCCGTTGATGTCATCACCGATTGGCTGGCCCGGCATCACTTCGCAGAGTCGACGCCGTGACGTCGCCGGGTGCTCTGGACGGTATTCGGGTGCTCGAAGTCGGCACGTTGATCTCCGGGCCGTTCGCCGCCCGACTGCTCGGCGACATGGGCGCCGAGGTCATCAAGATCGAGCCACCCGGCTCGCCGGATCCGATCCGCACCTGGGGGCAGGCCGAGGTCGACGGACATCATTTCTTCTGGACGGTGCACGCCCGCAACAAGAAGTGCATCACGCTCAATCTGCGCACGCCCCGCGGTCGGGAACTCTTCTGTGACCTCGCCGAGCGCTGCGACATCATCGTCGAGAACTTCCGGCCCGGCACACTGGAGAAGTGGAACCTGGGTTATGAGGTTCTGCGCCAACGCAACCCGGGCATCATTTTGGTCCGAGTGTCCGGCTACGGCCAGACCGGTCCGGATGCCGACAAGGCCGGTTACGCCTCGGTGGCCGAGGCGGTCAGCGGTCTGCGGCACATGAACGGCTTCCCCGGCGGCCCGCCACCACGTCTTGCGCTCTCGCTTGGGGACACCCTGGCCGGAATGTTCGCCACCCAGGGCGCGTTGGCCGCGCTGTATCGCCGTACCGTCACCGGCGAGGGGCAGGTCGTCGATGTGGCGCTGACCGAGGCCTGCCTGGCCGTGCAGGAGTCCACCATCCCCGACTACGACGCGGGTGGAGTGATCCGCGGGCCGTCGGGCACTCGGCTGGAAGGCATTGCGCCGTCGAACATCTACCGCAGCGCCGACGGCAGTTGGGTGGTGATCGCCGCCAATCAGGACACCGTCTTCGGCCGGTTGTGCGCGGCGATGGGTCGACCCGAGCTGGCCACCGACGAACGGTTCGTCGACCATGTCGCCCGCGGCCGCAATCAGGACGAAATCGACGTCATCATCGCCGAATGGGCCGCGCAACGGCGGCCCAACGACATCATCGACACCCTCAGTACCGCCGGCGTGATCGCCGGACCCATCAACACGGTCGCCGAGGTGGTGTGCGATCCGCAGTTCCAAGCCCGCGGCATGCTCGTCGAGCACTACGACGAAGCGGCCGGGCGCACCGTGCTGGGCCCCGGCGTGGTTCCGGTGCTCTCGGCGACACCGGGCGGGGTCCGCAGTGCGGGGCCGGCGCGGCCTGGACAGCACAACGACGAGGTGTACGGCCAACTGCTGGGTCTGAGCACCGGCGAACTGGCCGTCCTGGCCGACGAAGGAGTGCTGTGAACACACCACCGCATGTCACCATCCGCGAGGTGGCCCTGCGCGACGGCCTCCAGATCGAAGCCCCAATTCCGTTGTCAGCCAAGCTCGAACTGCTGGCCGCGATCGCCGCCACCGGCGTGCGCGAGGTCGAGGCCACCGCGTTCGTCTCCCCATCCAAGGTGCCGGCGCTGGCTGATGCACCCGAACTGGCTGCCGCACTCGCCGACTACCCCGATATCGAGTTCTCCGCGCTGGTCGCCAGCCCGAACGGTGCCCACCGCGCGATCGCGGCCGGGTTCCGGTCGGTGGAGTACGTGGTCTCGGCCACCGATGGTCACAGCCGCGCCAATGTCGGGCGCAGCAGCGCCGAGGCCGCCACCCAGATCGCCGACATCGTGGCGATCGCCCACGACGCCGGCGTCACCGTGGAGGTCATCATTTCCACCTCCTGGGATTGCCCGTTCGACGGACCCACGCCACCGCATCGCGTGCTCGACATCGTTGATGCCGCGTGCGAATTCGGTGCCGACCGGTTGGCGATCGCCGATACCATCGGGACCGCGACACCGGGTCGGGTCACCGAACTGGTGGAAATGGTCGCGCCCCGCGTCGGCACCCGCCCGATGGGCGCGCACTTCCACAACACCCGGGGGTCCGGGCTGGCCAGCGCCTGGGCCGCGGTGAGTGCGGGCGTCACCCGCCTGGACGCCTCAGTCGGCGGATTGGGCGGCTGTCCGTTCGCCCCGGGCGCCAGCGGCAATATCGCCACCGAGGACCTGGTGTATCTGTTGCGCGACAGCGGCGTGAGCGTCGACATCGACCTTCATGCGGCCATCGAGGCGGCCCGCGTCGCCCGCGGCGTCGTCGGCCACGAACTACCCAGCGCACTGCTGCGCGCCGGTGACCGGAACCTGGGTTAGATGGCCGGGGTCGATGTGACGACGCGCCCGCTGAGCAGCAAGGGCCGCCAGACTCAGCGGTCCATCGAGGCCGCGGCCCGGAAACTGTTCGCCGAACGCGGTTTCCACGGCACCACGCTGGCTGACATCACCTCGGCGGCCGGCAAGTCCCCGGCCGCGTTCTACCGTTATTACTCCGACAAGGAGGCCCTGCTGGCCGCTCTGGCGGAATCCTTCCTGGCGGAGGTGGTCGAGCTTCCGAACCTGAAGGACGACGGGGATTTCTTCGTCTCGGCGGTCAGCGTCTACTGGCAGACGTTCAAACCCAACATCGGCATCATGGTCGCGGTCGACCAACTCACCACCGTCGAGCCGCGGTTCGCACTGCTGCAGAACCGGTTCCGCCAATTCGGGCGCGACATCGTCGAGGCCTCGGTCCGGCGAGCACAGCAGCAGGGTTACGCCACCGAGTTGGATGCCGATCACGTCGCGTTAGCGATCGCCCTGCTCTTCGAGCGGTTCACCAGCGTCAGTGTGTCCGAGGGACTCTCCGACGATGCGGCCGTCGCCACGTTGTCCACGATCTGGCACAAGACCCTCTACGGCGATCCCAAGAAAGAATAGGTGGATTTCACTATGACCGATTTTTCTGTGCCTGAGCACCTTCCGGCACTGCTGGTCGAGATGGACGCGTTCATCGAAGCGGAGATCAAACCCCTCGAACGCGAGAACATGCAGTACTTCGACCGGCGCCGGGAGTTCGCCCGCACCGATCTCGACAACGGCGGGGTGCCGAACCGGGACTGGGAGGATCTGCTCGACGAGATGCGCCGCCGCGCCGACGCGGCCGGTTGGTTGCGCTACGGGCTGCCGTCGAAATTCGGCGGCGGCGACGGCACCAACCTCGATATGGCGGTGATCCGGGAACATCTGGCGCACAGGGGCCTCGGCCTGCATAACGACCTGCAAGACGAGTCCTCGATTATCGGCAACTTCCCGCAGGTGATCATGATGGACCGGTTCGGCACCGAGGAGCAGAAGGCCGAGTGGATCGAAGCCATGTTCACCGGCAAACGGTCCATGGCCTTCGGTCTGACCGAACCCGACCACGGCAGCGATGCCACCTGGCTGGAGACCCGGGCCGAGTTGATCGGTAACGAGTGGGTGATCAACGGATCCAAACGGTGGAACACCGGCGTCCATCGCGCCACCCATGACCTGGTGTTCGCCCGGACCTCCGGGGAGCCCGGACAGGCACTGGGCATCACGGCATTCCTGGTGCCCTGCGATGCGCCGGGTTTCGAGGTGCCCTTCTACTGGTGGACGTTCAACATGCCCAGCGACCACGGTGAGGTCGAACTCAACGATGTCCGCATCCCCGCCGACGCCGTGCTCGGCGAGGTGGATCGAGGCCTGGAGGTGGCCCAGACCTTCCTGCACGAGAACCGGATCCGCCAAGCCGCCAGCAGCCTGGGTGCTGCGCAGTACTGCATCGACCGCGCCGTGGACTACGCGTCGAAGCGCAAGACGTTCGGCAAGCCGCTGTCGGTGAACCAGGGGATCCAGTGGCCTCTGGTGGAGTTGCAGACCGAAGCCCAGATGGTGCGACTGCTGGTCTACTACGCCGCCTGGGAGTTGGACCGCAACCACCACCTCGAGGTCTCCGACAAGGTGTCGATGGCCAACTACCGCGCCAACCGGCTGGTGTGCGAGGCCGCCGACCGCGCCATGCAGGTCCACGGCGGCATCGGTTACAGCCGCCACGAACCCTTCGAACACATCTACCGCCACCACCGCCGCTACCGGATCACCGAGGGCGCCGAGGAGATCCAGATGCGCCGGGTGGCACAGCGGATGTTCTCCTTCGGGCAGCCAAGAAGGGAACAGGGTTGATCGACGAACTCGCCGGCGTGCTCTCCCCGCTGCTCGGCGACGGCGTCGTGGTCGAGAATCTGCAGGCACTCACCGGCGGTGCCAGCCGAAGTACCTACTCCTTCGACGCCGTCAGCGCGAAGGAACGCCGACGGCTGATATTGCGCACCGCGCCGGCGGATGACCGCTTCGCCGGAATGGAACTGGAGGCCGCCGTGCAAGCCGCTGCCGCCGACGCCGGAGCACCGGTGCCCCACATCGTCGTCTCCTCAAATTCGGTTGCCGGCCTGGGTAATCCCTTCCTCATCTGCGACGAGGTCGCCGGTGAGACGATCGTCCGGCGCATTCAACGCAGCCTCGACGTCGGCGGGCGGGCGGCACTGCTGCAACAGTGCGCACAGGCGCTGGCCGCAATCCACCGGGCCCGAACCGACGCGACCGGCCTCGAGGAGAGGGATCAGCTGACCGACTGGCGCGGCCGCCTCGACGAGTTGGGCGACACCACCGCGACCTTCGAATGGGCGTTTCGCTGGCTGGCGGCAAACCGTCCGGCCACCTCGACGCCCCGTTTGGTGCACGGCGACTTCCGGATGGGCAATCTGATCGTCGACGGGTCCACGGCGCCGGTCACGCTGGCCGCGGTGTTGGACTGGGAAGCGGTACATATCGGTCAGATCTATGAGGACCTGGCCTGGTTCTGCATCCGGGCCTGGCGTTTCGGGGCGCCGCCCGAACTCGCCGCCGGCGGACTGGGCAGCATCGAGGACTTCGTGACCGCCTATGAACGGGCTGGCGGAGCATCTGTCGACCGGGCCGCGCTGCGGTGGTGGCTGGTGTTGGGCACATTGCGCTGGGGCATCATCTGCCGGTACCAAGCGCAGCGTCATCTGTCCGGACAGACCCGTTCGGTGGAACTGGCCACTATCGGCCGACGGGTATGCGAGACCGAATCCGACATCCTGGATCTGTTGGAGGGCGACCGGTGAACGGCTGCTATGGCCAGGGCCGGCCCACCGCAGCCGAACTCGTCGCCGCCGTCGCGGAGTTCCTCGACGCAGACGTGCGCGCCGCCACCACCGGGGTCGTCAACTTTCACGCCCTGGTGGCGGCCAATGCCCTGCGCATCGTCGAACGAGAACTGCTCGATCGGGACGCTGACGCACCCCGGGCCGCACTAGCTGCACTCGGCTACCCCGAGGAGGCCGCCCTCGCCGCCGCCATCCGCGCCGGGGACCTCGATGCGCGCAATACAGAGGTCATGCGTTGTCTTCGGGAACTGGTGCGCCATCGGTTGGCGATCGCCCACCCCGGTTACGACGCCTGATCCGGCACGCCGAACCCAGGCAGTCACCAGACGCGCAAGTTGGGGCCGCTTCCATCAGGCGTTCCCGAACGCATAACATCGGCCGTATGCCCAGCCAGCAGCCGTTGCACCTCTTGGTCTACAGCAGCAATGCCCGCACCCGCGAGCAGGTTCGGCTGGCCCTGGGCACCCGCATCCATCCCGAACTTCCAGAGCTCACCTACACCGAGGTGGCCACCGGACCGATGGTGATCACGCTAATGGATGCCGGTGGGTTCGATCTGGTCATCCTTGACGGCGAAGCGTCTCCGGTAGGTGGCATGGGAATCGCGAAACAACTCAAGGACGAGATCGCCGAATGTCCGCCGGTGCTGGTGCTCACCGGCCGGGCCGACGACGCCTGGCTGGCCAACTGGTCGCGCGCCGAGGCCGCGGTCCCGCATCCGATCGACCCGATCCGCCTTGGCGACGCAGTCGTCGGCCTGCTCCGCGCGCCGGTGCGGTAGCCCCCCGCTAGAGTGAACCTCTCACCACGTCCCGAACCCGAATGAAGAGTGAAACACCGCCATGAACCTCTACACACCGATCCTGGTGCTAGGGGCTATCGCGGCAGTCTTCGCGGTCGTCTCGGTGGCGACCGCGTTGCTGGTCGGGCCTAGGCGGTATAACCGCGCCAAACTCGACGCCTACGAATGCGGCATCGAGCCGATGGCGGGCCATCAGGTCGGCCAGCGCTTCCCGATCAAGTACTACCTGACCGCGATGCTATTCATCGTCTTCGACATCGAAATCGTCTTTCTCTACCCGTGGGCGGTATCGATCGACCGACTCGGCACCTTCGCTCTGGTCGAGATGATGATCTTCGTGTCCACAGTGTTCGTCGCATACGCCTACGTCTGGCGAAGGGGTGGTCTCGAATGGGATTAGAAGAATCGCTTCCGGCCGGCATTCTGCTCTCGACGGTGGAGAAGGTCGCCGGTTATGTCCGCAAGGGTTCGTTGTGGCCGGCCACCTTCGGGTTGGCCTGCTGCGCCATCGAAATGATGGCGACGGCATCACCGCGCTACGACATCGCCCGTTTCGGGATGGAGCGGTTCTCAGCCACACCGCGCCAGGCCGACTTGATGATCGTGGCCGGTCGGGTCAGCCAGAAAATGGCACCGGTGTTGCGCCAGGTCTATGACCAGATGGCCGAACCCAAGTGGGTTCTGGCCATGGGGGTGTGCGCCTCCAGTGGTGGGATGTTCAACAACTACGCCATCGTGCAGGGCGTAGATCACGTTGTGCCGGTGGATATCTACCTGCCAGGCTGCCCACCAAGACCCGAGATGCTGCTGAACGCGATCCTGGCGTTGCACGCCAAGATCGCCGAGATGCCACTGGGCGCGCACCGCGCCGAGGCGGTGGCGGCTGCCGAGAAGGCGGCTCTGGAAACCCGGCCCACCATCGAACTCAAAGGGCTGCTGCGATGACCGCGATCGAACCGACCGAACAGCGTCGCGGCATGTTCGGCATCAGCGGCAGCGGAGACACGTCCGGATACGGCGGACTGATCCGTCCGGCCGCCCTGTCCGAGAGCACCGCGCGCCCCTACGGCGGTTACTTCGACGAGATCGCCGACCGCCTCGCCGAAGTTCTGGGCGCCGAGGTCTTCGATGCCGCCGTGATCCGGGCGGTGGTGTTCCGCGGACAGCTGACGTTGGAAATCGCTCGCGAGCACCTGCTCAGCGTGGCTGCGGCCCTGCGCGACGATGAGCGGTTGCGATTCGAATTGTGTTGCGGCGTATCGGGTGTGCACTACCCCGACGACGCCGGCCGCGAGTTGCACGCCCATTACCCACTGATGTCGATCACCCACAACCGCAGACTGCAGCTCGAGGTGACCTGCCCGGACGCCGATCCGCACATCCCGTCGCTGTTCAGCGTGTATCCGACCTGCGACTGGCACGAACGCGAGACCTACGACTTCTTCGGGATCATCTTCGACGATCACCCCGGGCTGACCCGTATCGAAATGCCCGATGATTGGGTCGGTCATCCGCAACGCAAGGACTATCCGCTCGGCGGGGTTCCGGTGGAGTACCACGGCGCCCAGATCCCGCCGCCCGATCAGCGCAGGTCGTACCGCTGATGAGCATCGACGACAACGTCATCACCCTCGGCGGCCAGGACTGGGACGAGATCGTCACCGCCGCCCGCGAGGGCCAAGCCGGCGAGCGGATCGTGGTCAACATGGGCCCGCAGCACCCGTCGACGCATGGCGTGCTGCGCCTGATCCTGGAGATCGAAGGCGAGACAGTGGTCGAAGCCCGTTGCGGCATCGGCTACCTGCACACCGGGATCGAGAAGAACCTGGAGTACCGCACCTGGACCCAGGGCGTCACGTTCGTGACCCGGATGGACTATCTGTCGCCGTTCTTCAACGAGACCGCCTACTGCCTTGGGGTGGAGCGACTGCTGGATATCACCGAAGACATCCCCGAGCGCGCATCGGTGGTCCGGGTGATGATGATGGAACTCAATCGGATCTCCTCGCACCTGGTCGCGTTGGCCACCGGCGGCATGGAACTCGGTGCCATGACGGTGATGTTCTTCGGTTTCCGGGAACGCGACCTGATTCTGAACGTCTTCGAGGCCATCACCGGACTTCGGATGAACAACTCCTACATCCGCCCCGGCGGACTGGCCGCCGACCTACCCGAGGACGGCGTGGCCCGGGTTGCCGAACTGTTGTCGATTCTGCCCGGCCGGCTCACCGAACTCGAAGACCTGATGACCCAGAACTACATCTTCAAAGCTCGCACCCAGGGCGTCGGCTACCTCGACCTGAGGGGGTGCATGGCGCTGGGGATGACCGGGGCGGTGCTGCGCTCCACCGGCCTGCCGCATGACCTGCGCAAATCCCAACCCTACTGCGGCTACGAGACGTATGACTTCGACGTCGTCACCGACACCGGCGCCGACTGCTACGGCCGCTACCTGATCCGCATCGGCGAGATGCGGCAGTCACTCAAGATCGTCGAGCAGTGCCTGCAGCGCCTGGAACCGGGGCCGGTGATGATCTCCGACAAGAAGCTGGCCTGGCCGGCCGATTTGCAACTCGGACCCGACGGCCTCGGGAACTCCCCGGCGCACATTGCCAAAATCATGGGCACCTCCATGGAGGGCCTGATCCATCACTTCAAGCTCGTCACCGAGGGCATCCGGGTTCCGGCCGGACAGGTCTACACCGCCGTGGAGTCCCCGCGCGGTGAACTCGGCGTGCACATGGTCTCCGACGGCGGAACCCGCCCCTATCGGGTGCACTACCGCGACCCCAGTTTCACGAATCTGCAAGCCGTGGCGGCCATGTGCGAGGGCGGCATGGTGGCGGATGTGATCGCCGCCGTCGCCAGCATCGACCCCGTGATGGGTGGCGTCGACCGATGAGCGTCGACATCGGATGGAGCGACCGATGAGCGTCGACATTAGATGGAGCGACCGATGAGCGTCGATCTGACTCTGGGGCCTCGGCCCGAGGAGCCCGGTTCGCCGATCGGTGGGCCGTCGTCCTATTCTGCCGAGGTCACCGAGCGACTCGCCGCCGACGCGGCGGCCGTGATCGCTCGCTACCCGCACTCAAGGTCGGCGTTGCTGCCACTGCTGCATCTGGTGCAGGCCGAGGACGGCTACCTGACCGGCGCCGGAGTCGCCTTCTGCGCAGGCCAACTCGACCTGACCCCCGCCGAAGTGACGGCGGTGGCCACCTTCTACTCGATGTACCGTCGCACGCCCACCGGGGAATACCTGGTCGGCGTGTGTACCAACACGCTGTGCGCGGTCATGGGCGGCGACGCCATTCTCGAGGTGCTGGAGAGCGAACTCGGTGTGCACGCCGGTCAGACCACCGGCGACGGAATGATCACCCTCGAGCACATTGAGTGCAACGCCGCCTGCGACTACGCCCCTGTCGTCATGGTGAACTGGGAATTCTTCGACAATCAAACTCCCTCGAGCGCAACCGAACTCGTCAACTCACTGCGGGCCGGTGTCCCCGTCGCCCCCACTCGCGGCGGCCCGCTGTGCAGTTTCCGCCAGACCGCACGAGTACTGGCGGGCGTCGACGTGACCAACGTCGGGGCCGGGGGGAGTCCCGGGGAGCCCACCCTCGCCGGTCTGCGAACCGCCCACGAACTCCGAATGCACACACCCGGGAGGAACCCATGACAACTGCAACACCACTGACACCGGTGCTGAGCCAGTTCTGGGATGAAGAACAGCCCTGGACACTACAGACCTACCTGACCCACGGCGGCTACCAGGGTTTGCGCAACGCCCTGAGCATGCCGCCCGATGAGGTCATCAACCTCGTCAAGGAGTCGGGCCTGCGCGGTCGCGGCGGTGCCGGTTTTCCCACCGGCACCAAGTGGTCGTTCATCGACCAGGCTTCGGCCAAGCCGCACTACCTGGTCATCAACGCCGACGAGTCCGAACCGGGCACCTGCAAAGACACCCCGCTGATGCTGACCACACCGCACTTCCTCATCGAGGGTGTGATCATCGCGGCCTATGCCATCCGCGCCCGTCACGCCTTCATCTATCTGCGCGGCGAAGTGGTCCCGGTCCTGCGTCGCCTGCAGGCCGCCGTCGCCGAGGCCTACGCCGCAGGCTACCTCGGCACCAACATCGGCGGTTCGGGTTTCGACCTCGATCTGATCGTGCACGCCGGCGCCGGTGCCTACATCTGCGGGGAAGAGACCGCACTGCTGGACTCCCTGGAAGGCTTCCGCGGCCAGCCTCGGCTGCGGCCACCGTTTCCCGCCGTCGCCGGGCTGTACGCCTGCCCGACCGTCGTCAACAACGTCGAGTCCATCGCCAGTGTGCCGCCGATCCTGGCCAACGGAGTGGACTGGTTCAAGTCTTTCGGTTCCGAGAAGTCGCCCGGTTTCACGCTGTACTCGCTGTCGGGTCACGTCACCCGACCGGGCCAGTACGAGGCACCGCTGGGAATCACCCTGCGGGAACTTCTCGACTATGCCGGTGGCGTACGAGCCGGCCACGAACTGAAGTTCTGGACGCCGGGCGGCTCGTCGACCCCGCTGCTGACCGCCGAACATCTCGACGTGCCGCTGGACTACGAGGGCGTCGCGGCGGCAGGTTCGATGCTCGGCACCAAGGCGCTGCAGATCTTCGACGAGACGACGTGTGTGGTGCGGGCGGTGCGCCGCTGGACACAGTTCTACGCCCATGAGTCCTGCGGCAAATGCACGCCGTGCCGCGAGGGCACCTACTGGCTCACCCAGATTTATGAGCGCCTCGAGACCGGCCGCGGCACACCGGAGGATCTCGACACGCTGCTCGACATCGCCGATGCGATCAACGGCAAGTCGTTCTGCGCGCTCGGTGACGGCGCGGCGGCCCCGATCCTGAGTTCGCTGCAGTACTTCCGCTCCGAGTACGAGGCGCACCTCGGTGACGGCTGCCCGTTCGACCCCTACGCCGCCATGCTGGCCGCCCCCGAGGGAGTGGGTGCATGACCCAGGCGCCTGAGACCGGCACACCCACGGTGCCCGGGGCCGCCGACGTCGAGTTGGTCACCCTCACCATCGACGACACCATCCTGTCGGTTCCCAAGGGCACCTTGGTGATTCGTGCCGCCGAGTTGATCGGCGTGCAGATCCCCCGGTTCTGCGATCATCCGCTGCTGGACCCGGTCGGGGCTTGCCGGCAGTGCCTGGTCGAGGTCGAGGGTCAACGCAAGCCGCTGGCCAGCTGCACCACCACCGTCGCCGAGGGAATGGTCGTGCGCACCCAGTGCACCTCGGCGGTCGCCGACGCCGCCCAGCACGGGGTGATGGAACTGCTGCTGATCAACCACCCGCTGGACTGCCCGGTCTGCGACAAGGGCGGCGAGTGTCCGCTGCAAAACCAGGCCATGTCATCCGGACGCACCGAGACGCGGTTCATCGACATCAAACGCACCTTCCCGAAACCGATCAACCTCTCGGCTCAAGTGCTGCTGGACCGGGAACGCTGCGTGCTGTGCGCCCGCTGCACACGGTTCTCCAACCAGATCGCCGGCGATCCGTTCATCGAACTTCTGGAACGGGGGGCGCTGCAGCAGGTGGGCATCGCCGCCGGCGAACCATTCGACTCCTACTTCAGCGGCAACACGGTGCAGATCTGCCCGGTGGGTGCACTCACCGGCGCGGCTTACCGATTCCGGGCCCGGCCCTTCGATCTGGTCTCCTCTCCCAGTGTCTGCGAGCACTGCGCATCGGGGTGCGCCCAGCGCACCGACCATCGCCGCGGATTGGTCCTGCGCCGACTGGCCGGCGACGACCCGGCGGGGAATGAGGAGTGGAACTGCGACAAGGGCCGGTGGGCCTTCACCTACACCCGTCTCGGTGACCGCATCACCACCCCGATGGTCCGCGACGACGACGGTGACCTGCGCACAGCGTCCTGGCCAGAAGCCATCGGACGAGCGGCTGCCGCTCTGGCCGGCACCCGCACCGGCGTCCTCGTCGGCGGCCGGGTCACCGCCGAAGATGCTTACGCCTACTCCAAGTTCACCCGGATCGCGCTGGGCACCAACGACATCGACTTCCGCGCCCGCCCGCACTCGGCCGAGGAAGCTGACTTCCTCGCGGCCCGCGTCGCCGGACACGTTGACGTCACCTACCGGGATCTGGAAAGCGCGCCGGTGGTGGTTTTGGCCGGGTTCGAGCCCGAGGACGAATCACCGATCGTCTTCCTGCGGTTGCGAAAGGCCGTTCGCCAGCGCGGCCTGCCGGTGCTTACCATCGCACCGTTCGCCTCCCGCGGGTCGGTCAAACTCGGTGCACGGTTGATTTCCACCGTCCCCGGCGGTGAGGCCGCCGCGCTGTCGAACCTGACCGGCGACGAACTGCTGACTCGGGCCGGGGCGATCATCCTGCTCGGCGAACGACTGGCCACCAGTCCGGGCGCACTGTCGGCAGCGGCCCGTCTCGCGGATGCCACCGGCGCCCGGTTGGCGTGGATCCCGCGCCGCGCCGGAGAACGTGGCGCACTCGATGCGGGCTGCCTGCCGAATCTGCTGCCCGGTGGCCGCATGGTCACCGATCCGGTTGCGCGCCAACAAATCAGCGACTTCTGGAGCATCGACGAACTCCCGGTTCACCCCGGGCGCGACGCCTCCGCCGTGTTGGCGGCCACCGCCGCCGGCGAGATCGACACCCTGTTGATCGGCGGCGTCGAACCCACCGATCTCACCGACCCGCACGCCGCCCTGGCCGCCATCGAGGCCGCCGGATTCGTCATCAGCCTGGAGATGCGGGAATCGGCGGTGACCGCCCTGGCCGACGTCGTGTTCCCGGTGGCACCCGTCGCCGAGAAGGGCGGGTCCTTCACCGACTGGCAGGGCCGCGGGCGGCCCTTCGACGCCGCGCTGCCCTCCAACGCGGCATCCGACCTTCGGGTTCTGCAGACCCTGGCCGACGAACTCGGGGTCGATCTCGGATTCCGCGATA
>Ga0307379_10001729_pt1 | contig 33714 bp, 27 predicted proteins | sample UN2MG_FD_202237 | JGI IMG/M metagenome (GOLD analysis project Ga0307379, IMG submission 202237) | Soil microbial communities from Risofladan, Vaasa, Finland - UN-2 | ecosystem: Environmental > Terrestrial > Soil > Coastal area > Acid sulfate soil | place: Finland: Risofladan, Vaasa | collected...
CGCCGCTGCAGCAACGGGCCCTCACGTTACTGGAAGCCCTCCTGTAGCCAGAATCCGCGCAAATCCATTCGCGCTTAACCCGTGTCATGCCAACGCGTTACATTCAGTTCCCTGGGAGAAGTTAGGCTTAGGCTGGGTCCGAAGAGCTGGCAGGCGCTCGTCCGGTCCGGTCTCCCTGTCATCCGAATCGGCAAAGGCTCGTTTGTCTTCGCCGACGACCTCCTTGCAGCGATACGTCAGCAGCAGGAGGCCGCCTCGTGAACCTCCACATCGACCCAACCGAATTCTCCGACGTGATCCAAGCCGCCGTTGACGCTGCTGTGCGTCGACTTCTGGATGAACGGGCTACCACCGAGCCGGACAAGATCCTCGTCGACAAGCCCGGTGCGGCCGAAATCCTGTCTGTATCGGTCTCAACTGTAGATCGGCTACGCAAAGAGGGGCTCCCGTGCATCACGCTGGATGGTCGCGTCCTCTTCAGGCGGGCCAGCCTCGATGCGTGGGCAGCGGCACGGGAGGGAGGCAGGGCGACGATCGAGAAGGTGCTCGACGGGAACGACCAGACAAAGGAGATTCCTGACAATGGATAATATCACCCCACCCCAAATCGAGCAACCGTCCTCGCCGATCACCGTGCCGGCGCCCACTCCGGGTCTACCAGATGTCAGCCCTCTGTATTCAGGCGGAGACGCCTCGCTTGCGGTCCCCGTTGCACGAGCAGTTTTCGCGCATCTGCAAATCGAGTTCATTGGCATTTCTGAATGGCTCTGGCACCTTCGCACTCAGTTCTATTCGCGCCACACCGAAAGGTATTTCTGGCCCAATTCGACATGGACGTTGCCTAGTTGGATTCTCCGCGCGGGAACGCCGATCAGGCGGTTCGGCAGGGAACTTGGGGATCGCCGAGCCAGCGGCGTTTTGCGACGGGCAAGAGACGTGATGCTACTTGATGCGATTATCCGGCAGGTGGAAGCCGAGGAGGTTTCCGGATGACCGCACGATACGACAAAGACGAAATCAAAGCCGCTATCTCTGGCCACGAAATCGAGGTGCTGGAACACGTGGCCCGTATTCCCCGCGGCAATTTGGACGGCAGGCACCACGGTTGCCATCTGTGCGGCGGCAAGGACCGGGCTCGTTACGACACAGCGAAGCGATTCTATATCTGCAACCAGTGTTTCCACTCGCAAAATGGAGACGTTATAGCGGCTGTGCAATGGGCGTTGGGTTGCGATTTCCAGACGGCCCTAGCCGAGATCGGTAGCTACCTGGATATCAAGCCGTCCGCGAACGGCCAGCACGACGGCAGGAGGGAAGCAGAATCCGCCCCGTCCGGTCTGGCGACGGATCAAATCTGCTTTCACGACGGAGCGGCTGGGGAGATTTTCCGGCAGCGGTACGTCGCCTCGTGGGCGGCGGCAAAGGCGGGGTTGCAGGCCGAACAGATATTGAGGGCACGGCCGAAACCAGCACGCTGGCCACGCAAAGCACCGGCGGAGTTACAACAGGACGTTTTATGCTTTCCGGGTTTTCGTCCGGGCGACCGGCAGAACCCGACAGCGATCCTACTCTACCGATCGGACGGTCAACCGTTTCCTGCATCCGACAAACTGAGCCAGAGAAAGAGCCACACCCTACGCGGTTCGATTGATTCTCTTATCGTGGTTGGTACACCCGAGGAATTCGCCGCGGCCAAATCCGTCTGGTTGTGCGAGGGTTTACCTGATGCAATCGCAATCGCCCCCTACTTGCCATCTGGACACATTGCTTGCACGAACACCCACGGGGCCGGGTGTTTTGACGATTCACTCGTTCCAGCGTTCGCGGACAAGGCCGTTTACATCGAGATGGACGCGGACGAAGCCGGCGAGGAGGGTGAGCGGATTCGCGCCCGTAAGTTGTTCGGCGTGGCCGAATCCGTTTGCATCGTCAAGCTGCCCGTCGAGGAGATGATCGACCCGAGCACACCGCGCGACACCCTGCCCAATGACGTGCGCGACTTCGTGGCGGCCGGACGTTGGGAGGAACTGATCGACGCGGCCAAGGCGGCGGAACCGCTCACCGAGCCGCCAGAAGAGCCGCCAGGCGATGAGGCCAGCCAGGAGAGCAAACCGAAGGAACCGCCCGCGTTCGCGAAACTCATTCCCTTCGATGACTTCCTAGCGATGGACTTCCCCGACGATGCATTGATACCGGGCGTAGTCGTTGCAGGGCAGCCGGGAGTTATCGGGGCACGCCTCAAGTGCATGAAATCCCACATGGCTTGCGAGTGTGGCATTTCCCTGTCCAGCCAAACGAGATTCTGCAATCACTTTGACGTGGTTAGACAATGCCGGGTCGCCCTGTGGTCTGGAGAGTCCGGTCGCAAGAAAGTCCAGCAGATCTTGAGGGCACAACGTGAATCGCACGGCATCACGGAGCCGATTCCGTTATTCGTAAATTTTGCGTTGCCGAAGCTGTCTCTGTCCGAGCATCTTGAGGTTTTGCACAAGGTCATCACGGACAGCAAAATTGAGGTGTGCATCTTCGATCCACTGTATATGGCACTGCTGACCGGGGACAACGCAGGGCTTGCCGGTAACGTCTACGCGATGGGCGTAGTACTCGAACCTCTGACGCAATTGGGGCAGGAGACAAACTGCACGATTCTGGCTTGTCACCATTTCAGAAAGACGACGGCCCTCGACCAGGATGAACCATGTAGCCTCGAAGAGCTGAGTCAGGCCGGAGTTGCCGAATGGGTGGGCCAGTGGTTGCTACTGGCCAGACGCAGCCCCTACCAGTCTGACGGTCGCCATGAACTCTACATGCGGGTTGGCGGCCGTAGTGGGCATGCAAGCTTTTGGGCGGCCGACATCTTCGAAGGGGACCCGGCGGACGGGGCAGACGGCCAGCAGTGGAAAATCAGCATCCGACCAGTGGCCGACGCCAGGGCAGAGGCCAAAGAAGCCGCCGAAAGGCGGAAAGCCGAGGCCCGAGAGCAGCGGGACAATGATGACCGTCGGAGGATGTTGGAGGCGGCACGGAGGTGCGTGCCAGACGGTGACACCCAGACGGCCTTATCGAAGCTGGCGGGCATCAGCAACCAGCGGGGGGCCGATGCAATTCGAACACTGCTTGTGGAGGGCAGAATTAAGAGAGTGGAAATCAGGAAACACACCCGAACGGAGACGGGATATGTGGCGACGGGGAGATGATACCGGGATGCCCGGACTGCCCGGACAATGCCCGGACAAGTCCCGGCATTGTCCGGCCATGCTTTGTTGTTGCTCGGACTGGGATCTTATAGAGATCCCGTCTGAGCAACAACATCAGCACCAGTCCGGGCAGCAAACCAGTCCGGGCAGCAACTAACACTTCCCTGAATGGAGAACCGAACCATGAACTGCGGACGATGCCAGCACTTTTGCCACAGGGGGGGCGGGTACGGCCGGTGTACGGTCTTCTCCCTGGATGGATACGACGACCGACACTTCCCGCGGACGCACAAGGACGCCACGTGCCCGCTGACGGGGTTCAGGCGCCGGGAGGGGCGGCACCCTGGGCGGCGAGGTTTCTCGTCCACGGAGCTGGTGGAGGCCACCGAGCGGCTGGAGACCGAACTGCGGCAGATCGCCCGCCGTCGCCGCCGTGCGGTAGCACTTACTTCGCTGGGGCTGACGGGAGCGACGCCCCAGGACGCCCGGGAAGGCCCCAGGACGCACGCGGACGGGGGGACATGACACACGACACTAGGCAACGCCCCGACGCGTCAGGCGGGCGTAGGCGGCGGGGGTCGCTCTCGCCACCGCGAAAAAACCTCCGTCCGACCGCTTGGGCGCGGGCGCGCGCGCGAGGCTATAGATTCTTCCCACCGCTCGGCACCGAGCCCGAGCCGGGAATGGCCAACACGGGAGTTGAACGGAGTCTGACATGAGCCTGCAAATTCAATTCGACCAAGACGCCCTCCGGCCCCTGATCCGCCTGGCCGTGGCGGAGGCCCTGGAGCGTATGGAGGTCGAGCGGGCCAAGTTCAACGGCCGTCTGGCCTTCACCGAGCCCGAGGCAGCCGTCCTGCTGGGCGTGAAGCCCCACGTCCTCCGAGACTGCCGGCGGCGGGGTGAATTGCAGGGGGCCAAGGTGGGCAGCAAGATCGTCTACACCCGCGCCGACCTGTTGGAGTTCCTGGAGCGGCAGAAGGAGAATTCGTGAAGCCCCCTTGCCTTATGCACCGAACGGTGTATAATGCCTTGCAGGAGTTGAACTGATGGCACTTCAAGACGATCTAAGGCAGGCCGTCGAGAACAGCGGGTTGTCGCTCTATGCCGTGGCCAAAGGCTCTGGCATCGCGTACCAGGTCTTGCACCGCTTCGCCCGGGGCGAGCGCGATCTGACCCTGGGAACGGCGTCGAAGCTGGCGGACTACTTCGGCATGCGCTTAACGCGCCCCAAGCGGCCCAAGAAGGGAAGGTAACACGATGAAGGCGTGGACGTTCCAAGACCACCGGCAGAAGCAGAAGTTGGGCGAGAAGAAGTGTTTGTGGTCGGTCGGTTGGATCGACCCGGATGGCCGGAAGCGATCCAAGATAATCGGCTGCAAGAGCGCGGCGGAGCGGTATGCTCGAAAGATCGAAGGACAGCTTGCGGCGGGACTCTACCAGGATGATTCCCGCAAGACCTGGGCCGGGTTTCGCAACGAGTACGAACAGAAGATCGTCGCGGGGATGGAACCGGGGACCCGTAGGGAAACCCTGTTGTGCATGGAACATTTCGAGCGGATCGTGTCTCCGAATCGCCTCCAGGCCATCAAGACGGCCACGATCGACGATTACATTTCCAAGCGGCGGGGCGAGCGGGGGCGAAAGCAAGGGTCCATTGTCTCGCCGGCAACCGTCAACAAGGAACTGAGGCACCTGAAGACTGTCTTGCGGGTGGCGAACGAATGGGGCTACCTGCCCGTGGTTCCCCGGTTCCGTATGCTGAAGGAACCCCAGAAGCTCCCTACCTACGTCACGCCGGAACACTTCGCAGCGATCTATGAGGCATGCGGTACGGCCATCCGGCCGGCAGACCAGCCCTACAGCCCGGCCGACTGGTGGCGTACCTTGCTCGTCTTCGCCTACATGACCGGCTGGCGGGTAGGCGAACCGCTGGCGTTGCGATGGGATGACGTGTCCCTGGACAACGGGACCGCCATCACTCGCCACGGGGACAACAAGGGCAAGCGGGACGACGTGGCTTCGCTCCACCCCGTGGTGGTCGAGCACCTGAGGAAGCTGGCGGACGGGTCGATCACCTGCCCGCTGGTCTTCTACTGGCCTCATCACGAGCGGACCCTGTGGCTGGACTTCCACGAAATCCAGAGGGCGGCCGGGATCGACCTGCCCTGCCATGAGAACCACGTCCATACGCCTGCCTGCCACGTGTACGGCTTCCACGATCTCCGCCGGGCCTCTTCGCCACCCTGAACGCGCCGAAGCTATCAGGCGATGCCCTACAGGCCCTTATGAGGCACAAGAGCTATACGACCACGAAGCGGTACATCAACATGGCCCGGCAGATTGACGCGGCAGTGGACAAGTTGTACGTTCCGGACTTCCTGCGGAACGAGGAATGAGTGCTTTGGAGTGTTATTGGAGTGTTGCGCCACCCGACACGAAAACAGCCCCGCAACGACTCGCCATAAGTCGTTGCGGGGCTTGCAGTTACAAGGCAGGCCGGGCGGGACTCGAACCCACAACCTACAGATTAGAAGTCTGTTGCTCTATCCATTGAGCTACCGGCCCATCGCCGTGAGGCGATAGATGAGAAATCCCATGCTCTATCCGATTGAGCTGCGCAGGCGATTTCTATTTCCATTTGCACGTGCGTTCGCCCAGTCGGTGGTCGCCGTGGCAATCGGTGCAGTACTTCTCGCCCGCGGTCCCGGCGAGGAAACGCTGGTGCTCCAACTTGCCGAGTTCCTCCTTGGGATGGCAATCCACGCATAACGGATTGATTTTCTCCCGCGGATACATCTTCTCGGGCGGCGTGCCGTTTCCCCCGGACGCCCACGATTCGTCGGCAATGTGCTCGTCGCAGTTGCCGTGACAATCGGCACAGCTTATGTTCGCCTCTGCGTGTTGCACGACCAGGTCTTCGTCGGCGTAGTTCAGGTGGCAATGGTGGCAGCGGCTGTTGTCGGCCACCGGTTTGCGCTCGCCGGGCCCCGTCGGGTCGTCGTCCAGCAGCAACGGCGGGTCGTCATCGAGCAGCAACGGCGGGTCGTCGTCCAACAAAAGCGGCGGGGCGTCGTCGAGCAAGAGCGGCGGATCGTCGTCCTCCAGCAGCAGCAGCGGCTTCTCGTCGGGCTTCTCGGCTTCGGATCCTTCGTCAGCCGAAGACTTCTCGCCCGACTTCTCCGTTTGGCGGCCGGCCGCTTTTTGCTCGTATCGCAGAATCATCGCGGCCGCCGCCGTCAACATCACTACAACCACAGCGTATCTCATACGTACTCCCAGTCCTTCAACCACTGATAGTTCCGCGGGAGGTTGGCCCACATGTGCTTGCTGGCTCCTTCCAGTTCGGCCGTCTCCTTCACGTCGAGTTCGCGGCGTTCCATGACGGCTTTGGCCACGTTGTCGACGAACGCCACGTCGTTCATGCCGGGAATCGGGATCACCGTGTTGGTGAGGAGGATGTACCGCAGCGCGAGGCGGGCACGGCGGTTGTTCTCTTCCTGGTCGCCGCGGAACAGCGAGCCGGCCCCGAAGGGCTTGATGCCGAAAGCGCCCACGTCGCACTTCTTGAAGGCTTCGAACACGCTGTCGGTCGGCGCCTGCTTGCTCATCGTGGTGAAGGGGAAACAGACGGCGTCGATCTGCGGGAAGTACTCGATCATGAACTGGATCCAGCGGCGGTCGTGCGTGGAGAAGCCGATGAAGCGGGCCTTGCCTTGCTTTTTCGCGGTTTCCAGGGCTTCGACCATCTCGCACGCCGTGTCGAAGGTGTGTCGGCCGCCGGGCTCGAAACAGGTGATTCGCCAGAGGTCGGTGTACTCCTGGTTGGAATCCAAGAGCGTCTGGTCGAGCACTTCGAGCAGCTTCTTGGCGTCGCGGAAGTTTTCGTTGCGGATTTCGTTGCCGCAATGGGACAAGGCCAGGTACATCTTGTCGCGGCGTCCCTTCAAGGCCTCTGAGTCTCGGCAGATCTCGCCGTGGGTGCAGCAGTCGATGTGGTTGATGCCCACCTCGATGCAACGGTTGATGATCTCCGTGCGGTCCTGCAGGTTGCTCCGCGAGTGTCCGCCGAGGCAGACGGCCGAAAGCATCAGGTTGGTGGAGCCCTGGCGTCGGTACTCCATGTTCTCGTTGTAGTTGAGGATCTTGGAGGTGTCGACGTTTTGGGCCGGATCGGCGGCCCGGACGACCTGTCCGGCGGCGCCCACCCCGGCGGCCACGCCCGCGGCAACTTTGGCGCCGTCGCCGATGAACTCGCGTCGGGTTACTTGCCTTTCTTGCATCGTTGATCTCCCTTCGTTTATGGTTCGGCCATTATCGGCCCGGATGTTTTTCGTGCCGAGACGGTGCGGGACTATTTCTGTCGAAAGAGGTTTTTGACTTCATCGTCCGAGAGAGCCCGATCGTAGATGCGGACCTCGTCGACGGCGCCTTCGAATCCACGGCCGATTCTGACGTCGATCTCGCTTCCGGTTTCGATCGGCCAGAGGTCCAAGAGGCCGATGTCGTGGATTGTCGCGAGTTCTCCGTCCAAGTAGAGCCTGACGTGGTCGTGCAGATTGGGCGGATCGCCTTCGACGACGACCGCGGCCACGTGATGCCATTGGTCGTCGTTGGTCTGGTCGTTGATGTAGAGATACCCGCCGCTGGGGGTCACGCCCACGCGGCCGCGGATATGCTGAAAGAAGAACATCTTCCCGAAATCATCCGCGCCCCAGGCAAGGAGTTCGCCGCGGGTACTTTTCGACTTGATCCACAGGGCGACGGTTCGGGGCTGCGTGCCGGCGACGCCTTTATACCCGGTGATCTCGACGCATCCCTCTTTGCCGTCGAGTTGCAGCGCCTTTCCCACGCGGCCGGCGACCGAGTTCTGCTCGAAGGTCAAGCCGCCCTGGAGCGTGCCGCCGCGGCCGTGCCTGGAAGCATCCGCGGCGGTCTTGCCGGAAGCGTCGTCCATTTTCCACCAGCCGACCAGGTGAGGATCGGCGTCGACTCCGTCGGCCGTCTGCGCCACTGCGGCGCCGGCCGACCCCAATAGCAGGTAAACGGAAAAAGAAAACACGGAAAGCACGCTTCTCTTCATTGGACTTCTCCCACTCGGATTGTTTCCCCTGGTCCTGGCCAAGTTACGACGACTCGATTCTGACAATGTACCGACCGAACGCTTCGAGTGCAAGAATTCTTGGGTGCCGGCGGCTAAAGTCGGGTGGTACGGTATACATACGTCGTGGGGGATCGCCTTAACTCTTCCTATACTGTTCTGCCGTCCGCGCGGCACGCTCGGCGACGAGGCGGCGAAGCTTGGCCGGCTTGAGCACCTCGGCCTGATCACCGTAGCCGAGAACCCACCAGGATATTTCTTTGAGGCCCGATACGGTCGCCTGAAAATCGAGCGTGCCGTCGGGGTTGAACTCGGTCCGCTGCGTCTTGTGCCAGGCCACCTCGGCCACGTTCCGCCCTACCATCTTGGAGAAACGGATCGCCACTTCCCAGTCGCGGCCCGGCTCGGGGATCAAGTGCCACGCGTTGCGGAGATAGCGATCGATGGAGAATCCCCGGGGGATCGAAAACGGCGTGTCCAGCGGCTCGACTTCCAACACCCGGCCCACGTTGAACGTCCGCGTGCTGCGGTGCATCGACGAACGGCCGATCACGTACCAGCTCCGCCGGCTGAACAACAGCCGGTAGGGATTCAGCCGGGTGCGAATCTCCTGCCACTCGGTCAGGCTGTCGTAACGGATCCGCACGCTATGGCGCCTGGCGGCAGCGTCCAGCAACTGCTCGTAGATCGGTTTGTGTCCCGTAAGCGGATTGCTCGGCGGCGGCTGAATCCGCACCGCGTCGGCCACGCCGCGCAACTGCTCGCGGAGCCGGGCGGGCAGGCTGCTCTCCAACTTCACCACGGCACTCCGCGCCGGACCGAAGAACGGGAGCCCCGAACTGTTGCCCAACTCGTGACACAGGACGATCAGCGAGAGGGCCTCTTCCGGGGTGAAGTTCGTCGGCGGAAGGTAATACGTGCCGGGGATGCGGTATCGCTGATACTGCTCGTCGTAGCTCAGCGGCACGCCCGATCCGCGCAACGTTTCCAGGTCGCGAAACACGGTCCGCCGGCTCACCTCGCAGGCCTGCGCCAACGCCTCGGCGTTATAGCCCGGACCCGCCTGCAGCAGTCCAATGAGTTTCAGCAGCCGATGGATTCGCGACAGTTGCATGCCGGGTGCCTGAACGGGTATTACTCGACCATCCGTCTTGGGAACGTGCGGTATCCTTCTCTGGGAGCCGATCGGGCGCGTCGACCGGTTGCTGATGGCCGGCCGCTTGGACCGCCGGTTCCCACTGCGGGGCAGACACGTCCTCGCCGGATCGTCTTCCGCCCAGCAGGCCCAGATCCATCGATCCCAGATCGTACGACTTCGCCGCGACCGGCGGACCGCTTGTCTTCGAACGACTTGCCGGTGGATCCGGTGCCGGTTTGGGCGCCGTCGGCTCCGGCGGGTGCTGCTTCGTCGGATCGGCCAGCACGGGAGCGGGCGTCGGGATGACCTCCAGCCCCTGCTCGTCTCCTTCGTAAATGATCGTGCCGTCGTCGAGCATGATCGGCCCGCCGTCCGCGTTCTGCTCGACCGGGCCGCGGCTGACGACCTTCGGCCGCGTGAAGCCGTAGTCGAGGTAGAAGCTGGCGTCGCGTGCCCGGGCGCGGCGATGGGCGTCGAAGTACGCCTTGCCGGGCCAGGGACCTTCAGTCAAGTAAACGGCATTATACTCCAACAGCGTGCCCTTGCGATAGTGGACGTTGGCAATCGCCTTGTTGTAATCGACCAGCGAGCGGTAGTAGTCGCTTTCGGCCTCGGCCAGTCGCCGCTGGGCGTCGAGCACCTGGTCCAAGGTCCAGGCCTGCAACCCGGCCTCGTACTTCACGGTCGCCGTGGTGACCTCGTTGCGGGCCGCCACGCGACGGTTGAAATTGGTCCGCGTGAGCACCAAGGCGGCCTCCAACTCGCTGATGGCGAAGGCCAACTGGTGAGAAACCTCCAGTTCCTGATCCTGCAGTTTCGCCCGTTCCCGGGCCAGGTTCAACTGGGCGTGGCGCACCCCGGCCATCTCCTTGCGGAACCCCAGCGGAATCTCCAAGTTCAGTCCGAGATGCCATTCCGCGAAGTTGCCGCTGGTCAACGAGCCGTAGGCGTCGTCGAAGGGATCGGCGGTGCCGTCCGGGTCGAGCAGATCGTCTCCCATACCGACCCAGCGGTATCGTCCCACGGCGTCCAACCGCGGCAGGAGGTAGTTCTTTGCGGAGATCATCTCCAGTTCCCGCCGCTTGACCTGCCACCGCTGTCGGCGGAGTTCGGCTCGGCCGGCCAGCGCGTCGCCTTGGGCTTCGTCCCAGTCGACTTTCCACTCGGCCAGCTTCGGCTCGGTGAGCGGACGGATCAACCGCCCGTCGGTCGAAGCCAGTCCCAGCATGTAACGCAGCTTCCTCTCCGTTGCATACAGACTGTTCAGTGCCTGCTCCATGGCACTGCGGAAGGAGAAGTACTGCTGCCGGGCCCGGGCCTCCTCGTGGGCTTCGCCCTTGCCGGTGACGTATTCGGCGTAGGCCTGCCGCCACGTCTGCAAGCCGCTGTCGCGTCCGGCGATCACCGCGTGGAGGTTCCGATACGCGAAGTACAACTCCCAGTAGGCCACCTCTACGTCGGAGACCAGATTCTGCACGCCGAGTTCGAAGTCGGCCAACGCCACGTCGGTGTTGATCCGCGCGATCATCACGCCGTTGTTGAAGCCGGGAATCGCGCCGGGGCCGGCGATCCGGTTGTATTGCACGCCGGCGCCCTGCAACAACGGCTGCCGGAATTCGGCCTCCAGGTTGACGTTCCAATTGCTGGTGAAGAGTCTCGTGACGTTTTGGGCGTCGTATTCGACGTTGTGCGTTAATTGCCAGGTACCACCCGTGGCGGCCGTCTTGGTCAACCGGGCCTGGAAACTCCCCGTGTCTCCCTGGGAGATTCGAGGAAAGAAGCTCTCCAGCCCGACTCCGGCGAACGAGTTGCGCGGCTGGTCGATCTTTTCCCAGAACGCGTTGGCGGACAACTGGGTGTCGAAGGCCGACAACGCCGCCTCGATGCCGCTGCGAGGATTGCTCTCGATGATCGCCGGGTCGTAGACCGTGGGTACCGCGTCCGGCGACCGGGCCAGGAAATCGGGTTCACCGAGGACCTGCCCTCCGATCGACCGCATCACCTTGCTGTTGGCCAGCGCGATTTGGATCGCGTTCTCCAGTTCGAGGTCCCAGATTTCCTCGGGCTCGCGGTTGGTCAACGAGAAGGGCCGGTGGGCTTGCCGGACTTCGTCGAGCGTGTCTTCTTCAACGTCCGGAAACTCCATCTCGGTGGCCACGTCGAGGTAGTGGGAGAGATCGCCGTCCTCCATCAGGTAGAAGGGCTGCTGGGGATGGCATCCGCTTAGGACGACGGCGGCCGTCATCAAGATGACCAGAAGGGGGGATTGCCGACACATGAGTTTGCATTCCTGTCGGGTTTGCTGTTGCGCTGGTGCTGCGTGGCCAAACTACCCCAGACCCCGCCAGCGACACACATGCACCTGGATCAGCCACAAGTTTCCCCCCAAACCGGTACCCGCCGGAAACCTGCGCAGTCCGCGCAGGTCTCCAGACGGAGTAATCGGCAAAGTTGATATCGGCAGCTTAATCGTTAAACTTTGACTCTTCTGTGCAACCGGCAGGCACAGCCAGAGATTCCATAACTGTTCAGCCATCTGCCGTCGAATCGATTTGTAGCCGGATCCGCAAGGTTTCGGCCATTTCGCGTGAAACTGGGCAAGGCGTGCCACTGACCGCTTGCCGGCCAATCGGTAGGGTGCGTGTAACCACCACAATACTTGAATACTTGGCGGCGGTGCGTTACACGCCACTGGCCGCTTGCCGGCCAGCATTAAGAACGAGCGGTTGCACGGGCTGACAAGCAGCCCGTGGCACCCACCAATCAGAGACTGGCGGAGCGCTGCCCGTGATGAAAGAAAGAGCGCATTGCGCCTTTTGACAGCAACCAAACGGCGGGCAAGCCCGCCCGCTAAACTCTTTTCTCAGTCCCCAGTCCCCAATCCCCAGTCCCCAATCCCCAGCCCCCAATCCCTAGCCCCCAATCCCCAGTCCCGAACCCCCCAACTCAAAGAATCCAGCCTTGGCGATACTCGCGGCGGAGGTACTGATCGGCCTCGGGGCAGTTCGTGGCCTTCATGGCGGCGCCGTCCCATTGCAGCTTCTTGCCGACCCGATAGGCCACGTTGCCCAATAGCACGGCCTCGCTCAGCGCGCCGGAGTAGTCGAAGTTGCAGGTGGTCGCCCCGCCGGTCTTGCAGGCGTGGATCCATTCCTGGTGGTGGCCGATGGAAGTGGGGATGGTCGGTTCGGGCGGTTGGTAGTCGGCGAATTTCTCCTTGGGATGAAGCTGCCACGAACCGTAGTCCGCCCGAAGCTGCCCTTCCTTGCCCACGAACAACACCCCGGCTCCACCCACCGGGATATTCCAATCGGCCGGCAACGAGGGCCGATTGCTGCCGTCGTACCAGGTGAATTTCACCGGTGGCATGTCATCCCGGGCGGGGAACTCGTAACGGACGATCAGTTGCGTCGGGCAAGTCTCCGGATGCACCGGCGGGCCTTCGGACTCGACCGACGTCGGGTGCCGCAGTTTCAGCGCCCAGAACGGGAGGTCCATGTAATGGCACGCCATGTCGCCCAACGTGCCGTTGCCGAAGTCCCACCACCGACGCCACTGGCCGGGCAAGTAGCACGGGTGATACGGACGCTCCGGTGCCGGGCCGAGCCAGAGATCCCAATGAATGTGCGGCGGGATCGGCGGCGTTTCCGTGGGACGTTCGCCGCCCCCCCAGTTCTTGCCGCACCAGACGTGGACTTCGTTGACCGGTCCGATCGCCCCGGCCTGGATCAACTCGACCACGCGGCGGTAGTTGTCGCCGGCGTGGATCTGCGTGCCCATCTGCGTGGCCAACTTCTTTTCCTTGGCCAATTCGGCCGCCACGCGGGACTCGTAGACGTTGTGGCTCAAGGGCTTCTCGGCGTAACAGTGTTTGCCCATCCTCATGGCCATCACCCCGGCGGGCATATGGGTATGGTCGGGCGTGCCGACGACGACCGCGTCGATCTGCTTCTCCATCTCGGTGAGCATCTTGCGGAAGTCGACGAACTTCTTCGCCTTGCTGTAGTTCGCGGCCGCGCCGTCCAGCCGATTCTCGTCGACGTCGCAGATCGCCACGATATTTTCGCTGCTCACGCCGGCCACGTCGGCGGCCGCCCGTCCGGCCACTCCCACGGCCGCGATATTCAGCTTCTCATTGGGCGATCTCGACTGGGCCAGCGCCGGCACGGCAAACGCCGCGGCAGTGCCGGCCGCCAAGGAACTGCGGAGAAACTCTCGACGGCGGATGCGATCGGCTTGTGACATGAGCGGTTATCCTTCTGGTTGGTGTTGGGTGGTTCGTGTTGGGAAAACTAGGTTCTTATCCAATTGGGTGGCACGCCCTGAGGAACGAAGGGCGTGGTTTGGCAGGTTCTCCACGCCCTTCGTTCCTCAGGGCGTGCCACCCTCGCTGAATAATGTACAGGTTATTTCCACGCGAAACGGGCCGCGGCCGATGCCCTGGAAACCCGAGGACAATGGCTTATAATAGCCTGTAGCGTTTCCCATGACAAATCTCCGCTGTAATCGCGCGCCCCGCCGGTTCGGGGGGCTCGGCAGTGCCGTCGAGAAGGCTACTTTCTGGAGAAAGCCCGTGTCGGACAAGGTTTCCACGATCGAGGCGGCCGTCGAGGCGATCGCCGCCGGGAAGATCGTCATCGTGATGGACGCGGAGGATCGTGAAAACGAGGGCGATTTCATCTGCGCCGCCGAGAAAGTCACGCCCGAGATCGTCAACTTCATGATCACCCGCGGCCGCGGACTGCTCTGCATGCCCGTCCTTCCGGACGTCTGCGAGCGGCTCGATCTACCGCCGATGGTCGATCAGAATACGGCCCCCCTGGGGACCGGATTCACCATTCCGGTCGACCACTGCAGTTGCCGCACGGGCATCACCGCTCAGGAGCGGGCCGCCACGATTCGGGCCATCATCGACCCGAAGAGCACGGCGTCCGATTTCGTGCGTCCCGGGCACCTCTACCCTCTGATCGCCAAGGAAGGCGGCGTGCTGCGCCGGGCCGGCCACACGGAGTGTGCCGTCGACCTGGCCCGATTGGCCGGACTGCAACCGGCGGGCGTGCTGATCGAAATCCTCCGCGACGACGGCGACCGGGCCACGCGCGACGAGTTGTACGAGATCGCCGACCGATACGGCCTGGAGATCATCACGATCGAACAGTTGATCCGCCACCGCCGCCGCAGCGAGAAGCTCGTCTACCGATTGGCTGAGGCCGAATTGCCGATGCGCGTGGGTATGGGGCGAATCATCTGCTACGGCGTGAAACACGAAGAGCAGCAACCGATGGCGATCATCGTGGGCGAACCGGACCAGGTGCCCGAACCGCTTGTCCGGCTCCACTCTTCCTGTTTCACCGGCGATCTGCTCGATTCGCTGCGATGCGACTGCGGCGACCAGCTCCAATTGGCCATGGAGATGATCGGCCGGGAAGGGGCCGGCGTGCTGGTCTATCTGCCCCAGGAAGGACGCGGCATCGGGCTGGTCGAGAAGATCAAGGCCTACAGTCTGCAGGACCAGGGCATGGACACGGTCGAGGCCAACCTGGCGCTGGGACACCAGGTCGACAGCCGCGACTACGGCGTGGGAATTCAGGTGCTCAAGGACCTGGGGCTCTCCAAGGTCCGCCTGTTGACGAACAACTCGAAGAAGACCGACGCGTTCATCTACGGCGGCTATGAGCTGGACGTGGTCGACCAGGTTCCCATCATCGGACCCATCCACGAGCACAACGAGCGCTACATGACCGCCAAGCGCGACAAGATGGGCCATAAGCTCCCCTAGCCGCTCGCGGCTTCGCAGCGCCGGGCCGCATCTTCCTTTTTCGTAACGGGTGCGAAGCCGCAAGCGGCTGGGATGCGCTGAAATTCTCCCGCTTTCTTCCAACACGTTGCGTTTCTGCATCCTATATTTGTTGCGATTGTCGTTCATTCCGCGGCCGTCAGCCGAGGGCGCAGACGGCACAAACGTCACAATCGCGACAGACCGATGCCGATGCCGATGCAACCAGGTCGAACTCCAAGACGGGCCGCCGCGCGGCTGCTCTGCGTGCTGCTGCCGGCCCTTTGGCTCGGCGCCGAACGCCTTGCGTCGGCCCGCTCCGTTTCCTTCGACGATCGAGCGAACGGGGGCCGCCTTCCCGCGACGGCCGCCGAAACGGCCACTGTCCCCGTCGGAGGGGAAACGTCGATTCCGTTCCTCGACGGGCCGTCTTGCCCGCTGGAGGAGCGACTCTTCGCCGACGCGGCCGACGGGCGGCTGGACGAACACTCGCTGCTGCAAGCCGCCTTGGTGGCCAGCGGCGTTTCACGCGAAACCACGATACACGAGTATGAGAATCAGGTCGCCGCGTTGGTCGTGCGGCTGCGGAAGTCGGGCAAACTCACCGAAACGCCGTACCAGCGGGCCCAAGCCGTCTTCGAGTTCATGCACCAGCACGCCCTGCGCGGCGGTTACTCCATCCACTGCACCGACCTGCGGACCACGCTCGACGAAGGCCGGTTCAACTGCGTGAGCGGCTCGGTGTTGTTCAATCATCTGGCCGGCGAAGTCGGGCTGGTCGCCCGCGGGCTGGAAATCCCCGGCCACGCCATGAGCCGGCTCACGCTGCCGGAGAAATCGCTCGACGTGGAAACCACCTGCCCCCGTTGGTTCCGCTTGATCGACGACCCCGAGCAACGGGCGGAACTGGTCAAGAGAACGATCGGCCGGGATCCTTCCCGCCACCACGCCGAAGCGCGCGAAATCTCCCCCGTGGAGATGGTGGCGATGATCTATTACAACCGGGGCGTGGATCTTCTGGCCGAAAAGCGATTCGAGGAGGCGGCGGTGGCCAACGCCAAGGCCCTGCGGCTCGACCCGGCCAGCACGACCGCGCGGGGCAACCTGCTGGCGACGATCAACAACTGGGCCATCGATCTGGGACACGAGCAGCAATTCGCCGAGGCCGCCGACTTGCTGCGAAAGGGGCTGGCCTTCGATCCGCATTACGAAACGCTCGCCTTGAACTACATTCACGTCCACCACCAGTGGGTCGGGCACCTCTGCGGGGCCGGAGCATTCGAAGAGGCATTGGCGGTGCTCGCCCGGGCCGCCGCGGAATTGCCCGGGCGAGACTACTTCCGCCGCGCTCCGGCAGAGGTCTACCGGCGTTGGGCCCGTTGGCACTTCGCCCAAGGGGACGCGGAGGGCGGGTTTGCCGTCTTGGACCGGGCCCGCCGCACCGACGGGACTTGCCGCGAACTGCTCGAGGCGGAGGAGGCGGCCGTCAACGACCATGCCCTGGAATTGCTTGAGCGGGGACAGTTCGAGGAGGCACTGGCGTGGTTCGATCGCGGGCTTGCCCGGCAGGACGACGCGGAACTGCTGCGGGACAATCGCCGCGTGGCCGTGATGCGTTGGGCCGAAGAGGCGTTTCGGCGCGGCAACTACGCCGAGGCCATCCGCCGGACGACTTACGGTGCCGGGCCCGAGGGGTTGCACGCTTCGCTGCGCAACAACGTCCGCTGGGGATATCACCAGTGGATCACGGAGCTTCGGGCCGCCGGTCACTACATTGAGGCCGAACGCGTGGCCCAACAGGCCTCGGCCGATCCGTATTTGCAGAAGAATTGAACGGGAGACCCCCAATTCCGAAACCATCCGGTTTGACAATCGTCATCTCCTGACCTAGGCTTTATCTTGACGGCACATCTTGCCGGCCACGCCGGGGAGCATGCACTTTTCTCTTATCTCTTCGTGAGGCAATCCACCGACGGTGCTTTGACCGGGCGTCGATACGGGACGTTCGCCTCGCCGGCCGACGTGGCACACAAGACCAAGACTTCGACGGTTCAACTCGCACTTCGCGCGTGGGATGTTAGGGGATCCAGTGTCGGGAAGGAGGATTCTGTCGATGGGAGTTCCGATGAATTCAGTGGCCCACCGGTCGCGGCTCGATCTGCTGCCGGAATCAGGCGACGCGCCGGACGTCGACGTCCGCACGCAGGTTTGGGGATTGCTGACCACCTTGTATCCCCAAAACGAGTTGATCGAGCGGCGGCGCGAGAACCGCTATCCGTTCCCTTACCTGGTCCATCTCATGCCCGTCGGCAAGGACGGCGTGAGTCCGGAAGGCGAGGCGTTGGTGGTAGTAGGAAAACACCTCTCGCAGCGCGGCCTGGGTTTCTACCATCCCCAACCGCTTCCCCATCGTCGCATGATCGCCTCGCTGGAAGACAGCAGCGGACGGTGGCTGGCGTTCCTGATCGATCTGAACTGGTGCCGCTTCACCAAAGAAGGCTGGTACGAGAGCGGCGGACGCTTCCTGCAGTCGGTGCTCTCGCCGGTCGACGCGTCGGAGTGACCTGCGAATCCGTGGGAACCGGACGCGAGTTGAGCAGGTTATGCTTAAGCATACCCGCCACCGCTCGAAGAACAGGAAAATGCGGTGTTCTCGCCCGCCCTGGTACGGTGTCCGCATCGGATGCTCGAGTGGATGGAGACTCCAGTCGCGTGAAACCCGGCCCATATTACCCCCAAACGGGCGGGAGCGGATCCGACTGACTCTGACAACTGTCTTGACAAAACGGATTCTTGGAGTATGATAATCTGAGACCATGTTCGACCTGGGAGGTGACCGCTTAGGTCGCGCTGTGGCTGCCATCTCTGTGCCGCCAACACGCGAGTATCTCCTTCCGGGCCACGGAAACCGTGGAGGGAGTGCATCATGAAGCTTCCCCGCTCCGGTCCGTTCTGACGGGTGCTCGGCACTGTTGCCGAGTACCCTCCATCAACGCCGCTGGTTGTCAGAGCATGCGCGTGCAACCGGTTGGCGATTTCGAATCCGGCGCGGCCGGTGGCTGGAAATCGAGCACGGCTGATCACCAGGCTGGAAGACCAGTTTTCCCCTGACCGATTTTCCTCTGACTATTGGGAGTAGAACTTCGACATCCTATCTACGGTTGATTGATGGGCGCGTTTGCCCTTTCCGGACGGGTTGCCATAATGTGGGTTGTGCCCTCTTGATGTGACACATCCCTGAGAGAACGTGTCAAAGCACGTGGCCTCGTCCCGATCGGCTAACGCGCCTTTTTTCTTTGTCGCTTCCTTCCCGAGCCGATCCCATTACGATGGAGCAAGCATGAGTGAACTGGCAAGAATCGCGATGGTTGTATCGCTGATGACCTGCGCCGGCCGGACGTTGGCACAGGACTGGAAGGCACAGGGCGATCCGCAGGTTACCGCAACGCTGGACATGAATCGGTTGTCCGGCACCGGATGCAGGATTCTGACCGGATTCTCCGGAGAAACCGATGGCAGTAAGTGGGGTGTCCTGGGAACCCACGAAGTGATCACGCCGGCTTTCTCCAGGGCCGTGTTTTACGCCCACGCGACCAAGGCTCGGGCGTGGCCCAACATGAGAAACCAGGGCTATCCTTACATCATTACCGACGACCCGAAAAGCATGGCCGATCTGCGCGACGGCGTCGTCTTCTTCATTCTCGAGCTGAAAGAGGGCGGATATCTCGCCGTGACCGCCATGCCCGGGCCCAAGACCGAATCCTGGCTTCACTCGGACGCGAAAGGCCGTCTGCTGTTGAGCTTCGGCACTTTCGGAACCGACGGAGTGAAGAACTGTGACGTGCCGCTTTTCGCCTGGGCAAAGTCCGACGACGTTTACGAGGCCTGCAACCGGGCCATCCTCTCCGCGATTACCAGCAAACCGATTCTCGGCTGGACGCATCTGCGCCATGAGAAGGAGTATCCCGAGTGCTTCAAGTATCTGGGGTGGTGCAGTTGGGAGCATTTCAAGGGAAAGATCGACGAGCAGAACATGCTCCAATCCATCGATGAGATAGAAGCCTCCAAGGTGCCCATCCGCTACACCATCATCGATATGGGACATACGTCCAGCAACGCCGGAGCCCTGACCACGTTCCAGCCCGACTCCGAGAAGTTTCCCAACGGCTGGGCACCGCTTCTGGAGCGCCGCACCAAGGAGAAGATCCGGTGGATGTGCCTGTGGCATTTCTTCCAGGGCGGCCAGGCCGGGATCAGCATCGAGAACGATTTCGGCCCGGAACTCAACAAGCACTTCATCGAACTGGAAGGCAATAACAACCTCACTCCCGGAAACGACCCGCAGTCGGCGCTGGCCTTCTACAGGGCATTCACCGGATCGGTGAAAACCTATGGTTTCGATGCCGTCAAGGTGGATTTCCAATCGGCCCAGTTGAGCCGACTGGCCGGCCGGGTGGACAACGCGGCGGAAATGTGCTGCCACAACGCACAGGCCTTCGACCGAGCGCTGAACGAACAGGGTCTCGGTCTGATCAACTGCAACTGGCATAACCCGGTCAACTTCTTCAACTGCAAGTACAGTAACGTCGGACGTTGCAGCATGGACTACGTCAAGAACGACCTCTTCTCCGCAAGACGGCACCTGTTTCAGTCCTATGCCAACACCCTGTGGATAGGCCAATTGGTCTGGTGCGACCACGACATGTTCCATTCCAGCGATGCCATGGCCGGCCGCACCATGGCCGTCTCCAAAGCCGTGTCGGGCGGACCGGTTTACCTGTCCGATGCGCCAACGGACTTCGACCATGAAGCGGTGAGGCCGCTCTGCTACGCCGACGGCAAATTGCTCCGACCCCTGGCTCCGGCGGCGCCGTTGCCCGACTCCATCTTCGTCGATTCCTACCGCGACCCCGTGCCCTACCGGGTGATTGCGCCATTGCCCGACGGGTCGGCGGCCGTTGTCGTCTACAACCTCAAACACGCCACGGAACCCGTCACTTTCACCGCCGGAGTTTCGGCCGCCGATTACACGCACGCCAACGCCATGATCCAACCCTATCCCGGCAAACGGTCCATGCCGGCAGAGGGCCTTGTCTTGTACGACTGGTATGCCGGGAAAGGCCAGCGGCTCGCCGAGGAATATACCTTCGAACTGAGTGGACTGGAGGATCGCCTGATACAACTCAGCCCGATCGTCGAAGGTTGGGCCGTTCTCGGCCGAACCGACAAGTATCTCTCGGCGGCGGCGGTGGAGATCCTCGAGATCGACGAGAAGGCGGTGACGATCCGGATGATCGAAACGGGTCCCTTCACGGTCTGGAGCAACCAAGGCAGCCCCCAAGCCGACGGCCTTCGATTCGTGGACTCCGGCGGCGGCCTCTACCGCGCCGATATGTCCGTCGGCGAAGAGCAAAAGATCGTTTGGATCACCCGGTAGCAACTGTCGCAGCGGAACTCGCAAGAGTCCCGACTTCCGTCGTTGGTGTCAAGGGCGTGCCACCCTCGCTGAAAAATGTCAGGTTATTTCTGCGCGGAACCTTAGTCGGCCGGTTTCTCCAACTCCTCCCAGCGATGGTACGCTTCCGCCAGTTGATCTTCGACTCGGCGGAGCGTGGCCGTCTGGCGGGCGATTTCATTCCCGGGGCGCTTGTAGAACTCGGGAGCCGACATCAACTCGTGCAGACCTGCAATGTCGGCCTCCAGCCGTTCGATCGTGGCGGGCAGCGCCGCCAGTTCCTGCTTCTCTTTGTACGTTAAGCGACGGTCGCGCGTCTTTGGAGCGGATTCGGCGGAAGACGACGCGGGTTTCTCTCGCACACGGGAAGTGCCCCCCTTCGCCGCTTCGAGCGTGTCGAGCGCGTCGAGCGTGGCTTCCTGTCGCTGCCGCAGCCAGTCGTCGTATCCGCCCACGTACTCCTTCACCGAGTCGCCCTCGAAGACGATCGTGCTGGTGACCACGTTGTCGAGAAACGCCCGATCGTGGCTGACCAGCAGCACGGTTCCCTCGTATTCGACCAACAGCTCCTCCAGCAGTTCCAGTGTCTCGGTGTCCAGATCGTTGGTGGGCTCGTCGAGCACGACCACGTTGGCCGGCTTGGCAAACAGGCGGGCCAGCAACACCCGGTTGCGTTCGCCCCCGGAAAGGAAACGGATCGGTGTGCGGGCCCGCTCGGGCGTAAACAGGAACTCTTGCAGATAGCCGATGATGTGCTTCGTCTTTCCTCCCACGCGGACCGAATCGTATCCGTCGGCGACGTTCTCCTGCACGGTCCGGTCTTCCGCCAACTGCGCGCGGAGCTGGTCGAAGTAAGCGATCTGCAGATTCGTTCCCAGCCGGACGCTGCCTTGCGTGGGCGAAAGCTGCCCCAGCAGCACGCGGAGCAACGTGGTCTTTCCGGCGCCGTTGGGCCCGATGATCCCGATCTTGTCTCGCCGCATGATGGTGGTCGAAAAATCGCGGATGATCGTGTTGTCGCCGTACGCGAACGACACGCCGCGGGCGTCGGCCACCAGGTTGCCGCTGCGCAACTCCTGGCGCAACTCCATCCGCACCTTGCCCGAAGCGGTCCTCCGCTGCCGGCGCTGGTTGCGCATCTGCTGCAATGCCCGCACGCGCCCTTCGTTGCGAGTGCGCCGCGCCATGATTCCTTGCCGAATCCAGGCCTCTTCCTGGGCGAGCCGTTTGTCGAACAGCGCGTTCTGTTTTTCCTCGGCGGCCAAGGCGGTTTCCTTGCGTTCGAGGAACGTTTCGTAATCGCAACACCAATCGAACAGCCGGCCACGGTCCAATTCCAGGATGCGGCCGGCCAGCTTGCGCAAAAACATGCGGTCGTGCGTGACGAACATCAGCGTGGTCGCCCAGCGGTCCAGGAACCGCTCCAGCCAGTCGATCGCGTCGATGTCCAAATGGTTGGTCGGTTCGTCGAGCAAGAGCAGGTCGGGATCGCCGACCAGTGCGCGGGCCAGCAGCACGCGGCGCTTCATGCCGGCCGAGAGGACCTCGAACGCCGCCGCGCCGTCCAGCTCCATTTGCGACAAGACGCGCCGGACCTGCTGCTCCTCGCGCCACGCCGATTCCGGGCCGGTCTCGCGGGGCGGCAAACCGGCGGCCACCACCTCGCGCACGGCGCCGCACACGCCTTGCGGCACGTCCTGCGTGAGCAGCGACACTGTGGCGCCGCCGGCCAGCACCACCTCGCCGCCGTCCGGCTCGACCTGGCCGCAGAGGATGCGCATCAGGGTCGACTTGCCGGCCCCGTTGCGTCCCAGCAGCCCGATCCGCTCGCCGCGCCGGATCCGGCAGCTCACCGCGTCGAGCAAAGGCGGACCGCGAAATCCGATACTCAGCTCGCGTAGGGTGACAAGCGACATCGTTGAATTCCCGGCCGGCCGTTGGACAAGTCGGCCGAAGGCCGTAAGATGTTCTCGACGGGGGTCACCCCTAGGTTATCACTTCGGGGCGGAAAGGATAAGGCCCTAAGCCGCAAGACTGGAGAAAGACGTGGCAAACGCCAAGGCCAGCGTGAAATGTTTCCTGGTTGCACACGGCTGACATACCGGCCTGGTCTTCCGGCGGGAGGACGTCGAAGGCCTTCTGCGCGCCGCGATCCGGCGCCGGCCGGAACGATTCGTGGAGGCCGGGAGTCGTTATTCGTTTCCCAAGATGTGCAACGTTTGGACCGATCCGTGTTCCATCTGTGGCCGAGAAATTCCCCTGAACGAATACTGGCTGCAGCTCCACTATATCGCTTTCCGAGATCGCGATATTCTGAAGCATAACCTGCTCAAGTGGTGGACTTCGTGGAGTTCATCTCCAAGTAACCACCGCCCGGTTGACCCGCCTCTTGGGCAAAATGCAGGGACGGCCTTGCGACTGCAACGGCGAGATGGCACCACACAAGGTGGGCAACGTACCCCCAGCATGTCAAAACCGCGGTTTCCCTTCCTGTAAAACTACCACTTGGGATGGTTGACGAACGGCTGGCATTGTGTAAACTGACGTGTGTTGGTCGGTCGTTTGCTCGATGTTTTCCTGGAAACGAGGCCCCGGGCTTGACGATGATACTACATATGGTATCATTCCTGGTAGGAGACGCTCTGAGCCATGGATGACCCTTTGCCCAAATTCATCCTTCTCATTCCGTTGAAATACAACGATGGAAGATCATCGTGAACAACAAACCCGCGAAGATTCTCGAATCCGCGAAGGACGCCGCAGCCACGGTTGAGAGTTGGGCCGACTTGTCGAACACCCTGTTCGATCCGGTCGACGGATTGCTCGCCAGGGCATTTCCTACTCGGGAAGAGCGCGAAGCCTTCCTGAAGACCAAAGAGTATGCCGCGATTCGCGGACTTCTGGAAACAGCCATCGACCAGACCGGGCTGGTCGAGGGGGCAACGCCCAAGAAGAGCGGCAGATTCGTGGTGCGCCTTCCGAAGTCCCTGCACGCCGCACTCGAGCGCGAGGCGGCCAAGGAAGGCGTCAGCCTCAATCAACTCGTGGTTGCAAAACTCGCCGTCCAGTTGTCTCAAGTCGCGGCGGGGTCTCATGTGAAGTAGGTTATGCTTCAGCATATCGCATCCCGGAGCCGCGATATGCTGAAGCATAACCTACTCAGCTACCTATCCACCCGCGGATGTTCCAGCATCTTGCGGCGGCCTTCTTCGACGGTTTCGAGCATCGTGACGTAGTCGGGGTCGGTGGCGTCTTGGAAAAGCGGCGGTCCGCTGCCGCCTTTTTCGGTGCCCAGCCCGCGGCCCAGCGGCTTCGAGAGGTGGGCCGTCAGCGCGGGGCTGTGCTCGGGACGGGTGAAGTTGATCCACGCCAGGCGGCCGTCCCAGATGTTGGCGTGGTCGTTCGGGTGCGGCACGCCGCCGTGACAGGATGCACAACGCCCGTTGTAAACGCCCAGATACCGCCCGGCGAACCACTCCGACTCCCGGCCCGTCTCCACGTCCGTACACAGATCCCGATAGCCGGGCGAGAGCGGGCGGCTGTGGTCGTAGGTGCCGTAGTACGGCACGTTGGCGTCGATCCACGTGTAGATCCGCTGCCGATCTTCCGGCGGAATCGCCTGCTCGCAGTGGTCCGTATCGACGTACTCCAACAGCCGGCTGGCGTGCGAGCCGGTCCACAGCGGGCGGTTCACGGCGGTCGGCGTCCGCAGCAGCCAATAGAAATGGACCAGCGGCTTTCCCTTGGCGGCCTCGGACGGCAGCATCTCGCCGGTGGCCATGTCGTGCTGGCGGTAGGAGCGGCTGCGGCCCAGCAGATTGTCGTAGGCCATGTTGAACAGCCGCGTCTTGTCGCCGGAGAGGTCGTACCCGCCGTCGGGATCGGGCCCGGCGTGACAACGCACGCAATACTTGTCCAGCACCGGCTGCACGACGTTGCAGAAATCGATGATCCCGTCGGGTGCCCACGCGGGAAACTCGGGCACGGCGGCTGGCCGGGCGAAGGCGGCGGGGACCTTGCCCTGGTGGTCCGGCGGCGCCCAGTTCCGCCGCTCGTGACAACCGATGCACGACTGCGTCTCGCCCGGCATGAGTTGCACGGCCGAGGTCTGCCGCTGCAGTTCTCTCCCCTCGGCGTCGAGCACCTGGAAGTAGATTTCCCGCAGAGCCGGCACCCGGAAGTGGGCCGACCCGTCCGGCTCGACGGGCACGCGGCCCCAGCAGCGCTTGGCGTAATAGGTGCCGTAGCTCATCACCGGCGACTGATCGAACGCCCGATGGGTCAGATCGCTCGTCTTGCGGACCTGTTCCATGACCTGGATGTACTTGACCCGGCCGCGCTCGATTCCCGTCAGCCCCTGGTACACGTCGGCGACAAGGACCTTGCCCCATTGAAGATGATCCTCGCGCGGGTCGCCGTCGTGTTCCAGCGCCGCCACGCCCGGCGGCGCTTGGGACGGCCGCAACGGCAGCGGTCCGAAGCAATCCATCTCCGGGTCGTCGACGATCTTGACCTGGTTGTCGCAGAGGTCCAACAGATACACGCCGAATCGGCCCGGCCGCTGCCGTCCGCCGCCGTAAGCGACCAGGAACTGGTAGTCGCTGGTGGGAAACGGGTCGCGATACGAGTTGCGGAAGGGCTGGTCGTAGATTTGGGGGAATTCCTGCGTGATCCACGCGAAGCCTTCCCCTCGGGGTGCTTCCAGGCCGGTGCTGTTGTCGATCAGCCCGATGGCCCCGTGCGGGTGTCCGTGGTGCGGCGCGAAGGTGGCCACGACCAGGTTGCCGTGTCCGGGGACCGGCCGGGCCTGCCAGAAGGTGCCCAGGTCGCGGATCGTGTTGCCGAAGAAGAGTTGGAACCGCCGCCCGTCGGGGTTCTGCGTCCAGAGGCTCTGCCGGTAGGTCAGGTCGCGATCGACGTATTCCCAACGGGTGAACAGCACGCGGCCGTCGGGCAGTAGCTGGGGCGAGAAGTCGGAGAGCGTGTTCTGGCTGACGCACCGCACCTCGCTGCCGTCGCGCCGCATCACGTACAAGTTCGAGCAAGGCCCCGGCTGACAGAGCGTGTATCCGCCGCGCCGCGTGGAGACGAACAGCAAATCGCCGTCGGGCAGTTCGATCGGGCCGACTTCGTAATACTGCGGGTCTCGGCTGATCTTCTTCAACCCCTGCCCGTCGACGCCGATCTCGTAGATCTGCCAGCACGGCTCGTCTTCCCGCTTGAACGAGAAGAAGAGCGTCCGGGCGTCGCGCGAGAGGTTCATGTCGTAGATCGAACCGGCCGGATCGCTGAAGATCGTCTCGGGCGGTATCTCCGGCCGGGCCGGATCGTAGACGCGGATGCTGCAGCCGAATCGCTCCGGAACGCTCTGCCAGATGTGGCAGTTGATGGCGTTGGGCCGCTGGAGCGGATAGCGGGTGTAGTAGGCGATCGGTGCGAGGTGTTTCAGTTGCCCGGTCAGGAAGCCGTGAAACTCCTCGGCGAATTCCGCCAACACGCGATCGTCGTCGATCCGGCCCGATTCGATTTCCGCCCGGAGCCGATCGCCGCGGCTTTTCAGTTCGGCCAGTTGGGCGAAATACGTTTGGGCCTCGGGCGAGAAACCGTGCGTCCGCCGGATCCGCTCGATCAGCGGCGAGGGATCCGGTTCGGCGCGGAGGTCCCGAATCACCGCAAGCTGCCGCTTCAGTGTTCGCGCCCGGACGAGTTCCGGATCGTCGCGGACGTCCCATTCGATGATCCCGCTGCCGAAGCCCGGGCGGGATTTCACCTCGATCCGCAGGGCCGGCGTCTCGATCGGCTGGAAGGTCACGCGGTTGAACACGCCCTTCTCGACGCCGAAGGGGCTGGTGTTTTCCACCGGCACCCAGCGGTCGTCGCGGCGATAGAACAGCCGCCACGACTCGGGCACGGGGCAGCCGCCGCCGGGTGTGTCGTCGAGCCAATAGATCTCCGTGCCGGTGAGCTTCCGCGGCCGGTCGAAGTGGTATTCGACCCACTCGGTCGTCCCCTGGTGCGGCCAGAAGGAATGCCGCGGCCGATCGATCGGGCTCTGCGGTTCGGCTCCGTCATCGATCGCCGCCACGGTGTCGCCTTGGAAGCAATGCGAGACTTTGACTTCGTCGGCGAAGGCGTGTTCCGCAAGCCAAAGCGTGGTCAGTGCCGCAGCAAGAAGTGTATTCCATCTCACGGGGTCGCTCCGCGGCAGGGCTGTCGACTTCTTGTCAGAACCATTGCCACACGTTGGACTCACAGGTCGTCGGGCCGCAATCGGTTCGTACGACGTGATCGTCGGCTAGGTTGCGAGTTGCATCGTGTATCCGTCCCGTTGAGACCAGAGAACGGCTGTTATGCCGTAATGAGAGAACGCGTGCAACACATCGGAACTCGGTTCTCTCTCCGCATCATTGAGGATGACGTACGCTTTGGACTTTGCAGGGCGCACGTCTTTGGTATCTGTCCAGGAGAAGATCATTGAGGTGGCGCTGTCGCGAGAAGGATTGTTGATCGCCCGAAGAATGCGTTCAGGCTCGGTTCTCGAAGGGGGAATCAGGAAGTCGTACTTGTGAGTGAATCCGCTGCTGCCCGTGAATTCGACGTTCGGCGAGAACCTGACTTCGCTCTCGCGAAGGTAGTGTGCGACGTCTTCGACGAACAAATAAGCGACCCTCTGCCGGGCCGTCATGAACATGTCGTTCACGCTCAACATGGCTTGAAGCAGGGCATGTTTCTTCTTCGGGAAGTCCCGCTCCATCGCCTCGACGACGAGTTCCCCATGGTCTTCGCTCACACCATATCCGGCGAGAACCGTTTGGAGCATCTCTTTGCGATGCGGAGTGTCAAGCGCACAACCACAGCTTTCGAGGTCGCCAATGATGTAGCCGTCATCGGAAAGTCGTACACGATCTCCCCGGCATTCGACGTATATTTGTAGGCGGTCGTTGTGGCGATCCAAGAACGGCGTCGTGATCTCGCACACGCCTTGAATATCCGCAACACTGATCTTGTCCCGCAGCCAGCCCAGATACGACTCGACCAGCTTCTTGCAGTCCGTGACCATCATGTTACTCCGCTTTGGATTTCTGGAATCTCTTGGACCCCGCAATAGCGCAGGAAATCCCCCAAAGTGCCGACCAAGTCGTCAGTGTTCGAGAACTTCGGCGGAACAGATTGTGCCCATTTGTCGGCGAATCCCTCGCGATACACGTGCAGATGCGGTGTTGGGATTTCAGAGCCGTCCGGGTTTTCGTGCGGAGGGCCGTTCAGGTCGAGACGCAACAAGATCTCAACCACTGCGTATCGTTCCTGGTACGTACATTTCTTGAGCTTGATCCTGCCTTTGCGGTTTACATCGAGGAGAAAGGATTCTCTTCCGTCCTCCGACCTCAGTTCGAGCAGCAACGCTTCTCCGGCCAGGGGAAATTCGATCGGCGAGCGGTCCGCACATTGCTTGGGCAAGCCCATGAGTTCGTCGGCGCGTTCTTGCGTCAACACTTGCATCTCCCGAATCAATTATAAATACTGTACAGTAGTATAGAATCGCCTGCGGCGACTTTCTTGGGGACAATGGACACCCCGCCTGGGGCAACAAATGGACATTATGCCGCCTTTCTTCCATCGGTCAACAGCCGCGGGAACCCACAATAGGGGGTTGGCCTCTATCCCCAGAGGCGCTTTCCCCGAGTTTTCGTGATCCGCTTCGGGCACGCCGCCATGCACCGACAGACTGTAGCGCAACCGCAACGGCTTGGCCGGCTCGATAGTGATCGGGCCGCGGAGCGTCAGGCAGACGCCCATCCAGCCGTCGTCGCGAACGTGGAAGGTACCCGGATCGTACCGGTTCGGCCGCGACTTCGCAAGAGCACGCGGCCGTCAGGCCAAGACGTGGCACTTCGACGTGATGAACCGCGTCAGGTTGGCGATGGAATCGAGATTCTCGGGCACCAGTTCATCCCCGTCGACGGTGATGGCGAACTGGCTCTCGACGAACATGATCAGTTCCAGCACGCCCGTGGAATCGACGATCCCGCTTTCCATCAGCGAGTCGTCGTCGGAGATGGCCAGTTCCCGGCCGAAGAGGAAGTTTTCCTGGATGAACTGACGCAGAGATTCTTGGATGTCGGTCATGGGGGCGAGTCTCTCCGAAGGTGCGATCGAAACGGTTCTCGGGATGCGCGTCTTGGGGCGGCCGAGAGATAACTTACCGGGTCGAACGCAGGAAACAGCAGGTCCTGTACCATTTGCCGGCGACGTTCCCAAGTCGTTCCGGGAGGGCCAGTTGCGCAGCGTTGCAGGTCCCAGATGCGGCAAATTGTCGTCACCCGTCTCGTCGCAGGTTGTCTTTTTTCAACACCGCCGGGGCCATCCTCGCGATTGACCGGCACGAGGGATAGCGTAGGGTTACGATGACTGTCCGCATTTTCGGGCGGTGACCGCTGGCAGTCCGAAAAGATGTTCCCGGCTCGTTCAAGGCAACACTCCATGGCTTCAAGAAGACCTTCCACAGCAGCGGGCAAGGCGAACCTGCTGGTCAAGGCCGTTCGTTTCGCCCGATCCCAAGGCATTCGGCTCACCCTGTACCGGGTGGTGCGAAGACTGATCGGCATCTGTCGGCTGCACAAGATGCTGAGGCTCTGCTGCGTCGATGTGTTCGCCGCCTCGGTTTCCGAATTGAAGTGCCACGGGCGGATCCCGCGGGCGTTCCAGGTGCGCCCGGCACGTGAAGAAGAGTTGCCGCAACTCGGTCCCTACTTCGAGAATCCCGAAAGGGTCCGCGACCGCGTGCAGCGAGGGGCCGTCTGCACGATTACCGTCGCCGGCGAGGAGATCTGCGCCGGTCTGTGGCTCTCCTTCGGACCCAACCAACACGCCGAGGACCGGGCCGACGTCGGCTGCGTGTTCCGGTTTCCCGAGGGCGTGGCCTGGAGTTTCGACGGGAAAGGCACTCGGTGGGGCGCTTGGGGGGCCTTGATGGCGCGGCTGCCCGAGTATCTAAAAAAGCAGGGGATCCGCGAGGTCTTCCTGATGATCGAGTGCGACAACCGGGAGTCGCTCGACGGTCATCGATCCTCGGGCTACCGCCGCGTGGGCCGCGTCTTCTCCCTGAGGATCCTTTGGCCGTGGTTGTGTCTTTGGAAACCCGAAGGCGGCTCCTGGCGACGGCTGCCGGGACAGATCGGCAACCTGCGGTTGTCCCGCGACGTGGACGAGAGTTTCGTGGCTACACCGCGCGGGGAAACGGAGGAATCACCGGTTCCTGTCGAAGCAACGTAGGCCGGAACAAGCGCAGCGCAGTTCCGGCAAGCGGCTTCACGTGGCCTATCCACACCAAATGCCGGAACTGCGCTGCGCTTGTTCCGGCCTACACATCTATCGCCCCAGGCTCCTTGCCCGGCGGACCAGATCGACGAACTCGGTGCGGAATCCGCCCGGGTCGTCGCCGATCGCGCCGGCGGCGAATTCTTCCACGGCCGCAAGGTTCAACGGGCCGGCGTGCCGCGAGCCGCGCAACACCATGCCGAAGGTGGCCACCGCCGTGGCGAAGCGGAAATCGGCCGACGCCTCGCCGAACCCCTTCTCGGCGTCCTTGACCGCGAACTCCAGCGGCGTGCTCGTCCGCTGGTCGGGCAACTTGTACCGCAGCTTCAACGTGGCCATCTCGCCGCTGGCCGCCGCCTCGGAGAGGTTGCGTTCGGGCAAGGCCGCCTGCTGATACTTCAGCCCCGCCGCGTCGCCGTCGGCCGGCCGGGTATCATCGGGCACGATCTCGTACAGCGCGGTGACCGTATGGCCCGCCCCGATCTCGCCGGCGTCCTTCTTGTCGTTGGCGAAATCCTCCGCCGCCATCAGCCGGTTCTCGTAGCCGATCAGCCGATAGCTCCGCACCTCGGCCGGGTTGAACTCGATCTGGACCTTCACGTCCTTGGCGATGGTGACCAGGCTGCCGCTCATCTGTTCGACCAGCACCTTGCGGGCTTCACGGAAATTGTCGACGTAGGCGTAGAGCCCGTTGCCGTGGTCGGCCAGCTTCTCCAGCTTGGCGTCCTTGATGTTGCCCGTGCCGAAACCGAGCACCGTCAGGAAGACGCCGCTCTTGGCCTTTTCCTTGATGAGCTTGACCAGTTCGTCGTCGTCGGTGATGCCCACGTTCAGGTCGCCGTCGGTGGCCAGGATCACGCGATTGACGCCCCCGGGAACGAAATGCTCGGCGGCCTGCTCGTAGGCCAGCAGGATGCCCGCACTGCCGTAGGTGGAGCCGCCGGCGGAGAGCGCGTCGATGGCGTTCCGGATGCGGGTGTGGTCGTGTCCGCCGGTCGAGGGCAGCCGCACCTCGGTCCCGTCGGCGTAGGTGACGATGGAAACGCGGTCGTCTTCGGTGAGTTCATCGACCAGCATCGACATGGCCTGTTTCACCAGCGGCAGCTTGTCTTCGTCCTGCATCGAACCGGAGACGTCCAGCAGGAAGACGAGGTTGCTCGGCCCGCGCTGTTCGCGGGGGATCTCGCGGCCCTTCAGGCCGATCCGCAACAGCTTGTGCTCGCCGTTCCAGGGGCACTGGGCCACTTCCATATCGACCGAGAAGGGCACCTCCTCGGCCGGCTGGGGATAATCGTATTGGAAGTAGTTGACCATTTCCTCGATCCGCACGGCCTCAGGCGGCGGCAGCCGGCCTTCGCTCAAGAACCGTCGGACGTTGGCGTACGAGGCCGTATCCACGTCGATCGAAAAGGTCGAAACGGCCTTCTCGCCCACGGCCGGGATGAAGGGGTTTTCGGGAATCGCCTCGTACTGTTCTGTGCCGGGGATGCCGAGGACTTGTTCGCCTCGCTCCAGACGCCAATACTGCACGTTATTCCCCGCGTCGTACGTGGGGTAGGGGGAAACCAACTGTAATTGGCCACCTGATAGTTCTGTGAGCGTGACTGGACCGGCCCCGCCGATCGAAAGAACACCACTTTGCAGTGGTGGCGAGGACCGTGCGGTCGAACTACCCGGTCCCTGAACGACGCTCTCACCTCCCTTAGAAAAAACGAATTTCGCCGCGTCACCCGATGTGTCCGCGGGCTGGTAAGCGGAACCACCGGTGAGGTTCTTGCCGTCCGGGCTGTAAGTAACTCCCGCAATGGCGCCGTTGCCGTGAGGGGCCGGCGGTAGACTCGAATCCGCTGTAACCCCCAACTCACCAGACTGCGGCTGCCCGTCCCATTGGACGCGAGCCGCCGGAGCAGCCCCGCTTTGTACGGTAGGCGCAACGACCCCATACATATCTCCCGGGCGGTAAGAAGGAGTCAGAGGCAGTCTCGCGCTGTAATCTGCCATCGCGCTTGTCGGCGCACCGGGCGGCTCGGGCAACGTGATCGGCGGATCATAGGCCTGCGGCCCGTTCGAATCCAAGTACATCGCAGGATAGCGGGCCGGATCGGTCGAGGGGTAGGTGGCCATCGTGCCCAGCTTCGGCTGCGCGGCTGGAATGCCGGCGGTGAAGTCCGGGCCGTTGTGGGGTGCGCCCGTGCTGTCGAACGTCCATTGGCCCAAGGCACCGTTCGTGGTCATGGACACCGGCGGGAGTTGCATGGCCAGCGCGTCGATTTCAGGGACCGCCCCTCCGTTCGTGTCGGCTCGATCGTAGGTGTAAATGCCCTGGTCCCAGTTCGAACCGCCCGCGGCCTCGTAGTTCACCGTGGCTCCCGACGGCAGTCCACCTGCCCTGATCTGGATTCTCGAACTCGGATCCGTAAGAAACGGCACGGAATGCGAATCCGAGGGTATACCGAACGGACCGCCAGGCGATGCCGCATAAGCGCCGGGCAACGGAGCTTGTGCCTTCTCGTCCCCTGACGGCTCATCTTTCCGAACTTCCTCCGCTGGCGGCAAAGGGGAATCACCCTCGGGCTGCACCGCGGCCGTCTCCGTCTGGTCCAGCGGCCAGGCTCCGGAGGAGATCAAGTAGATCGGCACGGCGGCAACGAGCAGGCAGATCGCCACGGCCAGAGTCAGCCAGGTCCGCCGGCGGCCGGCCGGCTGGGGCGAAACGGATGGACCTTCCTGAGTACTCATCAGTCTTTCCTCCAATTGCACGTGGTGAAGCCGGTGCTCGACCGCCTCGCGCAACTCCGCCGAGGGCGGCAGAGACGGCGTGCACTGCTGGGCCTGATAGACGTGGCCGGCCAGCGCGGCCGTCTCCTGGACCAGTTGCCGGGCCTTTTCGTTGCGGGCGAACTCCGCTTCCACGGCCGCCTGTTCGTGCGCTTCAAGCTGCCCGAGCGCATAGGCCGTCAACAGCGCCTCGTCGAGCGGCCGGCTGTTCGGATCTTGGGGATTGGTGTTCATGATCGAACCTCTATCGGATCAGGTGTCCTCGGCAAGCAGCAAGCCGGGTTGCCCGAGAGAATCGGGCATGACGAAAGCCTGCTCGCCCAAACCGACGCTTGCTGCTTGCCCGGGACACCGGGTATCGACCTCACGCTGTAAAACCCCTTCGGGGTTTCGGGGAATGGCGGGGGTCCTCGTGACCCAGGGTGCGCTGCGCGACCCTGGGCTTTGTTGTTTCGACCCCGTTGGGGTCGTTTTCATTTGACTCCTGTTGCACGAACCCTTCCGTCTCCTCCTGTTGCACAAGCCCTTCCGTCTCCGCGTCGCCGAGCAACCGGCGCAGGGCCGGGCTCTCGCGGAGGTGTTTCAGCGCCCGATGGACCAACACGCGGACGTTGCCTTCGCGGCGGTCGGTGATTCGGGCGATCTCGCGATAGGCGAACCCTTCCGTCCACAGGGCCACCGCCTCGCGCTGGGCCGACGGGAGCCGCTCGATCAGGTCGTTGATCCGCCGGTACAGTTCCTGCTGCTGGGCGGCAACGGCCGGATCGGCCTCGCGGCTGAAACCCTTGAGGCTGTCGCCGTCGCCGATCGGTTCGGTTTGTCCCCGGGCGCGAAGCACGTCGATGGCCTTGTGGCGACAGACGGCGAACAGCCAGGGACCCACCCGATCGTGCAACTCCTCGGCCGACCGGTCGCACAGCCGCAGGAAGACGTGCTGGACGACGTCGCGCG
>Ga0307379_10001732_pt1 | contig 33653 bp, 28 predicted proteins | sample UN2MG_FD_202237 | JGI IMG/M metagenome (GOLD analysis project Ga0307379, IMG submission 202237) | Soil microbial communities from Risofladan, Vaasa, Finland - UN-2 | ecosystem: Environmental > Terrestrial > Soil > Coastal area > Acid sulfate soil | place: Finland: Risofladan, Vaasa | collected...
CCGGGCGCCGCCCGCCGCCTTGGGGCGCGGAGCACCGTCCCGCGATATTCCAACATTCTAGTAACACTTCAGCCTTCTGAAGTTCCTGCCCCCACCGACCTCGCGTCGGTGGAGCAAGGGATTGGCAGCTAGAGAGAGCCGCACCCCACCCCCTCGCCCCCTCCCCGTCCGCCGTCGGGCGGACGGGGAGGGGGATGGGGGGAGGGGCATCGCGGTGTAGTGTCCAATCCCTCGCCCCACCGAGGCAAGCTCGGTGGGGGCGAAGACACTGCAAGCATCAGGTACTTCAGACGGCTGAAGTGTTGCGAATGTTAGAGTATCCCTGGCGGCGCTCTGGTCACCCCTGCCCTCCTGGCGCGATAGGTCTCGTGGCGGCCGGGCGCGCCGACATTCCATCATTCTGTAGAATGTTAGAATATCACATGGGTCGCTTCCCCTGCGCACAACCACGATCCCTCGGTTCGGCCCCCCCGCTCAAGCCGCGGGGCGATGGCGCTTCGATGCTCCAACATTCTGCAGAATGTTGGAATGTCCAGGCCAGCATCCCCCTCCGAGCAGCGGGCCCTGGCTGCTGGACAGCATTCCGCCGTTATTCCAACATTCTGTAGAATGTTAGAATGTCGTAAGCCGCGATTCGGCCGCGCGCCAGGCCCGGGCGCCCGGGGCACTGTTGTGTGGGGCCGGCGCTCAAGTTACAATGAGAGGCGAGAGGAGCCCGTCCCTTGAAGGTGCTGCTGCTGGGCGACGTGCATGCGAATCTGCCGGCCCTGGAGGCCGTGCTGGCTCATGCCGCGCGGCGCAGGCCGGAGGCGATCTGGAACGTCGGCGATTTCGTGGGCTACGGGGCCTTCCCCGACGAGGTGGTCAAGCGGCTCCGCGACGCCGACGCCGTGAGCATCGTGGGCAACTACGACCTGAAGGTGCTGGAGCTGAGGAAACGGCAGAAGAAGCTGCGGAAGAAGCGCGCGGAGAAGTGGCTGGCCTTCAAGTGGGCCTACGAAAGCCTGTCGAAGAAGAGCCGCAAGTTCCTCCGCTCCCTGCCGCAAGAGGTTCGCCTGGAGGCCGAGGGCTGGCGAGTCCTCATCACCCACGCCAGTCCGGCCTCGAACGAGGAGCATCTGTGGCCCGACACGCCGGCCCGGCGCCTGCGCGAGCTGGCGGCAGTCGCGGACGCCGATGCCGTGCTCTGCGGCCACTCGCACCAGGCGTTCGCCCGCAAAGTGGCCGGCGTGTGGTTCATCAACGCCGGCAGCGTGGGGCGGCCGGACGACGGGGATCCGCGTGCCTCGTACGCCATGCTGAGCATCACCCGCCGCGGCATCCGCACGACGCACTACCGTGTGGCGTACGACGTGGCCCGTGCCGTGGCCGCGATTCGCGAGGCGGGCCTGCCCGAGGCGTTCGCCGAGATGCTGCTACAGGGGCGTGCGCTGGATGCTATCGAGGGAAGTGGATGAATGGATGAGTGGATGATTGGATGAATGCCTGAATCCTGTCGCTCACCGTCCATTCATCCAACCATCCATTCATCCATCCTTCCCCTCCGTGCCCGGCTCGATCCTCAGCTCTACCCCGTAGGCTTCCTCGAACAGCCCTGCTTTGCGTCTTGCACCCCAGCATGCGTACCTCAGGTCGCCGCCTCCGCCGATGCGCAACGTCCAGGCATGTTCGCCAGTGGACGTGACCTGGAGGTCGGTGACGGCGTCCTCGTGCAGGCGGTCGAGGCCGTCGGCGATACGGAGGATGGCGGCGAGGCGGGCCACCAACGCTTGCGCCGCGGGCGACAGAGCCGCGAGGTGCCCGTGCTTGGGCGATGGGTGGGCTTTCCTGTGGTAGCGGGCCACGTTGGCCACGACGAGGCGTTCGTCCGCATTCAGGGCAGGCAGGTCGGCCTGGAGGATGAGTTGGAGCGATGCCCTGTGGTGCCCCGACACGGCCACCGAAAGCCCGATGTCGTGCAGGAGCGCGGCGCACAGCAGCAGCTCGCGCTCGGGGCCGCCAAGCCCGTGGAGCGGCCGGAGCGCGTCGAAGAGCTGGCCGCAGAGGCGGCCGACCTGCTCGGCGTGCCGGAGCTCCTCCGGGTATCGCCCGGCAACCGCACGCGCACACCGGAGCTTCGGGGTGAGGTCCATCGAACCCTCGGGCGGGTGGGAGGGGCTACTCGCTGATGAGTTCCTGGGCCATGGCCACGGCGCCGAGGGCGACGGCGTCGTCGCCAAGCGCGGACCGCACGATCTCGCCGCCGCGCCGCGCCCCGGGCAAGGCATCGGAGGCAACGATCTTCTGCACGATCGGCACGACGAAGTCGCCGCACGCCTCCACCACGCCGCCGCCAAGCACGATGATGTCGGGGTCCACCAGGTGCCGCACCGTCAGGCACGCGTAGCCGAGGAACTGGGACGCCCGGCGCATGACCTCGGTGACGACAGGGTCCTTGGCCTTGAGGGCGCGCTTGAGGAGCTTGCTCTTGATCGGCCCCTTGGCCCCGCCGACGAGCTTGCGAAGCACCGTCCTGCGCCCGGCGGCCATGGCCTTGCGCAGCTCGCGCTCGATGGCGGAACGGCTGGCGACGGCCTCGAGGCAGCCGCGATTGCCGCAGCCGCACCGCGGGCCGCCCGGGAGCATGACGATGTGGCCGATCTCCCCAGCCGCCTCGCGGGCGCCGCGGACCAGTCGGTCCTCCACGATGACGCCACCGCCGATGCCGGTGCCGACGAAGATGCCCACCACGCTCGCCGCGCCCCGCGCCGCGCCGAGCCACTTCTCGCCCAGCGTGCCCAGGTTCACATCGTTGCCCACCGCAACGGGCACGTCGAAGCTCTTGCGGACCGCCGCTCGCACCGCCACGCCGGTGAGATTCATGTTGGGGGTCACGACCACCCGCCCGCGGTCGGGATCAACGACGCCCGGGATGGCGAGGCCGATGGCTGCCAGGTCGTCGGACTCGGCGTCGCCTTCGGCCAAGGCGCCCTTCATGGCGGCCAGGATGGCCTTCAGCGTGTCGCGCGGCGAGGCGCCGCGCGGCGTGTCGCAGCGTTCGCGGGCCACGATCGTGCCGCACGGGCGGACCAGTGCTGCCAGGATCTTCGTGCCGCCGACGTCCACGCCGAGGTACAGCTTCTCCTTGCTTCTCTTCGTCAACGCGTTTCCCCTGTGTTGCGCGCCACCTTCCCGACGGCCCGGCTATCCGACGGCTTTCGCGGCCTTGCGGGGCGCCTTGTCCTTTGCGAACGCCTTCCAGGCGGCGGCCGCGTCGCCGAGGGCCTCTGCGCGCCAACGCTCCAGGAAGCCGATCAGCGAGCCGAGGGCCTGGGCAGCCAGCGGGTCGTCGGCCCGGGCGCGCCGCCTGGCAGCATACCGAATGATCCGCTCTCGGTATACGTCGGCGTCGTGGACCTCTCCCAGCGCATCCTGCATCGGGACCATCCGGCCGATGATCGCGTTCAGGCCATCGCGATAGAGGTCGGCGAAGAACTCCGCGGTGTAGCGAAGCCTCTTGCACTGGATGCGGAGGGCGTGTTGCTCCTCGGAGGAGGCTCTGGCGAGGTTGCGGCCGAGCTTCTTCGCCGCCTTCAGGCCCTTCAGGAGCACGCGGGGGGTATGGCGGGCCAGCGGCTCGTCGGCACCCCTGGGCACGGAGGCGAGGCCGCCCGGCACCACGCGCCCCGCGAGGACGGGACCGTAGCGGGCGTTGAACGCTGCGAACTCCTGCGATGCGAAGAGGGCGAGCAGCGCGCGGAAGTGGCGGCGCCGCTTCTGCCGCTCGGCTCGCAGCAGCGCACGGAGATACGGCCAGTGCTCCTGCGGCGCCCGGCCCGCATACTCGCGCAGAAAGACCAGCAGGACGTCGGAGTCGCGCACCTTGCCCAAGGCGTCGGCCAGCCGCTTCAGTTCCCCTCGCAGGGCCGGCACGAGGCCATCGAGCGCCTTGCGGAACACCTTGAGCGCGGCCCGCAGCCGCCGCAGCGCGACGCGAAGCTCGTGCACGTACTCGATGTCCTCGCCGTAGCTCAACCCGTAGACGCGCGAGCGGAAGGTCTGCCACTGGGTCTGGAGCACGTGCCGCGCCACGTCGGCAGCGGTCGGCTCCGGCGGCAGGGAACTGGTCGGCGGCCCCGTGCCCTCGTAGACCACCACGGCGCGGATCGGGCGGAGCATGGTGCTGTTCCAGGCCGCGAGCTTGGCTCGCGCCGCAGCCACCGTCTCTCGCACCGAGCCATTGCCCGAGACGAGCAGCTCGATGGCCAGGCCGTCGTCGAGCGCTGCCGCCACCGTCGCATCCTGCCTTCCCGCGCACGTCACGCCCTCGGCCAACCCCACGAGGGCGGCGATTCGCCGCGCGATCTCGTGTGGCACGGTCGCCCCCCCCGACGCCTCCTGGCCCTCGCCTGCCTGGGGCGCCACGGCGCTTACCACGATGTCCCGTTCCGTCGGCGTCAGTGCAGGCATGCACTGGTGGAGAGCAGCGCCCAAGCTTTCCTTGAAACCCTCGCCGTCTGCCGCCGGCACGCCGACGCCACGAATGGCGGCGGCCAGCTCGACGAGCGGCCGAGCCGTCTTCGTCAGCCCATGCACGTGCTGGGTCTGCGCGAAGAGGCGCAGAGCGACAGTTGTCATGCGCAGGGCGGGAGCAGGCTCCGCGCCCAACGTCTCGCACAAGCGGCTGGTGATCTGGTGGCTCAGTGGATCCGCCATGGTCCGGGTCTCTTCCTCACTTGGGGAGACCTGTATGGTAGCTCGCCATCGCCAAGGTGTCAACCCGCGTGTCACGATAATCTGCGCCCCGCTAGCCCTTGCGGTTCGCCTTCCGCCCGGCTACAATACCCAGGGCGTCGGCCCTGAGGCCGCTCACGGAACCCTGAGCAACCCCGAGGGCCGTCGAGGCAACGGATTGTACGCCGGCCGCCGAACCGCACGAGGCGCGCCCCATTGAGGCAACAAACGAAAGGAGACGTCATGGAGCCTGAGCTCATCGCAGACTACCAGTGCGACTGCGGCGAGAATCCCCTCTGGCACCCGCAGGAGAAGCGCCTCTACTGGGAAGACATCCCGAAGGGCCGCCTCTTCCGCTACGACCCCGCCACGGGCCACCACGAGATCTGCTACGAGGGCGACGTCGTCGGCGGCTTCACGTTCCAGGCCGACGGCGCGCTTCTGCTCTTCATGGCCAAGGGCGCTATCAAGTCGTGGCGCGACGGAAAGCTGGCCACGCTCTACGACTCGCTGCCCGACGAAGAGCGCAACCGTTTCAACGACGTGACCGCCGACCCGCAGGGAAGAGTCTTCTGCGGCACGATGTCGCCCCCCCACCGCCTTGGCAGGCTCTACCGCCTCGACACCGACGGCTCGATCCACCTCGTCGAGGAAGGCATCGGGGTGTCGAATGGCATGGGCTTCACCCTCGACCGCAAGCGGATGTACCACACCGACACGCGCACCCGCTCCATCTACCTCTACGACTACGATGAGGCCACGGGCGCGCTCGCCAACCGCCGCGTGTGGCTCAAGGTGCCCGAGGGCCAGGGCGGCCCCGACGGCATGACCGTGGACGCCGAGGGCCATGTGTGGGACGCGCGTTGGGACGGCGGCGTCCTCGTCCGCCTCGCCCCCGACGGCACCGAGGTGCTGCGCATCCCCTTCCCTGCCCGCAAGGTATCGAGCGTCGTTTTCGGCGGCGACGACTACAGCGACATCTACGTCACCACGGCGGGCGGCGGCAACAAGGCCACGGATGGCCAGGGCGCCGGCGCCCTCTTCCGCCTCCGCCTCGGCATCCGCGGCCTCCCCGAGTTCCCGTCCCGCATCCGCCTCTGAGGTTCCCAACAAGGACCCCCGCGATGAACCGCAGGAGACTGCTCTTCAGATTGAGCCAGGGCCACTTGAAAAACGTGGCGTTCTCCGACATAATCAGCTTGGCGGAAGGCTTCGGCTTCCGCTTCTCGCGACGGGGCGGGAGCCACCACATCTACGTTCACCCGGAGGTACCGGAGTTGGTGAACCTCCAAGATGTTCGCGGCGAGGCCAAGCCTTACCAGATTCGCCAGCTTCTCCGCCTCGTCGAACGCTACGACCTTCGCCTGGAGGACCAGCCGTGAGCGACTACCACATAAACATATTCTACAGCGACGAGGACGGCGGCTACATCGCGGACATCCCTGACCTTGATGCCTGCTCGGCCTTCGGGCAAACCCCGGAGCAGGCCCTCGCCGAAGTGGAACTCGCCAAGGAAGCCTGGTTGGAAGCCGCCCGGAAGGAGAGCAAGCCTATCCCGCGTCCGCGGTATCGTCCCCTCATCTACCAGGCCGCTCGGTAGGCTCGAGCCCGACTGCGCGTCACAATGATCTGGACCCCCAAGCAGCGAATGCTCAATGCCTATCGCGGCGTGTTCAGCGACCGGGTGGCCGTGGCGCCTGAGTTCTGGTACTACTACCCCGCCAAACTCCTCGGCGTGGACATGATTCACTTCGAGCGCGAGGTGCCGTTCCACCAGGCGCTGAAGACCACGTTCGAGCGATTCGAGTGCGAGGGCTGGGGCGTCGCGGGCGTCGGCGCGCCAAACGACCAGGTCGAATGGAAGTCGCAGGATAAGTGGCTAGACGAGGACACGCTGGAGGTGCGGACGACGATCACGACGCCGCTCGGCGAGCTGACCTCGGCCCGCCGCCTCTCGCGCGACGAGCCGAGCTGGACCCTCGAAAGCCCCGTGAAAGACCTCGCCCGCGACTTGCCCGCCTGGGAACTCGTCGCCCTCGGCGGCGACCCCGACCATCCCGACGTGAGCGGCCTCGTGAAGGCGTGGAACGAGGTCGGCGACGCCTATCTCCTCGAAGCTTGGCTCTGCGTCCCCTTCTTCGACTTCTACGGCGGCGGACGCCACGGCGGCTTCAACGCCGCCGTCTACGACTTCCTGGACCCCGACCTCCAGCCCACCCTCGAGTGCCTCCGCGAGCGCTACACCGACCACGTCGTCCGCACGGCCCGCGCCATCTGCACGCAAACGCCCGTCGAGAGCCTCTGCATCGGCTGCACGTGGAGCAACAACTCGCTCCTCGGCCCCAGGCTCTGGCGGCAGTGGGACAAGCCGGTGATCAAGGCCGCCGCCGACGAGGTGCACCGCCACGGACGCCTCCTCCACGTCCACTTCCACGGCCGCTGCATGGAGACCGTAGCCGACTTCGCCGAGCTGGGCATTGACTGCGTGTGCCCCTTCGAGCGCCCGCCCGGCGGCGACGTGGCTGGCCTCGATGGCCTGAAGCAGGTCGCCAAGCTCCTCAAAGGCCGCACGACCATGAACGGCAACGTCCACACCGTCGAGACCCTCATCCGCGGCACCCCCGACGACGTCCGCCGCGAGGTGCGGGAAATCCTCGAAGCCTTCCGCGGCAACCCCCGCGTCATCGTCGGCACGGGCGACCAGGTCGGCCGCGAAACCCCCGAGGCCAACCTCCACGCCATGATCGCCGCGGTCCGCCGCGGCTGAACCCGCGCCCCCTCTCCCATGTGCTCTCACGTGCACAGCCTACAGGCCGCCAATCCCCCCGCCCCTGGAATTGGCACCCTGTAGGTGCCTGACCCATCTGCGTAAGGCTATGTCAGTGCGGCACGTATGGCTTTCAACGAGCGGCTGCGCCCCCGCGACAGGGTGCCAACAGGTTACAGGCGGCCAATCTCCCCGCCCCCGGATCTGCCGCTAAGTGTCGGGTGGATCCGAAGGCTCTGCCGACCGCTCCCCTGAGTCCAGGGCTCTTAGCCGTCCGGCGTAGATGGCGCTCAGAAGCAGGACGACTAGAATGATCACTAGCAGGCCTGCCCAAAAAGCAAAGCCTGCCGGGTTGTCTCTGATGGTGCCGTACGGCCACTCGATGGGTGTGCGCCCACTTGTGAGCACGGCTCGCCAGCGTTCCGGCACCGTAATGCCCAACTTCTCTCTGACTTCCGATGGAGTCTGCGCCGCCGACCAGTTCCCAACGAAGAACGCGATAGGGAAGAGGAGCATCGCCAGCATGATTTGCAGCACGCTCAGACAACGTAGCCTCGTGCGGTTACGCATCCAACCGACGGCCTTCCTGGAGGCCCGCGCTTCCGCTACGAGCACCCGTACCCAATGGGTGAGCGCAATCGCCACGATCACCGCTCCGCAGACGATCAGGAACAGCAACTCCGCATCCAATCGAACTGCGTCCTCGGCTGTCGGCTCAGTGTCCCCAAAGCTCCCCGGGAGTAATTCGGGGGACGGAGTCGATGCGGGCCAGTCTAGCCATGGCGGCATGCTATTCCGCGCGCTCCGTGCTGTCAAGGGTGTTGCTCAGACTCTGTCGGCTGTTGCGCGGACCTCCCGCATCACGTAGAATCCCCGCTGGCGAGGCGAGGAGTGGCGGAATGCAGCTATGGGTCTGGCGGCACATTCGCGTCGAGCTGCCCGAGGACTGGGAGATGCTTCAGTTCTCGCGGAACCCGCAGGCCGGGCGGTGCGCCTGGGCCGACCGGTACCGGTTCCGCGCCGAGCTGAGCTGGCAGGCACTGAGCGGGCCGCCGGACCTCGCTCGCCTGGCCTCCGACTACCTGGCGAAGCTGCGGCTCGACGGCACGATGCCCGATGCGGCGCCCGTGCAGTCGGGCGACTGGCGCGGGCCGCGCGGACACGAGGACGGCCTGCTGACCTCCCGGCTCAGCCGCCACCTGGCCGAGGAAGGCTGCCTCGTCGAGCTTGTGCTCCTGTGGCCCGACGGCCTCGATCCGCAACGCGAGGGGAGCATCCTCGCCAGCATCCGCTCGGAGTCCCCGTGGCCCCACGGGCTGCGGCGATGGCGCGCCTTCGGCCTCGACGCCCTTGCGTCGGGCGGCCTCGATCTGGTTGAATGTAAGGCCGAGCCCGCGCTGGCACAGTTGGCCTTCCGCGACGCGCGCGCGACGCGCGAGGAGACGTTTCAGCGCCTCGGGATGGTGCCCGAATGGCTCGACGGCTCGGTGCGCGACTGGCTCGTGCGCCAGGTGCCCCGCGACCTGCGGGCAGAAAAGGGGACATTCACCTTTTCGCCCCCTTGGGGCGCCAAAGGCTACTGCGCAGAAAAGGAGAATGTCCCCTTTTCTGCCCGCGAGGAGCGCGCCGAGGCAAGTGGCCACCAGGTGGAGACGGTCGAGGGCCTGCGCCGGGGCGGCCTCCTTCGCAGGCCGGTCCACCACGCAGCCGCGGCTTGGCTGTGCCCATCCGATGGCCGCCTCTACTGCGTGGGCATCAGCGGACCCGACGGCGCCGACAGCAAGGGCCTGGCAGGGACGAGGCTGTCCTGCTGCGAAGGGATGACGCGGCGTGACTGAGAGGCACTCGTGGCGCAGGATGCTGGAGGCGCGACCGGTCCGCAACGCGGCGGCGGACACCGTTCGCGAGCCATCGGGCGACCTGGGCATCGCGGTGAAGAGGAAGCGGCCACGGTGGCACGTGCCGCCGCTCTCCTGGGTCGTGTCGCTCAAGCCGACCCGCACGGTGCGGCTGGACAGGGTGGGCTCGCAGGTCTGGGGGCTGTGCGACGGGGAGCGAACCGTCGAGGCCATCGTGGATGCCTTTGCCGCCGAGCACCGCCTGAGCTTCCACGAGGCCCGCGTGGCCGTAACGGGCTATCTGAGCCAACTCGTCCAGCGCGGCGCCCTGGCGATTTCGATACCATCGCGTAACGTGTCATCCTGAGCGAAGCGAAGGATCTCTCGAGGCGGTAGACGACGATGACAGCGCTGTCGGCTGTTCCCAGGACAGACTCCTGTGAGAGATTCTTCGCGTCGCTTCGCTATGCTCAGAATGACAATTGTCGGCGCGCGGTGCCTTCGGCGGGGGATTCGGAATGAGGCCCCGAGCCATCATCATCGGCCTGCTCTCCGCCGCTGCCGTGTGCAGCTTCGCGTTCTTCAACGATTTCATCATGCGCCAGACCTTCCTGGTCGGCAACTACATGCCGATCTCGGTCTACGGCGGCCTGCTGCTCTTCCTGCTGTTCGTGAACCCGCTGCTCCTGCGAGCCTCGACGCGGCTCGCGCTGACCAACCGCGACCTCGCCGTGATCATCGCCCTCACGCTCGCCGCCTGCTACGTGCCCGGCCGCGGCTTGATGCACTACTTCGGCACCTTCCTGATGCTGCCCCACAAGTACGCGCGGACCATCCCCGGCTGGAAAGAGGCGGGGGTGATGGACCTCGTGCCCAAGGAGATGCTCGCGGACGTGAGCCAGGACGAGAGCACGGCGCTGAACGGCTTCGTGCAGGGAATGAGCGAGGGGACGCATCACATGGCCTTCTCGCGCGTTCCGTGGGAGGCTTGGAGTCGCACGCTGGCCTTCTGGCTGCCGCTGCTGGCCGCCTTCTCGGTGGCGATGATCGCGCTGGCGCTCGTGGTGCACCGCCAATGGTCGAGCCACGAGCAGATGCCCTACCCGATCATCTCCTTTGCGAACGCCCTCCTCCCGCAGGAGGGCGAATCGCGGGGCTGGGTGTTTGGCAATCGCCTCTTCTGGATCGGGTGCATTGCCGTCCTCGTCATCCACCTGAACAACTACGCCTGCGCGTGGTGGCCCCGCTATCTCATCCGCATCGAGCGCTACTTCGACTTCCGCTCCCTCAGCGAGGGGACCGCTCTCCAGCGAGGCTCGGACTACCTGCTGATGAACCCGACGCTCTACTACACGGTGATCGCCTTCGCGTTCTTCCTCTCGACCGATGTGTCGTTCTCGCTGGGAATCGCCGGCTACCTCTACGCCTGGGTCGCGGGCACGCTGGCGGGCTACGGCATCACGCTGGGCGGCGGGGGCTTCATTTCGCTGAAGGTGGAAACGTTCCTGTTTGGCGGCGCCTACTTCGGGATGTTCCTGGTGCTGGTCTACACGGGGCGTCACTACTACCTGAACGTCTTTCGCAAGAGCCTGTTCCTGCGGTCGAGCGAGGAGGTCGAGCGCGAGGCGGTGTGGGCGGCCAGGGTGTTCCTGGCGTGCGCGGCGCTCTTCGCCCTTCAGCTCTTCCTCGTGGGGCTCGACTGGTATCTGGCCATCCTCTACACGGCGGGTGCGGCGATCATCTTCACCGTGATCAGCCGCGTGGTCGCAGAAACCGGGGTGTTCTACATCCACGCCTACCACTTCCCCTGCGTGATCCTGTGGGGCTTCGTGGGGGCGAAGGCCCTCGGGCCGAAGGCCATGCTCATCATGTTCATGGTCACCTCGCTGCTGCTCATTGACCCCCGCGAGGCCGTGATGCCGTTCATGGTCCAGGCGTTCAAGCTCGTGGACTCGAACCGCGTCAGGCTGGGGAAGGTGGCGAGGTGGAGCGTGGTGGCCCTGGTGCTCGGCTTCGCCGTGGCGGTGCCCGTGACGCTGTACTGGAGCTACGACCAGGGCTCGGGACGCGCGTCGGACGGCTGGACGAGCAACGTGCCGAAGATGGCCTTCGACGCCACGGTGAGTGCGATGGAGAAGCTCAAGGCCCAGGGGAACCTGGCCGAGGCAGGCAAGCTCTCGGGCTGGGCGTGGTTCCAGAACCTCACGCCCAATGGCCCATGCGTCCTCGCCTTCTGCATCGCTCTGGCGCTTGTCCTGTCGTTCGCCGCAGCAAGGTTGCGGTTCCCTCGATGGCCGTTCCACCCGATCATGTTCCTCGTGCTGGCCACGTGGCAGAGCCGGTGCTTCGCGTTCTCGTTCCTGATCGGCTGCCTGGTCAAGGTGGCCGTCACCAAATATGGCGGGGCGTCGGCCTACCAGAAGGTCAAGCCGCTGATGATCGGCGTCATCGCGGGCGACATGCTCGGGGGGCTGCTGCCCATGATCATCGGGGCCATCTCGTACCTCGTCTGGGGCGAACCGCCCAAACGGTTCATGGTGTTCCCCTCGTGAAGACCATCGAGATTCGCGAGCAGCCTGTCCTCAGCTTCCGCCGCACGGTGCAGATCACCGCGAACGGCGTGCGCTACCGGCTCTTCCGCTCGCTGGTCACGGTCGTCGTCGTGGCGGTGGCCGTGGCCTTCCTGATGAACATTCTGAGCGAGAGCCTGGTCCGGCGGGCGATCGCCCGAAGCACCGTCGGCCGCATCGCCGAGATCCGGTGCGCGGCCACGTGGGTGGGCCGCCTCACAAGCCCAGGCACGGTCGAGGAACTGCTCCCCGTGATTGCCGCCTCCAGCTCGGGTGATGAACGCCTGCGCGATGCTGCACGCCGTGGCAGCCAGTACCTGGGCTGGTTTCAATCCCTCGACTATGCCCGCCGCCGCGCCCTCCTCCACAAGGCGACGGGCACCGAGGCGTTCGACTCTCTCCAGGACGCGGCGGCCCTCTCCCGCTTCCGGGACGCCTTGGCGGTCATGCGCTCGGTCCGCCTCCCCTCCTCTCTGGCGGCATTCGAGGAGTTCGTGCGGGCCTGGCCGGGCCTGAAGGCCCACGCCCTGGCGGTTCGGGCGAAGCGTGCCGAGGGCCTCGCCGCCGTGGCGGCGAGGCTTCAGGGCCGCTCCCTCATCGAGGCGCTGGCCGACGCCAACGGCGCGTTCGGCGAGGTCGTTCGCTCGGCGGGGTTCGACTTCCCCGCGGCGACCGCGCGCCGGGTGGCCGAACAGGCTCGGCGGACCCTCGACGTGCGGGTGGTCGAGAAGTCCGTCGGCGCCCCGCAGATGCGGCAGGCGGTGGCCGGCTACCTCGACCTGTTGCCCAACGACGTGAGCGTGCGAACGCTGTGGCGACTCCTGCGCGACTACAAGGCGGCCTCGTGGTACGTGGCGAGGCAGAAGGAGACCGACGGCGACGCCGCACGGCTGGCCGCCGAGCGGCTCGTGGAACTGGCCGCTGTCCAGGGGGAGCTCTACTCGCTCGCCCGCGCCGAGCGGATGACCGTCGCGACTGGCGGCGTCACGGGCAGCGGGGAGCGGATGGACTGGCTGGTCCTCGCCTCGATGCTCGTGTGCGTGGTGGGGATTTCGAACTCGATGCTGATGTCGGTGACCGAGCGGTTCCGCGAGATTGCCACGCTGAAGTGCCTCGGGGCGCTGGACGGCTTTATCATGCTCATGTTCGTCCTCGAGGCGGCGTTCCTGGGCGCCGTCGGGGGGCTCCTGGGCGCGTGCCTCGGCACGCTGCTCGGCGTCGCCCGATTGCTCATCCCGTTCGGGTCGCTGGTGACGGCATCGCTGCCGGCCGGCGAGCTCGCGGCCGCGATTGCCATCTCGTCGGTCCTGGGCGTCATCCTGGCCGCCCTCGCATCGGTCTATCCGTCGCTCAAGGCGGCAAGGCTGGCCCCAATGGAAGCCATGAGAATCCAGTAGATGCAGGAAGACACGCGTCGCCGAGTCATCATCCGCGCGATTGACCTCAAGAAGCACTACGTCATCCGCAACGTGCTCACGGAGGCATTGCGCGGCGTGGACGTCGAGATCTACACCGGGGAGTTCATCTCGGTGATGGGGCCGTCGGGCTCCGGGAAATCCACGTTCTTCAACATGATCGGCGGCCTCGACAGCCCGACGAGCGGCCGCGTGTTCATTGACGAGGTGGACGTGGCGCAGCTCACGGCCATCGAGCTGGCCTTCCTGCGCTGCCGCAAGATCGGCTACATCTTCCAGGAATACAACCTCATCCAGTACATGACCGCCCTGGAGAACGTCACCACGCCCATGGCGTTCGGCGGCGTGCCGCCCGACGCGGCGCGCCGGCGCGGCGTGGAGCTTCTGGCACTGGTCGGCCTCGAGGACCGCTGGTCGCACCGCCCCATCGAGATGTCGGGCGGCCAGCAGCAGCGCGTGGCCATCGCCCGCTCGATGGCCAACCAGCCAAGCGTTCTGCTGTGCGACGAGCCGACGGCGAACCTCGACCTCCGCACGGGCCGCGAAATCCTCGAGATCCTCCGGCGGCTCAACGAGGAGCGCGGCGTGACGATCATCTGCGCGACCCACGACCACAGGATGATGGACATCTGCGACCGCCTGATGTGGATCCGCGACGGGCGCATCGAGCGCATCGCCCGACGCGACGAGGTCCACGTCGAGGTCGGCTCCATCGGCGGCGAGAGGGAATGATGAAGGCGTGCTCCGCACAACTGCTGGCGCTGCTTCTCGCGGCTTCCGCCTCGGCCGCGGCCGAGGGCCAGTTCGCAGCCGACTGCGCGGCGCTCACGCGCGCCCCCCATCGGCTCAGCGGCACGCCGGAATACCAGGCCGCCGCGGGCTACGTCGAGAAGCGCCTTCGCGAGATCGGTGCCGATGCCGTCGTCGTCCAGGAGTTCCCCAGCGCACAAACTGGGGAACGTTGCTCCATCGAGGTCCGCACGGACTCTGGGACGCCCGCCGCGCGCCCGCTGCTCGCCATGAGGCCGAACGGCATCGTGCCGCCGGCCACGCCGCCCGAGGGCATCACGGGCCTGATTCTCCAGGCGGGTGCCGGGGGCGTGGACGATTTCGGCGACCGGTCGCCCCAAGGCAAGATCGTGGTGATGGACTACAATTGCGGCCGCGGCTGGCTGCGGGCCTTCCGCCTCGGAGCCCGGGCGGTCGTCCTCACGCCCAGCGGCCCTGCGGCGCCGGGGCAGTGCCACCACACGCTGGCGAATGCCAACCTGCCCCGCTTCTACTTCGCAGGAAACCGCGCGAACCTCCCCGACGGCGCCGCTGCCGTCATTCGCAGCGAGACCCCGTGGGAGCCGGCCGTCGGCCGCAACGTCCTCGCCCTCTTCAGGGGCACGAGCGCGAGGTTCGACCAGGACAAGGAGGAACTGGTCATCGTGGCGGCACACCTCGACACATTTGGCGAGGTGCCGCGTCTGTCGCCTGGCGCGCGCGGCGCGGCCAATTGCGCCGCGCTCCTCACGCTCGCGGAGCACCTGAAGGCCGCCCCCCCGCGCCGCCACGTCGTGCTCGCCTTCCTCGATAACCAGGCCCGCGGCCACGGCGGCGCCGCCGCCCTCTATCGCGTGCTCGACCAGGCGACCGACTCCACGATCCGCATCACCGCCCGCCAGGAATCGCTCGCCACCGAGGACCGCTTTCTCACGGAAATGCAGGCGCTCCTGGCCCAACCCGACCCCCTTCGCGCCGAATCCCCCGTCCGCCGCGAGATGATCCTTCGGCTGAAGCGCAACGCGGCCGCGCACTCCTTCGATGCCCGCCAGGCCCTCTACGACCTCCGCAAGGCTCTTACGTCGCTCGCCGCGGACGCCTCGGAGCGCACCTCGCTCGAACGCCGCATCACCGAGACGGAGGCCGAGAAGGACCGCTGGAATGCCCTCCTGCGCGTCCTGTCGCGCGGCCGCGACGAGCGGGAGGCCCACGACGTGCTTCCCGCCGCCCTGCGCGAATTGCGCGGCGCGATTGCGTCGCGCGGGGGGGAGCTCGAGGCCGAGCGCCGGGCCCTCGACGCCGACAGCCGCCTCTCCGAGCTTGCGGGCGGGGTCTGGGTGGGCCTCCACGTCTCGCTCCTCCTCGGCGACGCCTCGCCCCGTTGGGGACTCGTCATCGGGGGCGACTCCTCGCTCCACATTTCGGGAGACGATCCGGGCCTCTACGGCAGGATTCAGAACACGTTCCTCACCGCGGCCGAGGCACTCGATGGCTCCGCCTCGCCGCCGGCGCACTTCGAGCGGGCCTCGGCGGATGGCTCCCTCGACCCGCCCCGCCTGCTCTGGTCCGCCCCGTTTCTCACCCACAGCGGCGAAGTGGCGGGCCGCCTCGGCATCTACAACGTCGCTCTTGCTACCACGCAGGAGAGCCTGCCGCGCGAGGGCACCCCCGACGACACACTGGAGGCGCTGAACGTCCGGCGAATCGAGGAACAGGCAAAGGAGGCAGCCCGCCTCCTTGCGGCGGTCGCCAGCCATCCCGGCCTCTCGCTCCGCCGCTCGATCGTGGCCGAGAGCTTCTACTCGCTGCCCGAATTCCCGTCGGACTACCATCCCCGCGGCCCGATGGTCATGGGCCGCCTGCCCGGGAGCCCCATGCCCGACCGCCAGATGCCCCACGTCGTCGTGCAACTGCATCTGAGGAAGCCTGGGGCATCGCCGTGGACCGACCTCGCCTATCAGCCGCAGAAGCCGTGCGCCTTCGACGACTTCCTCGTCCTGCGCACGAATCAGAACGGCTCGTACGGCTTCGGCCCGGTGCGCAAGGACACCTGGAACCTGAGCGGCTTCGCCGCAGGCTTCGATCCCCGCGGCGCGGTGACCTCGACGTCCGATGTCCTTTCCGCAGGCAGCGTGGCCACGCGGCTGAACATGTTCCCCTGCCGCGCGGGCCTGGCCGTCCTTTCGCCCCAGCTCCAGCCGAGGCCCATCCAGGTGCTCCGAGCGCGGGGCAACAGCCCCCTCGACGACGACCGGGCCTTCTACCAGACCCTCGATGGCGTGGCGTACTGGTACTGCGAAACGAAGGTGGACGCGGTGAAGCTCTTTGGCCTGCGGGCACTCGTCGCCCTCGGGAACGGCCCCGCGGGGCTGGCAGCCCCCGGGACGGGGACGGAGACCGACGCGGAGGGCACGGGCTTCGCCATGGAGCCACCCTGGGAGCTGCCGGTCGCGGCCGCGCGCTCGGCGGCGGACCTCTGGCGCCTCAACGAGGCGCGAATGCAGGTCCTTCGGTCGCGCGGGATCATCAACAGCTCGGTCGAGGAGCTCCACGGCGAGGCCGAGGACCTGTTGCGCGATGCGGCGAGCACCCGACCCGTCGCTGAGGCCGAGGCCCTCGCCGCCTCCGCCTTTCTCGCCGAGCAGCCCGTCTACGAGATCACTCGCGACACGCTGAACGACCTGGTGCGGGCCGTCCTGGTGCTCCTGGGGCTCTCGGTGCCCTTCGCGTTCGCGGCAGAGAGGCTGCTCGTCGGGGCCACCAGCGTCTACCGCCAGATCGCCTGGTTCGCCGGCCTCTTCACGCTGACGTTCCTCGTTCTCTTCTTCACGCACCCGGCATTCGCCATCTCGCAAACGCCCATGATCATCTTCCTCGGCTTCGCCGTCGTGGTCCTGGCCTCGCTGGTCATCGCCATCATCATGCGGCGGTTCGAGGTCGAGCTCAAAGTCCTCCAGGGCCTGACGACCACGGTCCACGCGGCGGATGTGTCGCGCTTCAGCACCGTGATGGCGGCCATGGCGATGGGCATCTCCACCATGCGCCGCCGCCCGCTCCGCACCGCGCTCACCGCCGTCACGATCATCATGCTCACGTTCACGATTCTCTGCTTCGCCTCCTTCGGCACGCAGACCGGCATCGTCAAGCTCTTCGTCGGGCCCTCGCCTGGCTATTCGGGCGTGTTCCTCCACAAGGTGAGCTGGACCGAGCTCAGCCCCGACATCCTGGACGTCCTGGCTCCCCGGTGGGGCAGAATTGCGCCGCCCCGCTGCCGCTTCTGGATCTCGCCAAAGACACCCCAGAATCAAGGCCCCCTGATCACGCGGGACGACGGGAGCCGCCCCCTCGCCCTTCGGGGCGTCCTGGGCCTCGACGCGGCGGAGTTTCCGCAGCGGCCCGACCTGGCCCTGCTCTTCCGCGCCGATGCCGGCCACTGGTCGGACGTGGTGCTGATGACGCGGGCCGTGGCGGAGCGCCTCGGCGTCCAGCCGGGCGAGCACGTCCTCGTCGGCGGCCTCCGCCTGCGGGTCGGCACCCTCCTCGACCCCAGCGTCGTGTCCGCCGCGAAGGACATGGACGGCAACGGCCTGCTGCCCGTGGACTTCGTGGAGATGAAGACGGCGCTGAGCGAGACGGCGAGTGGAGAGGCCACGCTCACGGCCCAGGCCGAGCAGAACTGGGCGTACCTGCCCACCGACTCGGTCGTCGTCGTCTCCGCTGCGAGCGCGCGTCTCATGGGCGCCGCCCTCCACGCCGTGTCGTTCTACACGCCCGACCCCCGCTCCGCCACGGAGCTGGCGGAGGCCATCGCCAAGACCTTTCCGCTGCCCGTGAGCGCCACGCGAAGCGAGGGCGTGTACCGCCACGTCCTGGGCACCCTGGTCGAGGCGAGCGGCGCCGGCGACCTGCTTTTCCCGATCCTGCTCGGCGGACTGGTGATCTTCGGCACCATGCTCGGCTCCGTGGCGGACCGCGAGAAGGAGATCTACACGTTCAGTTCGCTGGGACTCGCCCCGCCCCACGTCGCCAGCCTGTTCTTCGCCGAGGCGATGGTCTATTCCGTCATCGGCGGAATGGCGGGCTACCTCCTCGCCCAGGGAACCGCCAAGGTGCTCTCGTGGCTGGCGTCGTACGGCCTCGTCCGCGTGCCCGAGATGAACTACTCGTCGGCCAACGCCATCGCCACGATCCTCATCGTCATGGGCACGGTGCTCGTCTCCGCCATCTATCCCGCGATCAAGGCGTCCCGCAGCGCCAACCCGGGCATCCTCCGCACCTGGCGGCTCCCGCCACCGACGGGCGACGTGTTCGACCTCGTCTTCCCCTTCACCGTGTCGGAATACGACATCACCGGGGTCGTGAGCTTCCTCAAGGAGCACTTCGACAACTTCGGCGACACGGGGCTGGGCAGGCTCATGGCCCGAAACGTCCGCCTCATCAGCGGCTCGGCCAAGGAGTTGGGGCTGGATGCGGAGCTGGCGCTCGCGCCCTTCGACCTCGGCGTCACGCAGGCGTTCGAGCTTCGCAGCGCGCCGAGCGAGATCCCGGGCATTGACGTGGTGGCGATCCGCATCACCCGGAAGTCCGGGCAGCCCAAGGACTGGCGGCGCCTCAACAAGGTGCTCCTCGACGACCTCCGCCGCCAGTTCCTCATCTGGCGCGCCCTGCCCCACGACACGATGGAGATCTACCGCCAGAGGACCCTGACACAGATGGCCGCCCACGAGGCACAGGAAGCGGAAGGCTGACGCATGGCGCCGCGGGTGGACAGAGAGCTCGAGGAGTTCCGAAGCCTGACGGAGGTGCCGTCGAGCTTCGAGGAGGGCTTCAACTGGAGCTCGCTCTTCGGCGCGATCTTCATCGCGCTGATCATGGTCCCCGGCGCCATCTACATGGGCCTCCTCGCCGGCACCCACCAGATCGGCCAGGCGGCCACGTGGGTGACCGTCATCCTCTTTGTCGAGGTTGCCAAGCGCGCCCACCGCTACCTGCGGCGGTCCGAGATCTTCGTGCTGTTTTTCATGGCCGGCTCCATCGTGGCCATGCCCTTCCACGGCCTGCTGTGGAACCAGTACTTCGTGCGGAGCGACCCCGCCGCGGCATTCGGCATCGCGAAGGACCTGCCCGCCTGGTTCGCACCGTCCCCGGAGTCCAGCTCCTACGCGCAGCGCAGCTTCTTCCACCTCGACTGGTTGCCGGTCATCGGGCTGGTCATCTTCGGGACGTTTTTCAGCCAGCTCTCGAACATGGTGCTGGGCTATGGCCTCTTCCGCCTGACGAGCGACGTGGAGCGGCTCCCCTTCCCCATGGCCCCCATCGGCGTCCAGGGCGTCCTGGCCCTGGCCGAAGACGCGGAGGCGAAGGACGACGCGGCGCGCGAGAAGGCCTGGCGCTGGCGGGTCTTCTCCATCGGCGGCGCGATGGGGCTCGTCTTCGGGGCCGTCTACCTGGGCGTGCCCACGCTCACCGGCGCCATGACCGGCAAGCCCATTCAGATCTTCCCGATCCCCTTCTCGGACTTCACGCAGACGACCCAGCACTACCTGCCCGCCGTGGCGACGGGCATCGCCTGGGACTTCGGGAACCTCCTCATCGGCATGGTGCTCCCCTTCTTCGCCATGCTGGGCAGCTTCATCGGCCTGAGCTGCACGATCATCGCCAACCCGTTCCTCTACCGGCACGGAGTCCTCACCTCGTGGGCGCCGGGCGACAACACGATTCACACGCTGTTCAAGAACAACGTGGACTTCTACTTCAGCTTCCAGATCGGCATCGCGGTGGCCATCGCCATCGGCGGCTTCGCCACGGTGATTCGCCAGGTGGGGCGGCGCCGAGCCGAGCGCGCCGCCGGCCACACCGTCGCCCGCGAGCTGGCCGCCCCGAAGGGCCGCGGAGACATCCGCACGTGGCTGGTCTTCTCCGTGTACTTTGCGGTCACGCTCACCTACATCATCGTCTCGGGGTTCCTCATTCGGTGGCACCCTGGCGTGATGATCGTGCTGGTGGTGCTGGGGTTCGTCTACACGCCGCTCATCAGCTACGTGACGGCGCGGCTCGAGGGCATCGCGGGCCAGGTGGTCGAGATCCCCTTCATCCGCGAGGCGAGCCTGATCCTCAGCGGCTACCGCGGCGTGGCCTGCTGGTTCGTGCCCATTCCCATCGCCAACTACGGCGGCATGACCGTCTTCTACCGCCAGTGCGAGCTCACCGGCACGAGGTTCACGAGCATCTGGAAGGCCAACGTCATCCTCTATCCCATCATCATCGTCAGCTCGATCTTCTTCATGAACTTCGTGTGGGGCCTCGCCGAGGTGCCCTCGGCCGTGTATCCCTTCGCTCAGCGGATGTGGGAGTTCCAGGCGCAGAACACCTGCATCGTCTACTCGTCCACGCTCGGCGAGTACTCGATCTTCGAGGAGGCGTTCAGTTGGACGCATCTCGCCCTGGGCACGGGGTTTGGCGTGAGCCTGTTCGCCGCGATGAGCGCCCTGGGCGCCCCGACGTTTCTCATCTACGGCCTCATCCGCGGCCTGGGGCAGACGATGCCCCACTCGATCCTCCCGCAGTTCATCGGCGCCCTCATCGGCCGCTTCTACTTCCAGAAGCGCCTGGGCCTCCGCTGGCGCCAGTACATCCCCGTCGTCACGGCCGGCTTCATGTGCGGCATGGGCCTCCTGGCCACCTTGTGCATCGGGATAACCTTCCTCAGCAAGGCGATCATACAACTGCCGTTCTGATGCCCGCTCGCAGCTCGTCCCGCTTTGGGCGAGGATGGATGGAAGAATGGATGAATGAGAAGCCAAGTGGAACAGGCGATGGAAGGGTCGGCTCCGAGTCTTCCCATTCATCCAATCATCCATCCATCCAACCATCCCCTCCCGTGCTCATCCGCGTCCGCGACCTCAACAAGGACTTCCGCCTCGGCGGCGTCGTGGTGCGCGCGTTGAAAGACGTGTCGCTCGACATCTATCGCGGCGAGTATCTCTCGATCATGGGGCCGTCGGGCTCGGGCAAGAGCACGCTCTTCAACATGATCGGGGCGCTGGACCGCCCAACCTCGGGCGAGGTGGAGGTGGCCGGAGTGCACCTCACGAAGCTTACGAGCCGCCAGCTCGCCCACTTCCGCGGCAACCACATCGGCTACGTCTTCCAGGCATACAACCTGCTGCCCGCCTACACTGCGACGGCCAACGTCGCCATGCCGCTCCTCTTCAGCGGCAGGACTCAGGACGAGGCGGTCCGGCGGGCCGAGGAGGTCCTCACCCGTGTCGGCCTGGGCAACCGCCTCCACCATCGGCCCTACGAGCTTTCCGGCGGCCAGCAGCAGCGGGTGGCCATCGCGCGCGCCCTCGCGAACGAGCCGGCCATCGTCCTCGCCGACGAGCCGACCGGCAACCTCGACCTCCACACCGGCGAGGAGATCATCCACCTCCTCCACCAGCTCAGCAAGGAGACAGGTGTCACCGTCATCACCGCCACCCACGACCACAAGATGCTCGACGTCTCCGACCGCATCCTGTGGATCAAGGACGGCGCCGTGGACAAGCTCCAGCGCCGCGACGAGGTGGACATTCGCGTGGGGACGGTGCGGTGAACGCGAGCCCGGTGTCTGGCCCCTGTTTTGGGGTGTTTCCGGAAGGTGCCCCGGACGTGGCACGGTTGACTTGCCCAACCGTGTCTTGCTGCCCTGTGACGCGAAGACACGGCTGGGCAAGCCAGCCGTGCTACCCTCACGGCTTGTCAAGCTCAGGGCAGCGCGAGCGGATAGCATCGAGCACCCGACGGGCTGCTTGGACGGCAGCGGCGGCGTCCTCGGGGCCGACGTGGTGTGTGCCGCCGTAGTCGCCCACGTCGCGGAGCTCCAAGAGCGCATCGAAGTCAGCCCCAAGCTCAACAGGCCACATGCCTGACTTGACCCAGTCGCGATGCACCGCCGCACGCAACTCGGTGTGGCGGCGGAAGCTTCGCTGCTCCAGCTCGAACGCGGCCGATGCCGCATGGAATGCGGCATAGTAGGCGCGGGATGCCGTGTCGTCGGAGCTGACCATCAGCAGCGCCTCCGCCGACCGCAGAGCGTTCGTTGCCCTCTCCCACAGAACACGAGCGTACTCCAGGCTCATGCGGTCACACCCTCGGCCTCAGCCTGGCGAAAGAGGGGACACGTCCCGGCGTCGTACTCCCGCACGTCCACGGGCTTCGGACTGATGGGGCGCCCCCAACGCAGCGAGAGCGGGTAAAGGGCAAGCAAGGCCGCGCGAACATCGTCCCACAGGTGAATGGGGCCGCTGAGCAGCACAAGAACGTCAATGTCGCTGTCGGGGCGGCCCTCTCCCCGCGCTTCCGACCCGTAGAGCACCACGCGGTGAAGCCTACGCCCGTAGGCTGGCGCGAGCGCCGCCTTGATCTCAGCCAGCAGCTCTTGACGCTCCATCCCGTTTCCCCTCTGGCCTCTCCCCACTCCCTGCACGCACGTTACATCATGCCAGCGGCAAAGTCAATAGGCCGCCGGCATCGGCAGCGATTCCACACCGGCGAGGAGATTATCCACCTCCTCCACCAGCTCAGCAAGGAGACAGGTGTCACCGTCATCACCGCCACCCACGACCACAAGATGCTCGACGTGTCCGACCGCATCCTGTGGATCAAGGACGGCGCGGTGGACAAGCTCCAGCGCCGCGACGAGGTGGACATTCGCGTGGGCACGGTCCGCTGAGCCGCTTGCGCCTCCCGCCCCTTTGCGCTAACGTAGCTTGTGTTGCGGAAAGTCACCCCAGGGAGAAGCCACGTTGGGAGTGCGGGCTTTAGCCCGTATCCTCGCGGTCGAATCGCCAATCCAAGGTACGGCCTGAAGGCCGCACTCCGAACCGGGGCTTTCCGCAACAGAAACAACGTGGCAGTAAGGGGGGATTCCCGACAGCGGAGTCGAGCCCGGCCATGCGGTGGAGCCTTGGATTCCTTGCACTTGTCGCCTCGGCTGGCCTGTTCGCCGGTGAGCCTGAGCCGGTGGAGACGCCTCCGGAGCCCGAAGGCGTCGTGGGGCCGCAGCACGACGGCCAGGAGAACTTCGTGCCGCTGTTCAACGGCCGCGACCTCACGGGCTGGGCCGGCGCACTCAAGGGCTACACCGTCAAGGACGGCGTCCTCGCCTGCCGCCCCGAGAGCGGGGGCCGAATCTATACCGAGGAGGAGTACGCCGACTTCGTGCTCCGCTTCGAGTTCAAGCTCTCGCCCGGCGCCAACAGCGGCCTGAGCATCCGCACCCCGCCCGGCGGCGAGGGAGCGAAGGACGGCATGGAAATCCAGATCCTCGACGACAGCTCGCCGCTCTACAGGAACATGCCGGCCTGGTACAAGCACGGCGCCATCTTCGGAGTCGCGCCCGCGAAGCCCGGGCACCTGCGGCCCGTGGGCGAGTGGAATACCCAGCAGGTCATCGCCCGGGGCACGCGCGTCGTGGTGAAGCTCAACGGGACGATCATCCTGAATGCCGACCTGGCTCCCATCCTCGAAAGCGGCCGGACGGCGGACGGCCGGGGCGTGATGGCAGCCCACGCCGGCCTCCACCGCAAGAGCGGCCGGATCGGCTTCATCGGGAGCGGCTCCAAAGCCGAGTTCCGGGATGTCTGGATCAAGGTGCTCAAGTGAAGAAGGGTGTTCGGTGTTGATGGCCAGAGACAAGACGCGTGACGCGTGACGCGTGAGAGGACAGCAGAAACCCGCCCCGTTGTTCTCACGGGTCACGCGTCACGCGTCCTGACCAGGCCACGTATGAGGAGAGACCCATGATTCGGTTGATCGTCAACGGCGCGGCCGGGCGCATGGGCCGCCGCATCCTCGCCCTGGCCACGGAGGACAAGGAGATCGCTATCGCCGCCGCCTTCGAGCGGCCCGACCACCCCGACCTGGGCAAGGATGCCGGCGCCCTTGCCGGCGTCGAGCCGCTCGGCGTGCCCGTCACGGCCCGCAAGGACGTGGCGGCGGACGTGGCGGTGGATTTCTCCCACGCCGATTCGGCGCTGGCGATGATTGACTGGTGCGCGGAGCATGGGATCGGCATCGTCGTCGGCACCACGGGCATGGGCGCCGAGGGCGGCCGGCGGCTCGACGCGGCGGCGAAGAGGATTCCCTGCCTCCTCGCGGCCAACATGAGCCTGGGCGTCAACGTGCTCCTTCGCGTCGTGCGCGACGTCGCGGCCGCACTGGGCGACGCCTACGACGTCGAGATCGTCGAGGCCCACCACAACAGGAAGAAGGACGCGCCCAGCGGCACGGCCCTGGCCCTCGGCGACGCCGTCGCCGCGGGCCTCGGGCGCAAGCTCGACGACGTGGCCGTCCACGGCCGCCACGGCATGGTCGGCGAGCGGACGGTCAAGGAGATCGGCTTCCACGCCGTGCGGGCGGGCGACATCGTGGGCGAGCACACCGTGGTCTTCGGCGGGGTCGGCGAGCGGGTCGAGGTGCGGCATGTGGCCACGAGCCGCGACACCTTCGTCCGCGGCGCCCTGCGCGCCGCCCGCTTCCTCGCAGGCAAGCCGGCGGGGCGGTACACCATCGCCGACGTGCTGGGGCTACGCTGAATAGCTCGCCACGATTCCCGGCCAGTGTGGGCGGGGCCTCTGCGGCCCGCGCCGCGCTACGCGGGGCAGAGACGCCCCGCCCACAGAGCTGACCATCGAATGGGACTTCCGCCGCATCCCCCTTCACCGTATTTGCAGCTTCGGTGGAAATTTTACCCAACAGATTGGGGGGGCAATGCCGTTGTACATGTAGAGGGGGGAAGCGGGATGCCGCCGGACACACCGGCGCCCGGTTCCCCGTACGAGCGGCGCACGGTGGCGACTGAGTACGAGCCTGTCACCAAGTCGGAACCGTTGCCGCAGGAGGCGGGGGGCGCAGACCCGGCGCGTCGCCCCACGCCTCGCGCCCGAGCGCCGCTCGGAAGCGGCCCGCGAACGCCTCGCCAACGCAAGTAGCGTGAGGCCGCACGACCGCGCTCTTTGACAATTCGGTTACCCTCCCGAAGGCATTGGAACCTTCGGGAGGGGCTTTCTTCCCGCATCCACGCATGCGGGGGGGGATGGTGCGCCCAGAGCGCGCGTGATTCGTGACGCGTGACGCGTGAGAAGACGACGCCCGGAGCGAAGACACGGCTGGGCAAGCCAGCCGTGCCACCCCCTGGGGGCGTCTGATCACGGGCCACGCGCCGCGGATCACGGGCAGAGGCGTGTTTTTGCTGTTGACTCCTCGCCCCGGGCGCTTATAATCGAGGACGGCGACGAATTCCCCCCTTCCCCGCGCGAGGCGACGAATGGCGAAGTACGATCTGGTGGTGATTGGCTCCGGGCCGGGCGGCTACGTGGCGGCGCTGCGGGCCGCCCAACTGGGCAAGAAGACGTGTGTGGTCGAGCGCGACGCCCTCGGCGGCGTGTGCCTCAACCGCGGCTGCATCCCCACCAAGGCCCTCGCCCACGCGGCCGAGGTCTGCTCCCTCGCCCGCCACGGGGCAGACTTCGGGGTTCAGACGGGCGAGGTGTCCGTGGACTTCGCGAAGGTGCAGGCGAACAAGGACGCCGTGGTGAAGAAGCTCACGGGCGGGGTCGCCTTCCTGCTCAAGCGGGCGAAGGTGGACGTGGTGGCCGGCGAGGGGCGGCTGGCCGGCCGCAAGAAGGTTGCCGTGCGGCTCAACGCGGGCGGCGAAGAGGCCATCGAGGCCGACAAGGTGATCCTCGCCACAGGCTCCGTGCCGGCCACGCCGAAGGGCATCGCCTTCGACGCGGAGCGAATCATCACGAGTGATGAGGCGCTCCAGCTCACGCGGCTCCCCGCCAGCGTGCTCATCCTGGGCGGGGGCTATATCGGCTGCGAGTTCGCCTCGATCTTCGCGCAGTTCGGCGTCCAGGTCACGGTGGTCGAGATGCTCGAGCGCCTGCTGCCGAACCTGGACAGCGACGTGTCGGCGGAGATCGCGAAGGCGCTGAAGAAGCTCAAGGTAAAGGTGCACGTCGGCACGAAGATGGAATCCGTCGCGGCGACATCGGATGGTGTCACGGCGAGGCTCTCGGGCGGCGCCACCGTGCAGGCGGAGCTGGCGCTCATCTGCATCGGCCGTCGCCTCCTGAGCGATGGCCTCGGCCTCGAAGAGGCCGGCGTGAAGGTGGAGAACGGCGCCATCGTGGTGGACCGCCACTGCGAGACGACTGCGGCCGGCGTGTACGCCATCGGCGACGTGACGGGCAAGATGCTCCTTGCGCACGTGGCGAGTGCCCAAGGCATCGTGGCTGCCGAGCACGCGGCCGGCCTGAACTCCGCGATGGACTACCGGTGCGTCCCCGCCGCGGTCTTCACCCATCCCGAGGTCGGCACGGTGGGGATGACGGAGGCGGGAGCGACGGCCGCCGGCTACGAGCCCAAGGCGGCTCGGTTCCCGCTCCAGGCTCTCGGCCGCGCCGTGGCGATGGGCGAGACCGCCGGCTTTGCCAAGATCGTGGCCGACAAGGCGACGGGGCAGATCCTGGGCGTGCACGTGGTCGGCCCGCACGCGTCGGACGTCGTGGCCGAGGCGGCGCTGGCGGTCTCGCTGGAGGCGACCGTGGCCGAGGTGGCCCACGCCATCCACGCCCATCCCACGCTGCCCGAGGCCATCATGGAGGCCGCCAGGGCCTGGCTGGGCCACGGCATTCATGCGTAGAATGTCCCCGATCCCCCCTTCCCCGTGACCGCAGGCGGGTCAGGATAGGCCTGGAGTGCGCTGGTTTCCCTTTGTTCTCGTGGCCGTTGCCGCCGTGCTGCTCCAGGCGGGGCTCATGCCCCTGGTGGAGTTCGGCGACGCGTTCCCCGACCTGCTCGTGGCGTTGCTCGTGAGCTTCGCCCTCGGGGTGGGTCCCGCGGAAGGCTTCGCGGCCGGCGCGGTGCTGGGCCTGGGGCGCGACCTGTTCTCGAAGGGGCCGTTCGGCCTGGGCATGGCCGTGTCCGCCATCCTCGGCTGGCTGGTGTCGCGGCGGCGGCCGGTGGCGTTGGGAGAGCGCTTCCCCGCTCGGGCCGTCTTTGGGTTCCTGTGTTCCGTGGCCATGAGCCTGGCGCTCCTGCTGCCCGACGTGGTCGAGGGCTGCGGGCCGGCCTGGGGGTTCGTGGCTCGGCGGACGCTTCTGACCGCGGTGAGCACCTCGGTGCTGGCGGCCCTGGTCGGCGCACTGGTGTGGCGCAAGGCGCGCTGGTTCGGCCTGCGCCGCCGCTCGGAGTTCGCGGATGTTTAGGTTCCGCACGCGCGCGATCCTCATCTTCCTGTTCGGCGGCTTCCTGATGGTGGCCACGCGGCTGTTCTACCTCCAGGTGGTGCTCGGCGCCCACTACCGCGACTACGCGGAAAACGTGTGCGTGGAGACGCGCGCCACCGAGGCCAGCCGCGGCACCCTCCGGGGCGCCGCCGGCGAGCTGCTGGCCTTCGACGAGCCGGGGTTCAACGTGGCCGTGGTGCCCGCCGAGCTGCCCGACTGGCGCGCCCTGTGCCGCCCCATCCTCAAGCTCTACGCGCTCGACCGGCGCGAGCGCATCGCCTCGGTGCGCGACGTCGCGGTCGTGGTGCGCAGCGGCCCGCACGGCGACGGCTACGAGGTGAGCTTCGGCGTCGCCGCCACCTTCCTGCGCCTCAGCGGCACCGAGCTGGTCGAGCGGGACGAGCACGGCACGGCGCTCGTCGTGGTGCCCCGGAAGACGGCAGCGGTCGTGGACGCCGTGTCGGCCATCGTGCGCGTGCCCGCCAGAGAGATCCTCACAGAGCTCTTCAACGGACTGGCCCTGGTGGGCCGCGGCTGGCAGCGCCCGAGCGACCCCTGCGTGGTGGCCCGCGACGTCGGTTTCCTGCCCGCGGCGGAGATCGAGAGCAATCTCGAGAGCTACCCCGGCTTCCGGGTCGCGGCCACGGCACGGCGCAGCTACCCGTACGACTCGCTCGCCAGCCACGTCCTCGGCTACGTCCAGCGCGTCTCGTCCGCCGAGTACGACCGCTGGCACGAGTCCTATGGTGGCTCCAAGGCCAAGCGCTTCCTGCCCGATGACCTGATCGGCCGGAACGGCGTCGAGCGGGCGCTTGACTTCGAGTTGCGCGCCGCGCGGGGCACCCAGACCCTCGAGGTGGACGTCGCCCGGCGCACCCAACGGGTGCTCAGCTCGGTGCCGCCGGTGCCGGGGGCAGACGTGTACCTGACCCTTGACCGCGACCTGCAGACCACTGCCGAGATGGCGCTCGAGGGCCACGTCGGCTCCATCGTCCTCCTGGAGCCCGCGACCGGGCGCATCCTTGCCATGGCCAACTCGCCGCGCTACAACGCCAACGAGTTGCCGCGCCGGCCGCCTGACCCGAGTGACCGGACCGCTCCCATGCTGAACCGGGCCATCCAGGGCCATTACCCCCTTGGCTCCGCCTTCAAGCTCATCGTGGCCGTTGCTGCCCTCGAGGAGAACAAGGCGCCGGCGCAACTGGAATGCACCGGCGGCTACCTCGGCCTCCGGTGCGAGAACCACTCGGTGCCCATGCACCTGAACCTCGAGGACGCTCTCAAGCGGTCGTGCAACTCGTACTTCTGCCGGACGGCCCACGAGGCTCTGGGGATCCGGAACCTGGTCAAGTGGGCCGCGCTGTTCGGCCTCGGGCAGTGCACGGGCGTGTGCCTGCCGAGCGAGCAGTCGGGGCTGCTGCCCACGCCCGGCTGGAAGCGCGCGCGGTTTCGTGAGAACTGGTATGCCGGCGAGACCTGTAACCTCGCCGTCGGCCAGGGCTATCTCCTCGTCACCCCGCTCCAGGTCGCCCGCTTCCTGGCCGCCATCGCCAACGGCGGCCGCCTCGTGCGACCGAAGCTCGTGGACAAGATCGTCCGCGCCGATGGCAAGGTCGAAACCCTCGACGAGGGGGTGTGCCCCACGCTGCCGCTGACGCCGAGCAAGCTGGAGCGGATTCACAGGGTCATGCGCTCCGTGTGCCACGAGATCGGCGGCACGGCATGGAAGGTATTCCGCCGTTCCGAGACCCAGGGCGACTGGGTTCAGGAGCAGGGCTACCAGGTCGCCGGCAAGACAAGCACGGCGCAGCGCACAGGGCGCGGCCCCATCGGGTGGTTCGTGGGGTTCGCCCCCGCCAACGACCCCCGCGTCGTCTTCGTCGTCACCCTCGAGCACGACGACCGCAACGTGCACGGGGCGGAGGTGGCCGCGCCCCTGGCCCGCCGCGTGCTCGAGCGGCTGCCCGAGCGCTACCTCGAGGGCGTGCCCGGCCGCGAACTGCGCGAGCGGACGCGGCAGCGTCTCGCGGAACGGAGGGCCGAGCCATGATTCGAGGCCTGCGCCTCCAACCCCGCGACTGGCTGCTCCTGGCCTGCGTGGCCGCGCTCCTGGCGATCGGCGTGGCCTTCGTCTACAGCGCCTCCTACCGCTCGGGGCCGATGGGCGAGGGCTACTACACCTCCAGCCCGGCCAAGCAGGTCCAGTGGATTGGCATCGGGCTGGTGGCGTTCGTCGCGGTCCTCACGCTCAACTACCGGCACCTGCTCGAGCACGCCAACGTGCTCTACGCGATCGGCCTCGGCCTGCTCGTCCTCGTGCTCTTCCTGGGGGTGACCAGTGAGGAGATCCACGCCCGTCGCTGGCTCAACGTGGGGCCGTTCCGCGTCCAGCCCTCCGAGTTCATGAAGCTCTTCACCATCCTCGCCCTGGCCAGGTATCTGATGGACACGGATTCCCACCGGCGCCTGAGCGGCCTGCTGGTGCCGCTGGGGCTGGTGGCCCTTCCGATGGCGTTGATCGTGCGGGAGCCGGACCTCGGGATGGCGTTGGTGTTCCTGCCGGTCGTCTTCGCGATGCTGTATGCTGCGGCGGCGCGGCCGCGCCACCTGGTGATCGTGGTTGTCGCGATGGCGGCGCTGGGGGCGCTCGCCTGGCCCCATCTGCGCGACTACCAGAAGGAGCGCATCCTGGGCTTCGTGTTCCAGGACGACTCGCGCGCGCGCCAGGAGCTGCGCCGCCTCGACCTCTACCAGCTCGAACAGGCCAAGGTCGCCATCGGCTCCGGCCAGCTCTTCGGCCAGGGGTGGATGAAGGGGAGCCAGAACCGCCTGAACTTCATCCCCGCGAAGACCCGGAACAACGACTTCATCTTCGCCGTGATCTGCGAGGAGTGGGGCTTCGTGGGGGCCAACGTCGTGCTCGGGCTCTACCTCCTGATGCTCATTGTCTGCGGCCGGGTCGCCGAGGAGGTGCACCATCCCGGCGGACGGCTCATCGTCGTGGGCGTCGCCGCCATGCTCGGCACGCAGGCCATTGTCAACACGGCGATGGCGGCGGGCCAGCTCCCCATCGTCGGCCTCACGCTGCCCCTGGTCAGCTATGGCGGCTCCTCGATCCTTTCGTCCCTGATCGGGCTGGCCCTCGTGGTCAACGTGAGCGCCTACCGGCGCGTGAGCCTGGCCGGCGACGTGTTGGACCCCGAGGCGCAGGCCCGCCGCGACACGGCCCCGATGCCCGAGGAAACCTTCATGCGATCGTGAGGAGAGCATGGACGCCACGCTCTACGACAGCATCCTCTCCCGCGTTCGGCAGCCGGCGCAGTACACCGGCGGCGAGTGGAACACCGTGGTCAAGGACCACGCCTCGGTGGACCTCACGTTCGCTCTGGCGTTCCCCGACACGTATCCGATCGGGATGTCGCACCTGGGGCTGGCCATCCTCTACGACGTGTTGAACCGCCAGCCCCGGATCGCCGCGGAGCGCGTCTTCCTGCCTCTGCCCGATATGCAGGCCGAGCTGCGCGCCCATTCGCTTCCCCTCGTGAGCCTGGAAACCCGCACGCCGCTGGCTGCCTTCGACGCCATCGGCTTCTCGCTCCAGTACGAGATGTGCTACACGAACGTCCTCGCCATGCTCGACCTCGCGGGCGTTCCGGTCCGCTCCGAGCAGCGCGGCGATGGCGGCCCCCTCGTCGTCGCCGGCGGAGCGGGGGCCATGGCGCCGGAGCCGCTTGCACCCTTCGTTGACCTGTTCGCCGTGGGCGACGGCGAGGAGATGGTGCTCACGCTCGCCGAAGCCATCCGCTCGACGCGCGGCATGCCCCGCGCCGAGCGCCTGCGAGCCCTCGCCAGAGCCAGCCCCCACTTCTACGTTCCGTCGCTCTATCGGGAGGAACGCGGCTCTGATGGCAGCCTGCTCGGCCTCACGCGCCTTGCGGAAGAGGCCCCAAGGCAGGTCACCCGCGCCATCGTGCGGGACATCGAGACGGCGCTGTACCCCGAGCGGCCCATCGTGCCCTTCGTCGAGACGGTTCACGACCGCATCACGCTGGAGATCATGCGAGGCTGCTCCCAGGGCTGCCGCTTCTGCCAGGCAGGGATGACGCGGCGGCCCGTGCGGGCGCGGTCGGTCGCGGGGCTGCACCGCATTGCCTGCGCCGCCTACGCCGCCACGGGGCACAACGAGATCAGCTTCGCCTCCCTCTCATCGAGCGACTATCCGCACCTGCGGGAGCTGCTCCGAGCGATGGCGGCGACCTTCGACCCGAAGGGCGTAAACATCGCCCTGTCCTCGCTCCGCGTGGGCGACCAGCTTTCGGACATCCCGAGCCTCATCCGCGGCGTGCGCAAGGCCGGCCTCACCATCGCCCCCGAGGCGGCACACGACGCGCTTCGCCGGCGCATCAACAAGAACATCACTACCGACGACCTGCTGCGCGGCGCCCGCGAGGCGTATCGCCAGGGCTGGCGCGCCGTGAAGCTCTACTTCATGATCGGCCTGCCCGGCGAGACCGACGACGACGTGGACGGCATTGTGGACTTGGCCTACGAGGTCTCCGCCCAGCGCGGCGGCAGGGGTGGCGAGGTGAACGCCAGCGTCTCCTCGTTCGTCCCCAAGCCCCACACGCCGTTCCAGTGGGAGCCGATGGACGAGCCGGACGTGCTGCGCGCCAAGCAGGCCCGCATCCGCTCGCGAGCCCGCGGCCGCCGGGTGAAGTTCAGGTTCCACAGCGTCGAGGTCAGCCAGGTCGAGGCCGTGCTCAGCCGCGGCGACCGCAGGGTCGCGGAAGCCGTCGAGCGCGCGTGGTGCCTCGGCGCACAGCTCGACGCCTGGGACGAGCACTTCCGCTATCCCCTCTGGCTCCAGGCGTTCGAGGAGAGTGGCGTCCGCCCCGCCGACTACGCGCACCGCCGCTGGGGCGAGGACGAATGCCTGCCCTGGGACCACATCTTCGCCGGCGTCACCAAGGAGTTCCTCCTCGCCGAGAAGCACAAGGCCGAGCGAGGCGAGACGACGCCCGACTGCCGCGAGGCGAGGTGCACGAGATGCGGCGCGTGCCCGGCAGGAAATCATGACGCGTGACCCGTGACGCGTGATTGGAGAAGAGGATACGGCCGTCTTGTCCTGGTCACGTGTCACGCGTCACGCGTCCGGGATCGCGCGCAGAAAAACAGAAGGAGCCATCGTTCTTGGAAACCCCCATCGTCCTTCACAGCCCCGCCCGCCTCGTCGGCATCCTCCACTCGCCCGATGGCGACGCCAGGGGAGCGGGCGTGGTGTTCCTGCACGGCTGGACGGGCTACCGGGTAGGGCCGCACAGGATTTTCGTCGAGGCGGCCCGGCGCCTCGCCGCCGCGGGCTACCACGCGCTGCTGTTCGACTTCCGCGGCCGCGGCGACAGCGATGGCGAGCACGAGGCGACCACCCTCGACCAGATGATCGAGGACGCCCGCGCCGCCCGCCGCCTGCTCCTCGAACAGCCCGGCGTTCGGCGCACCTGCTGGTGCGGCCTCTGCTCGGGCGGAAACGTGGCGCTCGGCGCCGCGTCGCTGGACAAGGAGGTGGACGCCCTGCTCCTCTGGTCCACCCCCCTCTTCGCTCCCTACAAGACGCGGGGGCAGGAGGTGAAGCGCCGGGGCATCTTCCTGGGCGACTACGCCCGGAAGCTGTTCCGCCGCGAAACGTATGCGAAGCTGCTGCGCGGCAAGATTCGCTTCGGGATCATCACGCGGATTCTCTTCGGCCGCCGCGGCGCGCCCCAGGGCACGCGCAACCCCAAGGATTCCGCTCGGGACATCATGGGGGACTTGCGCGGCTACCGCGGGCGGGCGCTATTCATCTACGGCAGCCGCGACGACGAGGCGGTGGGCGCCCCCGAGTTCTACGAGGGCTACTGCCGCGAGCAGGGCATCCCCGCCGCCTTCCACACCATCGAGGGCGCCAACCACAGCTACTACTCCGTCGCGTGGCAGGACGAGGTGATCGCGCTTACCCTCGACTGGCTCAACCGCCAGCAGGCGGCCTCCCCTGCGCCCGGCCCCACGTAGTCTCGGCGTGATCCGCCTCAGACACTGCGGCACGACGCTCGTGCGGCTTCCTAGTCCGATCGAGCAAGATTCCACACTTGTACAAGTGTGCAATCATCGCTCACCGAAAGGCCCGAGCTGGCAGTGCGGGCTATAGCCGAATGGCGTGAGGTCAAGGCGCTTCTTCGTCCCGAAGGGACGGTAGGAGTTAGCCGGCGGCTTCAGCCGCCGGAAGCGGCGCCCCACCCTGTCCCGGAGCCCCGAAGGGGCGACAGAAGGGC
>Ga0307379_10001735_pt1 | contig 33622 bp, 34 predicted proteins | sample UN2MG_FD_202237 | JGI IMG/M metagenome (GOLD analysis project Ga0307379, IMG submission 202237) | Soil microbial communities from Risofladan, Vaasa, Finland - UN-2 | ecosystem: Environmental > Terrestrial > Soil > Coastal area > Acid sulfate soil | place: Finland: Risofladan, Vaasa | collected...
GCATACTTGGGACAACGTACAATTAGTACATCTTATATGCAACCTGCGCAAATCGAACAAGGTAGATTATCAGGCATGAACCAACTAGAGCCGGAATTTGTATACCAGGGCTTTGTGAGGCAGAAGGTCGTTAGAAAGGGGCGTACAGCAGTGATTGCTGTCCCAGGAGCTGGCAAGACGCGCCCAATCATTGATGCTCTTGTCGAACTAGGTCTAGTAAATGGTGGGTTGGGGACAATGTTCCCTAAGGGGAGTATCCTGGTGATGTGTTCGGGGCCCGCTGTAGCCACGTGGAAACGACAAATTCCTCAGTGGGCCAATATTGAGGGACTAGAGGATCGGATCTACATTGTAAAAGGTAGTGCGGTTAAACGGAGAGCTATGTGGTTACACGCAAGTGTCAAACCTGGGATATTCATTATTAACTTCTCCATATTCTGGCGAGACTATAAGACCATAAAGACCCTGCGATGGGCAGCCATCATAGCGGATGAATATCATAAAGCCATGCGTAGCCGTAAATCAGCGACGTATGGCTATTTCAAAAGCATGACGCTACATAGTGATGTAATGATCCTTGCAACAGGCAGTATCATCTCTAAAGATCCTACCTCGATGTTCACGGCATTCCAATTAGTGGCCCCAAAGGTGTTTACCAGTTATTGGAAGTTCGTCGAGACATATTGCATTGTCAATGCGAGCCAATTTGGGACCGAGATCCTTGGGGTCAAGAACGTTGAAGCATTACATGCAATTATGGACAGATACTTCGCATACGTGCCTGAAGATGTGATCGCAGATCAACTCCCTGAGGGATTGCGCACAGTCATGGATGTCGAAATGGATGACGAGCAGGAGGAAATCTATCAAGGCCTCGCGCAAGAGATGATAGGCATGATGGAAGAGGGGGATGTTATGATCATTGCATCTACCGTATTATCCCAATTGATCAAGCTGCGACAACTCTTATGTTGTCCTCGTGCGTTGGATCCTTCGTTGGGAATGGGCGCAGGGTTCGAAGCAATTATGGACACCCTTGAGGACGAACCACACATAGTCATATTTGTCCCTTTTAGGGACGCATGCACTGAAATTACGAAGGAACTATGTGCGCGAGGGTATGATGCGCATGCCATTATGGGTGGTATAGGTAATGAGGAGCAAGATAAGGAGGTGCGATACTTTAGAGAGCACCAGAGTATTATAGTATGTACCATTGCATACGCAGAGTCTTTCGATCTAGAAACGTGCAAGAACTCCTTCTTCCTTGGGTATAGTCACCTGGATGCTAATAAGCAAGCAGAGGGACGTACACGTCGCGCAATTAGTGCCCATGAATTTGTTAAGTGGCGTTACATTAAATATGATAGGACAATTGACGAGGTAGCTCTCCTTAATCTTCAGCAGAGTGCTGCCAATGTGCGCAAGATCATGCGCAGGCCCGAAGAGCTAATACGGGCGCTTAAGGGTGAGACGTAGCCTCAAAATAAAAGAATTTATATGGCATCTCTTGATGACCACATTATAACTCCTATATAATTAATATATTAGATATTACATACAAAGACGGAACCTAGTATGGCCAAGAAGACTCACAGCCTCGCCACAAGCGAGCCACGAATAGCTGTCCTCCGCACAAGTGATCGAGGCAGTTTCAAGAGATGTCGGCGCCGATGGGGCTGGCAGAGTGCCCTAAAGCAGAATCTCACGACAAAAAACAACCCTTCGTATTATTGGATTGGTACTGGTGGGCACTTCGCACTTGAAGACTACTACGGGTATAATCGATTCCTACACCCTGTTGAAGCCCTACATGCATACGTTGACGCGTGCAAGGCGCAACAGAGGAAACAAAAATTTGGACTCCCCGATGATTGGCAAGAGCAAGCGACGCTATGTGAGGGGATTCTCGAGAACTATCTCATGTGGATCCAGAGCCGCGATGAATATGAAACAGTCTGGATCGATGGTAAACCTCAAGTCGAAATTACGTGTCACATCCCTCTCGATATTCCTCCCCCTCCAGGTTTTGATTCTGTAGCATACCAATTCACATTGGATAGGTTGGTAAAATGTGAGGGAGAGTATTGGATCCTGGACTGGAAGTTCTATAAATCCTTTGGCCAAGGGGGCCTTGAGTTTGATCAACAAATGAGTGCATATATCTGGGCTGCAGAAGCAGTATTCCCTTTTGACATAGCAGGTGGTATACTACATGAATTCAGAAAAGAACTCCCTAACGAGCCAAGAATCCTATCCACAGGAAAGATCTCAACTGCGGAGCACCAAGGGACTACACATGGGCTCTATAGAGATGCTCTTGTTAGACTCTATGGAGATGTCGAGCGAGCGCCATCGGCGAACATTAAGTGCCTTAACAACCTTGCAGCCAGCGAAAGTGAAGACAGGGACGATTTTATAAGGCGTTCGAGAACGAGACGCACAAAGGCCCAAATGCAAGCAGAAGGCACGAAGATCATGATGGAAGTAGTAGACATGTGTAACCCTGATCTGCCACTTTACCCGAATCCTACGAGAGATTGTTCGTGGGATTGCAGCCTTCAAGACATATGTCTGATGATGGATCGAGACGATGATTGGGAATTTCAATTGAAAGAAACCACGGTATCACGAGAAGAGGAGAATTACGGATGGCGTCATTACCTAAAGTACCCCGAGTAACACCTACGCCTATGCGTAAGCCAACTGCAGCTATTCCTGCAAAGGTGATTACGCAGGCGATCAAGGCACCACAGTTTAGGATCGAGACAGTACAACGAAGGGAGAGATTCCTCAAATGCCTAGTATATGGGACCTATGGAATAGGTAAGACTACACTAGCGTGTACCTCTCTTGATATACCTTCAATGCGTGACGTGCTAATCATCAATGCGGAGTCAGGTGATCTTTCCGTAGATCATATGGCGAATCTGGATGCAATTACTGTGACGGATTTTCGCAAGCTCGGGCAGATCAACGAGTTCTTGAAACAGCATTGCCTTGCCCGCGATGACAACGACATTGAAAAGCTGAAGGCGATGGAAGCACATCTTCGAGGTGTGGAACTCAGTGAGATCAAGAAACCAAGAAAGTACCGCACCGTTGTTCTGGACAGCCTCTCCGAGCTTGAAGCCTACTGCTTTAATCAGCTCCTGGGGATTACTCCTACTACGCGGTTAGATGAGGAAACACAAAGTGCTGAGTGGGCAGAATACAAGAAGAACAACACTATGATCCTGCGAGTTGTACGTGCCTTTAGGGACCTACCAATGAATGTGATCTTCACATGCGGCGAGAAGTACAATCAGGACGAGAACAAAAAGTACAAGTACGTACCCGATATGACTGGACAGCTTTCAAAGAAAGTTCAGGGCTTTATGGATATGGTGGGGTACTACAAGATGGGCAAGAGTGCAGAAGGCGTAACACTACGACGCTTATATGTGTCTCCTTCAGGCGCAGGGAAGTATGATGCTAAGCATCGTTATCAAGCTTTCAAAGGTGAATACTTTGACAATCCCACGATTGGAAGTATCCTGAAGGAGGTGGGGCTGTTAAACCCTGACGGAACAGCACTGAAATAAGAGGAGTTCGAACGGGGTCTAACGTCGCCTACCGCGTTAGATTAAACCTTGAGTAGGCAATTAACCAAAACGTTATGGAGTAAGCAACATGGCCAAAGCCAAGATCAAAGCAGTAGAAGCAGACGCAGTAGATTTCTCCGCCGGTGACACTTTAATGGTTGACCTTAACAACGTGGAAGATGTATCGTTTGAAGCGTTGCCGAAGGGAATGTACCCTGCAGTAATTGCGGAATGTGATTTCACCTATAGCCAAGCCAGTGGCAATCCAATGTGGACTCTGCAACTGGAGGTCAGCGATGGTGAATATGCGGGACGCAAGTTGTATTGTCACCTGGTATTCGCAGGCAAAGGTTTACCAATCACGAAGCGCCAATTGTCGCGCATTGCTCCGGAGCTCCTGGAACAAGCATTCAACCCGGAAGATGATGATGTCATCAGCTCGATGCTGGGACGCGACTTGAAGGTGAAGGTAGATGTACGGAAGTATGAAGGTGAGGATCGCAACAACGTTCGTGATCTCTTCCCTGGCGATGGTGGTAGCGACTTCTAGTCGGTAGTCGGTTAGCTATCAGGTATCCACCATGATCAACGAGAACTCAAGAGGAGCTATAATAACAGCTCTCCACCAGCTCGTTGATCGTGGTTGGATACCACTTCGTTCCATGTCATGCCTGTTGGGGTACTCTTACCCTTCAGGCATTTATGGTAGACAGAGGAGTCGAAATGCGATCACAACGATTAAGGTTGGAGGCCAATATAGAGTGTCTGTAGATGTAGTACTCGATGCACTACGCCACGCTCCATGTCAAGATCATATTGCTACCACCGAGATCCTTCATATCTATGAGACAATCCTTAAACAAAAGACCAAAGACCAAAGCCCAGGAGAAATAAGATGAGTAAGGCGTATGTCCTCTTATCAGGAGGAATTGATAGTAGCACCTGCCTCACAGTCGCAACACGTAATTATCAAGGGTCTGTAACGGGAGTGAGTTTTGATTATGGACAAAGACACACTAAAGAGCTTGATCATGCACATGAAGTGTGTGCCTTTCTAGGTGTGCAACATTTAGTCAAGAAGATTGATGGCCTTATTGGGGTCGGAGGGCTTACAGATAAAGAGTTCGTAGTCCCTGACGCATCTTATAGTGAGTTACCCGCGGGAGTCTCTCCAACGTATGTACCATTCCGTAATGGTGTGATGCTCTCGTTGATCACCAGCATTGCGGTTACAGATCCCGAGGCAGAAGCAATCTTCTTTGGTGCACATGCAGATGACGCGGAAAATTGGGCATATCCTGATTGTACGCCAGAATTCATTGGTGGTATGGCAAATGCAATTTACATTGGCACATACCACAAGATTCGATTGTTCACACCTTTAATGTTCCTTGATAAAGCAGGAGTAATCAAGCTTGGTGACGACCACGATACCCCCTGGGAACTAACATGGAGTTGTTACAAAGGGGAAGAGGTACATTGCGGTGTGTGCCCTACTTGCATCTCGCGACGCGATGGTTTCGAGCTTGCGTGCGTAACAGACCCTACGAGGTATAAATCATGAATACGTTTACATCAAATCAATTAGAACAGGAATATGCAAAATTTCAGAGGGAAACCTCTTGGTATGCTCACGCACACATGTATGACGCTGGCGAGATATGTTATCTTACCCTAGGGCTTGCAGGGGAGGCAGGAGAGTTTGCGGATAACGTCAAAAAGGTCATACGAGACACCGGCTTCGAAGATTATAGCACCTTCCGCGCTGTAATAGATCATCCCGCAGGAGCTAACAGGCTCATAGATGAGCTCGGTGATACATTCTGGTACTTACATAAGTTGGGGCGTTACTTCGGTATGGGGATTGATGATCTTATGATTCTGAATACCCTCAAGCTATATGAGCGTATGCAGGAACGCCCTCACGGGCAGCTATCGGAACTTAAGTGGCCCTTTAGTGGGGTTACGTATGAAGAGGCAGTTGAGCGCTTTAAGGATTTACGCGTAGCAGAGAAGGAGCATGATGGTGTACGTTAGTACGAAGAGGTATGGACATGAAGCAGGGTTCAGTATATGTTATCGCCAATACAAGGCGGACTCCCACTGCAAGTACCTACATGGGTACTCTCTGGCATTTGAATTTGAGTTCGAGTCACCTGTCCTTGACGTTCGCAACTGGGTGTGCGACTTCGGAGGATTCCGGACACTCAAAGACTTCCTGGAGCAGTATTTCGATCATACGCTGCTGGTGGCGCAGGATGATCCAATGCGCATGGAGCTAGAACATTTAGATGCTCCATGGGGGCTCGCACAGGTGCGTATCATTGAAAAGACCGGATGTGAAGGGATTGCAGAATTCCTCTTCTGGTACATGAACGATGTATGGTTGATCGACAATGGCTATGGAGGCTCTAAAGTGTTCTGTCGACGCGTACGCGTCTTCGAAACGCCTAACAATTCCGCTATGGTAGAGAGCTCCCAAGCAGCGTGGGCTGCATTAACAGAGGAGCTCAAACATCATGGTTAAAATTCCTAGGATACCGATCATGGAGCTCTTTGGGCCTACGATCCAAGGGGAAGGGCTAATGACGGGGACTGTTACACATTTCCTACGTACAGGAGGTTGTGGCCTTCGTTGTGCTTGGTGTGACTCACTTCATGCAGTTCTGCCTAATCTCATCCGCTCAGGGCGCACTATGATGACCATAGGCGAGATCTATGACGCGATAGACGCTAGGCCATTTGCACCCTACGTCACACTAACTGGCGGTGATCCTTGTATTCATAAAGGGCTTGGTGAGATGATCATCGGATTTAATGCGCGTGGAATGAAGGTGGCTGTTGAAACACAAGGAGAGATCTTCGCGGATTGGCTTCCTGTATGTGACGTTATCACGTTCTCCCCAAAGCCCCCAAGTAGCGGGAACATCGTGGACTATAAAGAGCTAACACGCTACCTTGTGGACACCTTTAATATAGGGAGGCGTGCATACCCCGTACAAATATGTATCAAGATCGTGTGCTTCTCTGCTGAGGACTTTACATATGCGATGGACGTATACAACTATATGCCATCCCCCCTGTATGATGCGTTCTACTTCACATCTGGTACCCCTATGTTCTCAGAGCCTCTCCATATACAAGATGCTCTGCCTACAGAGGAAATAGCTATTAGAGCCAACTTGAAACTCCAAGGGACCCTCAAAGGGATGCATCGATTGGCTACCACTATGCTAGCCCAAACTAAGAAGACCCCATTCAACGAGAAAGTACACCTAGGATGCCAACAGCATGTCTTGCTATGGCCCGATAAACTGACAGGAGTATAATAATGACTTTAGACATAAAAGATCCAGCAGTAGCCTCTATGATGGCCAAAATGGAATACATCCTGCAAGAGATGGGTATTACACTCCATGACCCCAACTTTATTGGTACACCTCTTAGGTGGTTGAAGTACCTCAAGCACTACAATCAGCCATTTAACCCTGGTGATGTATTGAGTGTAACATTCCCACTAGCGTCTGCAGAGGATAAATATGAACGAGCAATGGTCATCCAAACAGGAATCCCCTTCCGAGCTGTTTGTGCTCACCACCTCGTACCCGTACTGGGTACAGCCTATATCGGCTACATCCCCAATGAGCGTGTGGTCGGCCTCTCCAAGCTTGCCAGGCTCTTATATGGTATCTCGCATAGAAACCCAAGCCTTCAAGAAGATGTAGGTAATTCGGTTGTCGACGCCCTTATGGACCATTTGGAACCCCTTGGGGCTATGTGCGTTATATCAGCTGAGCACAGTTGTATGTCAGCACGGGGAGTGGAAGAGGCTACCGGATGCATTGACACAGTTACCTCTCATGTCCGAGGAGTCTTCGTAGAGCCAGCAGTTAGGATGGAGTTCCTAGCACTGGCAGGGATCAAATAAGACTCTTGATTGACTAAGAGAACCTAATATATAATATATTATACGAATTCATCTAGGAGCAGATCATGCGGGAATGGCCATATAATATAAGTACAACACCACTCAACGAATTGCTCGACGCGGTTAAGGATGCAGAGTGGCAAAAGTTTAGGCTCTCAATGAAGGGTGTTAGCACGGAAACAAAATTGCAAATGCTCGATACGTATCGACGCACTAGAGTGGAAAGAGACGTATACGATCGACCTGAGGAGCTAAGGGTTGATAATTACATTAATGCATTGCTTCGTGGAGGTCAATTAATCAAAACGGGTGGGCACTGTGTAGTCCAACGATAGAGCCAAACAAGGAGTATGCAATGAAGGTGCGATATAGCCCTATAGGGCCAATTACTTTGTTAGAGCAGTTGTTCCTTTATGAGGAAGATAGTGCTAAACCACTATTAGGGAACTACCTTTTATTATTGGCCCATGATGTATTAGCCAATCCTGCAAGGTATCGAGCACTAATAATAAAAGTACGAATGCGTGCGATCGAGAGAGGGTGGGGTGATACTTGTATCATAATGGATAATAGCGTGGTCGAACTTGGCACAGCGCTGAATTTCAAACTGGTGTTGCATGCCGCTGAAATAGTAGATGCCACGTGTGTAATGACACCTGATGTACTTGGTAATTACCTTGAGACGATGAGCCAGATCATTACACAAGGGGATGCACTACATGATTCACACCTACCATTAATGCGCGTACCTCAAGGGGAAACAACGGATGATATATTCCTCTGCGTTACGTCTCTCCGTAGCTTCCTACCCAAAAAGTGGGGGGCGTATGAGGTGGAGTATTGGGGCATACCTCGCTGGATCGCTAATAAGCACGAAACACGCTCAAGTGTGATAGAGTTCATAAATGATAATGCGCTCGGAAGGTCGGATGTGCACATCCACCTCTTAGGGATGTCTAACAATATGGCGGATGACATTTATTGTTGTACTCTGCCAAATGTTGTGGGGATCGATTCTGCTAATCCCCTTGTGTTAGGGATAGCAGGAGTACCTCTTGATGTGGATAAATACGTGCACGTCGAGAGAGGTAATTATTGGAGTGCTACAACAGCATATACCCAGTCTATGCAGAACGTCTACGCAATGCATGCGCTTGTAGCTCCAAATGAAATATAACAAGATACACGCGCCTCAAGTGCGGTGTATTGGATGTCCCTTTCGGGGGCCTAAGGTAGGTTCGAAGGGAGATCCTAAGAGTCCTATTGTGTTTGTAGCAGAGTCACCAGGGGCACAAGAAGTTAAAGAAGGAGAACCCTTAATTGGGCCCTCAGGTAAGATCTTTCACCAGTTTGTTCCAAAGAATGCAGGCTATATATTGAACGCAATGGAGTGCTACCCTCTTCCTGCTCTAAAGAATGAGAAGAGCATGAACACTGCCGCCGGATGTTGCAGAGATCGTCTAATTGAGAAGGTAAGTGCGCATCCTCGACGCGTCATTGTAGCTATGGGTAATGCAGCAGTGAGATCACTCACAGGTAATTGGGGCCTTAAGATAACACAAGTGCGTGGCAAATTGATCCCAAGCCCACTTGCAGAAGTGGGAATCCTTCCAGTTGTACATGTAGCCGCCTTGATGAGAGGCGGCGGTTCATTTAGGCAATGGAAGCAAGATATCCAATATGGAGTAGAACTTGGCGCAGGGGGCAGCCCACACATCCACATACCCGCTGATGTGCAGATAATCCCCGACGATGCAGATGCGGCATATATTAAATTCCTTTTTGATCAGCTACTGTGGAACTCTAATGAACTCACGTGTGATATTGAGACTACGGGATTACATCACATTCACGATAGTATATTGTCATTGGGCATTACCCCCTCTAACGATCCTGCCATCAGCTACTGCTTCTACCCCAAGCACTTGCGTCTCCTCAAAAAGTATCTTGAGTCCCCTCATATACGGTGGACGTGGCACAACGGTAAATTCGACATCAAGTTCCTCGCAAGACGAGGTATACGGGCTCGAGTTGATGATGATACGATGTTGCTTTCGTACGCCTTGGACGAGGAGGGTGGAGTTCATAGTCTGGAAGCGGTGGCGTCTGACGTATTAGGCGCTCCTGATTACAAATACATGATCAAACCTTGGTTGCCGAATAAGGAGAGCAGTTATGAACTCGTCCCCCCGCAAGTACTTGCCGAGTACCAAGCTATTGACACAGCTAATACGGCGCAGTTGTTACCTATACTTCGAGCCCGTGTTCGTAGTGACTCGAGCCTTGAGAAACTTTATACGCAGACTCTCATCCCTGCTAGTGCGATGCTGGCACAAGTCGAAACGAATGGTATCTGCACGGATCCACAGAGGTTAGATGAGAATGAGGTATTCTTCCAAGGCATGAGGGCTGAGGTAGCCGAAGAGATCAATGAGTTAGTAGGGTACTCAATCAATGCAGGATCTCCACAGCAAGTTAGTGAACTGCTATACCGGAGGTACAAGTTTCCTAATAGGTTCAAAGGATCAACAGATGCGGATGCACTAGACTGGCTTCAGAAGAAGACAGAACATCCTATCTTCGAGTTGATCCTGAAACACCGCAAGGCCGTTAAGATGTATGGTACTTATGTTAAGGGGCTCCGTGTACACGTGGACCCTCTAACCAATAGAGTGCATGCAACCTTTCTACTTCATGGTACAAGAACAGGGCGTCTCGCCGCGCGTCAACCTAACATGCAGAACCCTCCTAGATTGGCACAAATCCGAGGGACTTTTGTAGCTGCACCTGGCTACGAGCTTGTTGAGGTTGATCTTTCCCAGGCAGAGCTGCGGTGTTTGGCAGCTCTCTCTGGGGACTTTTTACTCACGGAGATATACAATACAGGCGGTGACATTCATGATGAGATGGCACGTTTCATTTTTGCTGGTTGGAGTGCTGAGGCCGAAGGGGCATACGAGCAAAGAGTGAAGTGCAAGAACGTGAACTTCGGTATAGTATATGGTATCACAAAGTTTGGGCTACAAGGACAGATTGGAGGCGAACTAGAAGAGTCTTCCATGATGATCGATAGCTGGTACAAGAGATTCCCTGAAGCCGCCGAGTTCATAACGCGTTGTCGAAATGCCCCTCAAAGCAACCAAGTCATAACAACCTGTTTTGGGCGTAAGAAACGTGTGGGGCTTGCAACACGTGCAAACCTCAGCTTCCTCATGAATGAGGCATCCAACTTTCCGCCTCAATCCATTAGCAGCGACATCACTCTGCATGCAGCAATGCGTACCTATAAGAAGCTGATGTCTTGGGATGTTAGGATTGTGAACTTGATACACGACGCAATATTAATGGAAGTTCCAATCACCCCCGCCAATGACATACGAGACAGAGCAATTAGACTTGTGGCGGGAGAGCTAAGGCAGGTACCGATTGACTGGGGGATTAAATCAGTGCCATTCTTAGCCGATGCTTCACACGGCCCTCGTTGGGGTTCGCTTCAAAAATTTAAAGGACCTTTATATGAGTAAACGCACACCAGATTACACTAAACCCTTTGATCCTCGAAAGGATCATTGCCCTATCTGTGGCCCTACTGTAAGCTTTGCCAGCGGGTGCACACATTCACTTAGTGAAGCGCTAAAAGCCTGGAATGAGGAGAAACGGAAATGGCTCGAAAATACCCCCTGAGGGAGATTACCCTTGCTTATTGGGAAGTTGCATCCTCATATAGGATCCCAACAGCGCCAGCTCTAACTGTAAAACAAGCACTAGACAAGATAAATAGTAGGCAATTACTTAGACCAGAAGATTGGCGATTGCACCAACTAATGCACACAATCCAATACGACATCATCGAAGGAGATAGCACATGGCGCGAAGAGAAACAGATGGCAGGTTCAATATCGATCCTGCCCATCAGAAACTAGACATATACAATCCTGATCCAGGTGCATCAGATAGCCATGCTATTACGTTAGATGTATGGAGAGAGAAATACCGTTGGGCCGATGGTAATGAGGAACACCCTTTTGATTCCATGAGGCGCGTTGTAGAAGGGATTTATGCTAAGGATCCTAACAAGGATGCCAAACGCGATGCACTAGAAGCCATGCAGAAGGGGCTCTGGATCCCTGCAGGGAGGATTCAAGCAGGAGCAGGAACGCCTAATGTCGTCACATTGATGAATTGCTTCGTGTCCCGAGAGATAGAGGATTCTATGGCGGGTATTGCGGATGCCCTTAAAGATGGAATGCTCACGATGCAACAGGGTGGAGGGGATGGGTTCAACTTTGGGAGTCTTAGACCATCCGAAGCATACTTAGCACGTACAGGAGCTATTGCAAGTGGTCCCCTTCCATTTATGGATATGTGGAACTCGATGTGTGAGACGATCATGTCTGCAGGCAAACGCAGAGGGGCAATGATGGCCGTGATTACGGACGATCATCCTGATCTCATCAAGTTCATCGAAGCCAAGCACGTGAAGGGCCGCCTCACAAATTTCAATATGAGTGTACTAATATCGGACGCCTTCCTAGATGCAGTAGAAAATGACGAAGATTGGCACCTGGGTTTCAATGTGCCTCGATACGACAACAAACACCTCTTCGTGACCGAAAAGGAGACTGATGATGGCTCGATTGAAATGTGGTATGCTTACTCTAAATACAGTGCACGGGATTTATGGGACCTCATCATTCGAAACACATATGAATGGTCAGAGCCAGGAGTCATTTTTATTGATCGCGTTAATCGGCAGAACAACCTAAACTATTGTGAAACCATTGCATGTACCAATCCTTGTGGTGAGCAACCACTCCCTCCAAATGGGTGTTGTAATCTTGGGGCAGTGAATTTGGCCAAAATGGTGCGTGATCCGTTTCTGCCCACTGCTACTTTTGACCTACAGCTCTTAGTCGATGTGGTTGGAGTGGGTACGCGGTTTTTAGACAATGTGATTGACGTGACCCTATACCCATTAGAGGCACAAGCAAAAGAGGAATATGCAAAGCGCCGCATTGGTATAGGTATTACGGGACTCGCTAACGCCCTTGCTCAACTAGGACTACGTTATGGAAGCCCCAGTGCCATCGAGGCGACTGAAACAATCATGCAGACACTTAGCACAGCCGTCATAGAGACATCGATTGATCTTGCTATAGAACGTGGTACCTTCCCACTATGGGATTACAAGTACTGGGGACAGACCTCTGACTTCGTCCAATCTCTCGATCCTGAACTTAAAGCACGGCTTAAAGTGCATGGGATCCGTAATGGAGTGCTCCTCACGATTGCACCTACAGGGACTACCAGTCTGTATGGGGGTAATGTGAGCTCGGGGTTGGAGCCAGTATTCCAACACAAAGCGCAACGCAACGTGAGACAAGGAGACAATACATATAAGCCCTATACCGTATACGATTATGGGTATCTCCTATATATGTCGGTTATGGGATATTCACCTGATGCATCGAGGAGCCTCCCGCCGTATATGGTAACACATGAAGCCCTTACGGTGGATGAGCATCTCGCAATGCAGGCAGCATGTCAAACTTATGTTGACTCCTCAGTGTCAAAGACAATTAACTGTCCCCCGGATATAACCTTTGAGGACTTTAGAGAAACATATGAGAAGGCATATAAATTGGGGTGTAAGGGGTGCACCACCTATAGATATTCGGAAGTGCGTGGCTCTATCCTCTCTGCCTCCCCTACTTCAGCCTCTGTAGCCCCAGCTCCCATACTAGTGAGACCCGAAGTGCTCGCAGGACGTACTTATAAGGTTAAATGGCCTTCAGTGGATGAGAACTACTACCTTACTATCAATGATGTGGCAGGAAAGCCCTTTGAGGTGTTTATCCAATCTACTAGTAGTAAGTATGCGGATTGGGCCACTGCACTCAGCTTGATGATTAGCGCACTAATGCGCAAGGGTGGTGACATCTCGTTCATACCGGAAGAGCTGCAAAAAGTACGCTCTGCAGACGATGCTGGTTTCGTGGATGGGAAGTTCTTTGGATCGCTTGTCGCTCTGCTGGGGCACAATATAGGGAAACACTTGAATAGTGGTGATATACAACACGATAAAAGTGTTCCCTCGGGCAAGAAGATGAATCCACAAGGTAAAAGCCAAACGCACATATCGATTAATGCGCGTCCTCTAGGAGAGACTTGCCCTAAGTGCAATCAGCCTGCAGTATTTAGGCAAGAAGGGTGCGATAGTTGTACCAATTGCACTTATTCTAGGTGTGGTTAGAGTGCTTAGACGCTACTATGCATTATTGCGTTGAACCGTTAAGATAAAAGAGGGGAGAGTGCGTACTGGCGTGAAGGGGGACACGTCATGCTGACAATAGGCAAACAGCAATGTGCACACTCTCCCCATAACCCCCTACTTCTAACGGTCATAGTCATAGTCATAGTCGTAATCGTGGTCATGGTACAAGGTATGGAAAAAAGATCGATTGCCATACCACCGTCTTTTGGATTATTGAGCCCGAGTTGCGGTACGCAACGAGCACTTCGCCACTAGATGCATGCGGCCTAATATAGTGCGCCATTTCATGATGAGTAGAACTAACCCCTGAAGTATGGATTGCGCAGTTATGTGTACTATGCATCTTAGCCGGGGTCACAATACTTGTATTCCTATCTCGCCCACTAACTACTGTCCCTAGTGCAACCTCAGGAACGTCACCGGGGCCCGTAGCTGGAGAAGTATAGTTATAAGCGGCACGCTCACACTCTGTAGCATCAAGCCACTCGATCACCTGGGCTGTCCACTGCAACGTGTTTGCGTTGGGCATTGATGGAATATTAATACGGACCGTATTCGTATCAAACAGCGTAGGGATAATAGGTAGATTTGATGGGATCCAGCTAGTCCAGGATGACTGGAGTGTGCATAGAACAAATGTCTTAGCAACATCAACGCTGTAGGTCAGCGTGGAGTCTTTATTCCCTGTGGTCGCGGCTGTATTGTAATGATGCTGTACGCGGAAGGTGCTATTGTCGTCTGTGATGTCCTCGACTATATAAGCAATCCCTGTCATAGCATTCCCTGCAAAAGAACGGCGAAGCGCTATTGTTGCCCCTCCCACCACTGCTGCTGCACGAATCTCATGATCGTCAGGGACTAAACCTGCTGAAGTATCGGAGGTGTAATAATTGACGATAAATGTCTTCGCAGGATCGTAAGCAATAGGGACTGTAGGGTCTGCGGCAGTGGTAGAAATTGCCATCGTCCACGAGATTTTCTGCACACGGACTATCTGGCTATTAAATTCAATGACTTGGGATACAATAGTTAGAGGTATATACGTGGAATTTGAATAGCCCCGATTCACCCGCATCTTTAGACCACCACTATTAACAATGTTCGCATAGTAAAGATGCGCACCCGATGGTACAGTGCTCTGAGTCCAATACCCTTCATAACACGACACGAATGGGACACAATTTGCTAGCTGCTGCCCTTTGGTTAGTGCAATGTCAAATTGCGTTGTACTAAGGGCAAGAGTCCCAGTTACATACTCAACAGATCTCACTGCTGGCGGAGGGGGCGTTTTATTCCCAAGAACAGATTGTGGTAAATGAAATCGTGGCATTATAACCTCCGTTAACCCATACAGAGCCAATTACCGGCTACGTACTTGGAGAAAAATTTCCCTTCCCACTGATTCGCAGGAGCAATTCCGGCTGATGCCCCATTTACTAGGTCAGAACCGCTAGGGGTGGTTGTCGGCATACCTGCACCAACCCATACCACACTAAATTGAAACCCAACGGGTAGACTATCGGGCAACGTAACAGCTATTGGGGATGCATTATTGCAGACAATAAGTGCCCCGTTCTCAATTGCAACTATAGTATGTGTTGTACCTGTTTCATAGATGATATTTGCCCCAGGATCAACCGGCCGTACTACTAACGTCCAATCTGTAAGCACTGTTGGGTTATCTATTTCAGATACCAACATATCGCCGGGGTTGACTGCTTGAGTAAAAAAGGTTCCCGCGACTGTTACTGTATATGTATCCCCCACCTTTACACCACTTGGACTAGTATCAAGATCGGGGGTGTTAGTAGATGCGTTGTATCCACCTTTGAAATCAAGTAAGCCAGTAACCGCATTGTTGACATAAGCCTCGGTGGCGATCGGTCCATCACTAACAATGCCGTTCAATTCACTCATGGTGTCCATATCAGCGGTTTTGATAAATCCACCAGAAGCATATGGGTCAACCCAAGCTGATCCACTCCAGAACCAATCAAGGCCTTGGTCGTCTATGTATACACGTACACGCGCAACAGGTACGAATTCATACCATGTTGCATCGATAAAAAGTGCAATAGAGTCCACTGCAAACGTTCCCCATTGTGCTCCCGTTTTGCCCGCAGGGATGATATATGCATCACCTTCTGTCGGACTCCCTGGTTGTGCAGTCGTAGTTTTTGATTTAACGCCTCTCCCCGTCCAAAAGTCAAAGGATGTCGCGAGGCTATTGTATTTATTTTGGGGTTGGGTATCACCTTCTGCCCAAAGTTGTATTCCAAAGTTGTATGTTGTGCTCATGTGACTACCTCATTAAGTGATTTACCCTCTCCCGCTAGATAATTCAGTGCAACAATCTCTAGATTATCAAACCCTGACTGTGCTGAGCCAAAATCAAAAGTTTGTTGTGATGCCGTATATGTATATTCTGGTGTTGTGCTACTTAAAGTCTTAGCTATTACGGTTGCCCCAACAGTAAACCGTAAACGCCACCCATAAAAGTTAGATGACGGGATTGGGTTTGCGCTATTACCTAAACGATTCCTGGTAGTCCATGAAAAATCCCAATCCGAGCCATTCTGAATCGCAATAAGATCGATTGGAGCCCATTCCCGTTGACTATTACCCGTAAAGAGATATGGTGCATCAGGGGCATCAGAGCCTGCCTGCCCGTAGCTTGGAGCACGCAATGTAAGTGTTGTACTCACAAGTGCGGGATCAGCTGGTACAAGCACTGGATTCCCTAGAAATACTGCTCGAACGCCTATTCCATGACTTCCAGGGATGGGTGTATCTAATCGTCCCCGCATTAGGTACGAACCTCTCCAATTTGCACCCTCCGCCACCCAACTCTGCACTTGCATAATTTCGTCCCCAATTAACCATGCACCCCTACCGATATATATTTCATCAATAGAAACACTGGTTGGGGTACCTGTTAATGATAAAAGGAGTGTATTTGTAGTATCAGGGATTGTACTTGATGAGTACGGTAATGCTGCTTCAACCTGCCCCATTACTTCCGCTGAAAGGATATCTGCCTCTTTGAGGAAATTAGCCCCAACAAGCCGTTGGAGTTGAGCCCCGTGCCATGCTGTACCCACATCACCATGTGCTACTACGTAATAATGGAGTGTATCATGTGTTGTAAGAAGTGCTGGTAGATCCATGTACTCCCAAGTAGTATCGCCAGGGAGTGTTGGAGGTGGGGGCTCTGGGGATACAGGTAGGAGGCCTACTGCCCCAGATATATAGGAGGATTGTCGATCTCTGACTGCTTCACATTCATAGACTCCATCGGAGAAGTTCATCCTAGTTAGACGATATCGCCTAAATACGTTGGGGCGCACTTCTAATAAGATCAGGTCAGAGGGAACAAGTTGTGCATACTCTTCGGATATACCGAACTTGGCCTTCCCCTCAAATTCGTTCCATGTGACCTTATGGAGTATGTCACAACGCTCTGCGGCTTCATCAATCACAAAGTTAACTGCCGTATCAATAGATGTTTCGCTCTGTGCTTTTATGTCGGGGCTTCTACGCTCGCTGGTGACTTTTGTCGATGCATAATCAGTTTCCGCAATGGCGACCATAAGGTGGACTTTGCGTGGAAACTCAAGCCCTTGCTCTCTAGCAGTTTCCACGGTGACTTCTTGCCCTACAACACAATCACCTAGACGGATTGTCTTAGAAATCTCCCCACCACGAGGGACAGCCGTCAACTTCCCATCTATCTCTGGCATGTCAAAGAAATAAACACCCTGTAATGCGCGAAGTGTGTCAGCGGCCGAGTAAGATTGGCCCACTATAAATCCGCGCACTAGTACGGGATACAGATCCTCAACATCTATTTGATCTCCCTTTAGGTCAACATATGCGCACACAGCCCCTACAATTTCAGAAAGATGCAACCCAAGTCCCACACGCACATCAAACTTGAGGCGGAGATTTCTCGTCATTCCTACCTTATGTAATACACCACCCCCTACAGTCCCTAAGCTACGTTCTGTAAGAAACCTATCGCGCTCCTGCCTATAGTAGAGTGTACCTGCCCGTATGTAACCCACTATAATATCGCCATACCCCGTTTGTGTAGCACGATGATCATCAAAGCAACACGATATATTTTTAGAGCCCCCGGGTAGCGCATAAGTAGTATAGGCTACGGGTACAGGATCCCACCAATAGATCTGCGCATTACAATCACTCGTTTCATATGCTATGCAAACATCCATATTCTGGTTGAATGCTAATCCACATCTAGTAACGTTGGGCACGTTAAGTACAACGGCAGTCTCAAGTGTATCCTCTGCACTGACCGTAAAATCGCCATAATTAGGGGATGTTTCATCGTCATTGTACCATAGATACCACACCTGAACCTCAAGGCCTTGAGTACCATCATTGAGGGCGATGCCCCCATACTCATAGTCTTCTAAGAGCTCAGTATGCCTGCTATATGGCGAGATATAATCCGCTATAACAGGGACTGAAGATGCTTGATTATTCGGGAGCGACATAATTATTCCAAACCAATAAAACCCTGAATGCCCATGTATTTAGGCCCGTCTTCGGTACGACAGGATTAAAACTCATTTGATACGTACCCATACCCGTGCAAAAGCGAATAGCGCCTATTCCGCCTGTTGCGTTGCATGCAGATGGCCCTAAGATTATCGTTAACATGCGCGCATACTCACCATTATTATAGACTGATTCACTTACCGTGGAGTTTGCTGTAGTTGCATCTGCGCCACTAGGACTAGATGGCGCATTCGAAACTAGCCCTAGAACTGCTGCTGATCCATACGATTTCACGTACACGCCTCCCACGGCAACGAATTTGCCTAATGCTAGCTCAGCATTCCAAAATGTATTGTCTGTGACATTTGCGGGCCTTATAACATATGTATGATCCAAACCATTCACGCTAATAACACCTGCCTCATCTGTTGGGACACCTCCTGCAGTAACATAGGGCGGATAGAGACGAAATTCGTAGGTGACATCTAGCCACTCGTCACTACGCACGTTTGCGGCGATAGCCGTCGCAAAGGGTAATTGCACAAGGGATCGGCTAAATAGATTACCTGTGGCTGCTTGATTCGAGAAACCCACCTCGGTAATCTCCTGCCCGCTGAACGTGCCAGCAACGAAACGAAAGACCTTTACCCTACGACCATAGAAAGGCGGGCTGCCTTTAACAGAGGTAGTGACAGTATTGAGATTACTCGTTGAGGCAAAAAAGGCATAAAGCTGCGTATCCGTAATTAATGGGTCGTCTGTATTCGTGGTTGTGCCCACATGGCAATACGCTGTATACGTATTGAAAGGAGTATTTGCCAAACTATCTAGGCCCTTCTCCGTAATTATGTTATGGTGCACTTTACTCTCCGCAAGCACAATATCACCCCTACCCTTAGTAAGGGTAACACGGCAATGTATTCCCGTTGTGAGCTTGTGGGGCAGAATTAGCATTAAGGCAGAACCTTCCGCGTCCAAGTAGTACGATGCGTATAGTTAAATAGTTTAGTATTGTCCTTAGGGATACTTGCACTGAGTACCATCTGATAAGCGCCAAGCGTGGAATATACTGATAAACCCCGTATTCCAAGAGGTGTTAAGTTCCCCGTGTTCAAGCCCACATGATACGTAATAGTATTACTATAAGTAGAGTCAATATAGCCACCCACCTCTAATTGATCGGGGCCTGTACCAATTGCGTACCCCGATGGTGCGCTATCAGCAGCTGTAGGGACCCCTGTTACGGGCCCTAGTGCTACATTAGAGCTGTACATAGTCATGCCTTTGTATGTAGTTGATGGCCCCATCCACCGGCCAAACCCGCTGAAAATGTTCCTACCCCAATTAGCGTAGTACGTAACATCCTCTGCCCTTATTGTATAGCTGTATGACGTGCCAGAAACGTCAAATGAGCCAGTCCCGTCATCCAGAGCACCCGTAGTATAATTTACATGATCCGGGTAATTTAGAAGTGTGTAATACACGTCCAAATACTCAGTAGAGAGTACAGGGACTACTGCAGGTACACCCCCCGATTTGCATAGTGCACGACTAAATAGATTGCCTGTGGCTGCCTGCGTACTAATACCTATTTCTGATACATCAATATTGCCCCCGGCAAAGTTCGGTGAGAACCTATACTTCTTCTGATTACGCCCATAATACGGAGGAGTAGATTGTGCTGACCAAACAGTATCGTATCCGGAGTCTTTGGCGTGGCTGGCAACAAAATTATCACATATCGTATCAGTTATTGCCTCTATTGCAGTGCCGATACCTACATGACAATATGCACCATACGTCGATATGCGTCCAATATGGTCTAAGCCCAAGTTTGTAATAACGTTTGGGAATGACGCGACGCGACGCCGAGTGCCTGGGATCTCAATACTACGCCCATCCATCATCTCCCGACATTGGTAAACTTCCATATCGAACCAACCACAAAGACCTATGCGCATCTCCGGCAACACTATATCTATGTCTTTGTATATACCTATTTGTCTGTGTGCCATTTCAAACTCCTATATCAATGTGCTATCTTCGGGGATAGTGGTAGTTTCAATTGCTTCCACGTAGCTATAGACGATCAGTGCAATACCAAGATCGCCCTCTACTGGGGTTGTCGTAGTTTCTATAGCCTCTACATATGCGTAGCTAGTCAATGCATCACCAAGATCGCCCTCTACTGGTGTCGTCTCAGTCTCTATAGCCTCTATATACGAGTAACTGGTTAGTGCTTGAGCATAATCGCCACCTACCGGTACAGAAGTTGACTCTATAGCTTCAATAGGCCAATCAGATACCCAACTATTAGGGAATGAGATTGTAGGTGCAAGGCCCTCACCTGCATCCGCTGGATACGGTTTGGATGTAACAGTTACATCCTTTGAGCCGTTAACTTCGAAGCGATACTGAGGTATTGCTCCGCCAACGCCTGTAAGATCCTTATTTACCCATACTATATACGCAAGCCCACGAAACGCTGGCGTTGCACCTATGCCCCAATGTGACTCCAAGTCAGGATCGGGTAATTGGCTTTCATCACCACTATAGAAACGTAGATCTATTGCGTACTCAACAGTCTCTGCTATAGGTATTGCCGGCACTGCACGAATATCATAAACTAACTTTTCATTCTCCCATATACGGGTGATCTCATGTATTGGGGCTCGACATACACCAATAGCATATGTACGATAACGGTGGGTCTCTATTGTTTCGGTTCCCCCTCCCTTACCTTGTGATATCGTAAAATCTATTGTCGTCTCGGGATTCTTCATTAAGATGTTGCCTGCGCAACTATGAAGGCCCCATATTATCGGGATTGGAATACCATCACGAGACGTCTGTATAGGCGCTTCGGAGAGTCCAGGACCTGGGATCTGGAGAGGCCCATCAATAATGGCCCCAATAGTGGAGCCAATAGCAAACCCCAGAGAAGCCCCCGCCGCTTGACCAAAGAAGGCACCAACTACGGCGCCAACAATGCCAAGGATTACTCTTGCGGAGCCCACTGGAATACCTCAACAATTTGTGCCATACGATGATCGTCAATTCGATGATATACTACCTTCCCTATTTCTCCATAAGTATGGATCATACCCAATCCATGTGGATGAGGTGCGACGATAGCCACATGTGCTGGAGCTAATCGCGGCCTCAGCTTTAATAGGATTATATCATTACCTCTTAGGGGCCGAGTGACTGGAGGCCCAAAGTTCATCTCAATATAGTCATGCAATTGGAACGAGTTATTATTACGGGCTGGTTCGCGCCCATAATAGGGTGAGTCAACCACTTCACGACCCATATCTCGCATGGTGAGTGCTATGAGGCCTACACAATCCATGTGTGTAGGAGATCTACCCATATGCATAAACTTTGCACCTAAATATTTTATGGCATATTCCCACGGCTCTTTGGCTATAGCGATCATGGTGGGATAACCTCTGGCGGAATTTCATTAATACCCCATGTACCTGAATAATTAGGTGTAGATTGGACAGCTTCGTCGGATAGAGGAATAAACGGCTCACCGCGGAAATTTATGTAGTTATCGTACTTGTCAATGCAGTCCTCTTGGAAACGCTTACTGCAGTCTGGGCGAACCTTAAATGTATCTCCTGGTTGGATTGTGGCCGGAGTGCCGAAGCGGAGCTCGATCTGTGACCCATTGACCAATTCGAGTTCGGATGTATAGCCAACATTATCCCCTGTGAGCCATTGCAGTAAGCCTGGTACGAATGGGAGAGCTCCATTGGGCCCATTAACAGCTGGAGCACCATCAGCAACGAAGACTCGATCTTCTTCTGTCCCTACGGTGCTCACAGCATGATTCTGCCATAAAGAAGTAGCATCAAATCCGCATTGATCTATTGTAATGCATGTAGCACCTCCGCCGGACCCAAATACAGCACGACAGGTCAACGAGTAGAGGGAAATATAGTTCTGCTTGGCGTGTTGTGATAGACTCCTTAGCTCAATCACGCCCGCAAGACCATCACGATTCGTTACAACTCCGACAGTCCCTGTTTGAGGCTTATAGTGGGACATTGCCCCATCACGCCAGTTAATCCTGTACGTGATAAATCGTGCATAGTCAAGAGCACCTGCAGCTATGCTTTCAGCCGTAAAGGGTCCTGCATCAGCCATTAACATGACCGCTTCGCTATTATCCACCTTCAGATCCCCTGAGGCATCTATTGCGGATAGATCCATACCAACGAGCGCAGAGTATACGAGATCCCCTGTACCATCATTGTATGTGACATCTTGATCGAGCGATGTAATACCCAACGATTCAGTTGGGGTGAAGATCTTAGTCAGGAAGCACATAGTGGTTCCTGACCCCTGAAGGTGTTGCAGCAACGTTGGGGGAACGTAGCGTGTCACGCCGTAAAATCCTCCTCAAGCACGATATCAACAGAAAGTGCTTCCCAGGTTTCAAAGCTGAAGTCTAGGTTGTCATCATCGAAGAATACTGGGACATCGAACGTGCCCGTTGCTCGGATTGTCTTTCCAACGGTAGATGTAAACGTAACGATGCCCGTAAGGGGGTCAAGAGTATGTGCTAGTGACACATCATCTTCGGTAAGCGTGAGGCCTACATTAGGTTTAGTGATCTTCCGTTCCAGTGTTTCTGTACCGAACGTATAGGGTTTAATAACTTGCATCGTTTCACCGGCACCGCCTGCGGCGACACCAATTACGACATTAAGGAGTTCGAAATCGGAATAGTCTTTAAAACGGAATGCGTGCACGGGGCCCAAACACGCCATGTATGAATCCACTATGATGTCACGGTGTTCGGGACGAATATTGTTGAATGGGGCTGTAAATCGATGCAGCGGAAGGGAGCGCTCTGCATTGCGTTTAGAGCGACCCGAAATCAACTTGACTCGTGTAGTTGACCATGTGGGACCTCCGGAGAAGCCATACGCTACACGGTCTAGCAATGATGCATCAATGAAAGACATTAACTGTTCCTCGACATAGCACGTCCGGTTAGACGCCCAATCTTAATAGCCTCTTGCTCCATTGTGAGTCTCCGTCTATCAGGAGGGACATTGACTGTAACATGTACATTACCTCCCTTGGTGCTATTGAGAGGCATTACCCGTCCCTTCGTATCTGAAAGTAAGTAGGATTTACCTCCCTGTGTAAGCATCTCGGGACCTCGCTCGGCCACACGATGGATCTTACCTGGTATTACGGGGCCACCAATCGCGAGATCAGGACCAAATATACTGGGCCCTGAATAGCTGAACGGTGCAGTACCGCCACCGCCACCGGCGCCAGCCCCATAGAACTCCCCAAATGTTTGTCCCCCAAGATTTGGTAGGCCCCCGCCACCACTACCACCGTTGTAGGCCCCGTATGCAGCCATGCCTATCCCGAAGAGCTTCTCAACCCAATTGCCCCCCTTACCTTGGCCCCCCATTACACCTGACATCTTAGTACTGAGGGCCTCCACAAGAGGGTCAATAATGAGGAGACGCAGTAGGATCTTCCACAGCTCATCCAGGATACCAGTAAAGCCGTCCTTCAATGAGGAGGCCCCTGTGAGGATATCCTCTAACCCATCACCAATAGCGTTTGCCGCTTTAACTCCTGCTTGAGCCCACTCATCTGTAAGACGTGCTTGTTCCTCAAGTAAGAAGCGGTGCTCTGCGACGAGAGAGTTCATCTGTGCCCATGTAGCGCCGGCATCTTTAAGGTTCTGGATGTAAACTTCCATGGGCCCTTCAATCTCTTCAAAGATCCGGAGACTATCTGAGCCAGTGCTGAGGGCAGCAACCTTCATCTTGAGGAGCTTTGTTTCCTCTCCTGCTTTCTTGAAGCCCTTAGCCAATCTATCAAGGTCGGCAACATATGCCTTATTCGCTCTTGCTTGCTCCCTTGCTGCTTCTTTTGCCGCATCGTCTATAGCCTTCTGCAGATCCTTTGCATCCTGCTTCCTCTTTTTTTCGGCCTCATCGGCTTGTCTCTTGATCTCTGCTAATCGTAGTGTCGCTGCCATTTCATCAGTGAGAGCCTGTGTCATCGCTACGGTGAGGCGGACAATCTCCTCTTTAGAGATGAGCAGAGGATCTAAGGATCTTACGTAGTTATCTACCTTAGAAGTAACATCATTGTAGAAGTCTAATTCCTTTTGAGTGCCCATTTGTTCGAGCTTCTTGGTAATATCCGTAATTGCTTCTTCTGCCTCTTTAAGTGCCTTTGGCGCTTCCTTAAAGACCCTCATCTTTTCCGCACCATCAAGAGCTGCCTCACCCATATCATAAAGGGCTGTGGCAATACTTACTACCGTGGGTTGTACCTCGTGCTTTAGGGCAACTGACAGTTGTGCCGCAGTGTCAATTAATTCTTGTGTCTTGTCCTCAAGCTTCTTAGCCTCCTCAAAGGCCGTTATGAATCTGAATGTCTTATCGGCATCCAAATTAGGGTTAGTTGCGGTATTGGCATTTACCGCATTGAAGACTCTTATGGATGCTGCTGCATCATCAATACTGCCCTTCATGGCCTTAAAGGCTTCGGATATTTCCGTTGGTTCTTCAAATGGAGGAGGCTTTGCCATTTCCTCGTGCAATTCTTCCATTGCATCGTCAGCGCCACCTATTGCCCAATCTACTGCAAAGTATACACCTACAAGGGCGGCTAAGGATGAGACTAATTTCACGACAAGACTTGCTGTGGCCCCAAAAGGATTAGCCAACATAGCCGCATTGAGTGCCCACTGGTAGGTTGCGGCTAACTTTGTGGCGAGGGAAAATGTCTTCATTGCTGTAACCATTCCCCACAAGGCCAGCGCGATGGTACGCCCAGAGAATACAAGGACTGCTGCAGTTAGCCCAGCAAGCCAGGATGTTGTGTGTCGTACCGCCTCTGTCATTAAGTTGATAAGGCCAGTTAGAGCTTTAACTGCCAAGATAAAGCCACCAGACAGTTTTAAATGGACATCCATTTCATGATTAAACAACAGCCATGAGTTGGATAGTAGGTTGACTGCCCCTGTATAAGTTTTAACGTTCTCTGCCGCAGCCTCTCCGAACGTGGTTTCCAGGATCTCTGCGAATTTTAAGAGATCCCGTTCTGCAAAGACTTGACCTGCTTTCATCAGCTTGCCAAGTTCTGCTGTTGAGACGCCCATTGAGTCTGCCCACAACCTAAATGCGCCAGGGAGACGCTCGCCTAATTGGCCTCGAAGCTCTTCTGCTTGCACTGTACCTTTAGACATCATTTGCTCAACTGCCCTAAAGGTACCCTCAACTTCACCGTTCTCTAGTTTGAGTGCTGCAGCTGCTACGGACACTGCATGGAAGATCTTACGCACACCTTCCCCATGCAAGGAAGTGTTAATTGAAGCGGCAGTCAGTCGCGAGAAGGACTTCGCGGCAGTATCAATACGTAGGCCAAGCTCATTGGATGTAGCAATAACAAAGTTCATCTCCGCTTTAGCTGCTGCCATATCTCCTGTAATAGCCTTGAAGCGGGCCATTGAGGCATCCCATATCTTGGCTGTTTCTAGGATAGACTCGGCAAGTTTGTAGAAGGCGACTGAAAGGGCAACGATCACACCAATCATGATTAAGGTAGGAACTTTTACACGCGCTGCAATTTGGCCAAAGGAACGGAGTCGTGCACCCACACCTGATAGGGGGCCAATAGCGAGAACAGCTGAGGATTCAAGGGTACGCATCGTTTGGACAAACTTCGAAGGCCCGTGTTGGCCCCCCGCTTTAATGTTGGCCATATTAGTGCGAACAATGGCTATCTTCTCATTAAACGTTTGGAACGCCCGCCCAATCTTGATGACGTCTTTATCCGCCGCTTTGATTTCTACAGTCAAACGATTAAATGCTTTTGCTGTAGCCTCGATTTCCTCCTTGACCCCTTGGGTATCTTTACCCATGCGGCTTAGGCCAGATTGGAGACTCTGCGCTGTCATAAGCGCCTTCCGCATTTCCCTTTCTGAGAATGCCATTCCCTTAGCAATCTGTTGACCTGCAGCGGTTGAACTGGCAGCGGCTTTATTGACTGCTTGGCGGAAGTCTCTCAGTGCTTTAAGCCCCGGTAGCATTCCGGAAGCATTAATGCCTATACCAAAGGTAATTTCACCAATCTGCGTTGCCATTACCTATCTCCTTCCTTTTGCCCTTCCACTCTTCCGAGCCCGGCTTTCTGCTGCCTGCTGCCTTTCGGTTCTTGCCTTGTCCTGTTCAGATTGCTTGGTCTGTAGATCCATGTGCGCGAGATAGTATTCAATGTCTTGCACCGTAGCCTGTTCTACCACCTCGTGGTAGAACTTTCCATGCGCAGTAGCATAGGCTACGATAATTCTTTTAAAGGGCTCTCTGTCACCTCCTTCTCTGCCCCTGTTACATCAACCCCCGTAAGGAGAGTAATTGCCTTCTGCAGGCGGATAAGATCATCGCCGAAGGGCCAAGTAAGGATCATCGGTGCATCTGCCTCATCAAAGACTCTTGTCGTTGTGCCAGGCACATAAGCATAGTTGATGATCATCTGTGCCATACGCGTACCTGTATCTTCGGTGTCTTGTGCTTCGAGAATTGCCTTAAGAGTGGGTTGATGCAACTCGATATCAACCCCGAATACGTTGATGTCAATTATGCGTGGCTTGATCTTACTGAAGACTTTTGCACGGATTTGATCGCGGGTTAATGGTACTTTCACTTGCTTGGTTTGGTCATTCATAACAATTTGCCTATTGTCAATATTGCGTTGAAAAGAACCCCCACCTAGTAGAAGTAGGTGGGGGTTAACAGTCCTTACACTTCCGTGTATTCGTCTGTACCCTGGAGTTCGACTTGAAACACGTTCATGTTGGACAACCCGCCGGAGAGCGATACATCTGTAACGACAAAAGCCCCTTCGATGCCGTCAAGTGGTGATTGACCGATCACACCTAGAGGCAGATATTGCACCTCGTAAGTGTTAAGGCCTTGAAGCCAACTATCCAGAACTTTCCGGATTGCCAGATTCAATGTAGTCCCAACGTGACGCCAACTGAACGGATATACCGCTATAGCGTTGTTTGTTACGTCAGGAACCTGTAATGACCAACTGGTTGTCTCTTCTTCAAGTGCTCCGACCGCACCTGATTGACCCGTAGTCATCAGTTTAAAGAACCCGCGTGCAACTGAAGAGCCATCACCAGCTGGATCGATTTCGATGATGACTTCCTCACGTGCAATCAATGCGGCCTTGAAGTTCTGTGTGGCATTGAAGATACCTGTCAACTCAAGCCCCACCGTTTTCAGCCCTGAACGATACGTACGTGTACCATTATTGACTTGAACCGTATTGAAGCAGGATTCGTCAATCGCATCCGCACTCATGGTTAGAGTGTATGAGTTCGCACACCCTGCTGCCGCCGTTGGGAAATAGAATCCCGACGCCACTGTAATAGGTCCAGTAACACTATAACCAGCAGTGAATGTAACTTGCCCGAAGAGATAATCAATGTTCAGAATATCTACTACGGCCACGGGTACCGCATTGTCTTCGAATGTTAATGCTTGGCTGCGATCCCAAATCTCCTTAAGGGCCGCATCAATAGCGTACGTCTTACCTGAGACCAAAGTCATTGCTTCACCCGTCATAGAGGTGGGGGTACCAACACGCTTGATCTCCGCGAGATAGCCTGCGAACCCTTTGTAGATGCCATCACTGCTCACCTTCCATGATTCCAGCCCAATCTCGTTTGATTGATATTCCGCACCAAGGATTGTATCCCCAATGCCTTCTGCTTCCACGTTGAAAGCACCCTGTGAGCCCGGCAATCCATACCAAGTTACACCGGCATCGCTCGAAATGTTAATTACCTTTGCTGCCATTTGATTATCTCCTACAAAGAAAACCGGTTGCTGTTCGTGACCGACTGTGGCTCAATGATGAGGGCAAAATTGACCGAAAAGTTTGGGCGCATATTTTCGTCACGCCCAATAAACCCCAGATCACCACTTTGTGTGACTGACACCCAGCGGTCTAACAGGATGTCTTGGGATGTAACACCTAACAATAAATCCTTCACTGCTTTTGCTTCCCTGAACGTATTCATATATCCATTTACTGGCCCACGAACTACTACTTGAAGATTAGGGAAGTCCAATAACCACTTAGGGTTTGGTGTTCTTCCCATGGCATCCGTGAGTACGATAATCTTGTCGGGCTTATCAGGCATTATGCCCACCTCGAGCTTCCATCCACTTATCGCTACATGTGCGGCGAGAAGAGATTTGGCTCCTTCAGAAGCAGGATATTCAGCCATTAGGCACCCCCAAGGATCTTATTTAATGCTTCTGCCATCTCAGCATCCGTAGGGTTTTCAAGACTTCTAACTCTAGTAACTGCTGCCATTTTTTGGCCTTTCTTAGTTGCTGCGGCCTTTTTAGTCACCGCTCGTAGTACTCTACGCGCACCTTGGACGATACCTTTTTCAATATCACCCATAGTCTGCTCTATTGCAGCGGACAGATATTTTGCTTGACGGCCCCCAGAATGAGGGATATGTACCATTTCATGTACATATACTGCATAGTGAGGATAGTTGTGGCGCCCATACCCAATAACAACTTGTGTCATGCTTCGGCGCCACTGCCCAATTACTTCCAAGAACCCCGATGATTGGAGTAACCCCGTTTGTACCGGCACGAGCTCTTGAGATAATTCGAACGTAGGAATTAATGCGTTGTATATGATAGCAGGGCCTGCATCATCAACTTGATTGATGATATCCATAATCTTGTCTTCCAGGTTGCGCATCTGGACACTGATATCGTCTAGATGCCCAACGCTGCTTCTGAAGCCCACAGCCATTATACATACACCTTACGTACCGACCGTAAATTGCGAAGGTCAGTAGAACGAAACTTTTGGCAAACACGATAAGCCTTTGACAGTCCTAACGGTGTGGCTGACCCTACATAGTCACCGAGTATCAAATAATCTCCCGTCTCTATATCCACTTCGGTATATATGACTGCCTTGCTCACCTGCTCTTCATTATTATCATTCTGGAACAGTTCAGCTTTATCTTCCCATCGCGCTGGTAGGAGTGCCGGGGCAGCAAAAGTGAACCCTCCATAACCATCACTCCCAGTCATAGCCCAATAGGTTACTTGTTGATTGAGATTGCGGGAGATAACGCTCATCACACGACCCGAAACTCAGCCTTGAGCGTTGATGTACTTATTGCAGCTAGGGTCCCACTAGTATCCAGCGTTAGTGCTACTTGCCCGAAGCGAGTGGATTTGAGCCCGAAATCGTATATGTCGGAGAGGAACTCACTTGCATCACCAACCTTCTCACCCTTTAAGCCACCACGTTCTTCCGTAAGGGCCAAAAAGTGGGCTGCAAGATATAGTTCAAGTTTTGTCAGCATGGCCTCTGAGTGCCCTGCATCTAGTAAATTGGAGTCCACATATACGTGGGCAGTATCAATAAAACTGCCCACGATAGTAGCGTCAACCACGCTAGTGGGGATGAGCTCCCTTACTTCGATGGCTGATACGCGTGCGGTCATGACACGTTACTGTCCGTCACCACTGTCAGCATCGTTAGCATCTTCAGCGGCTTCGATTGCAATGACGGCAGCCTTAGCTGCTGCCAATTTGGGGTCTTCCAGATATATCGCGAACGCAATTGCAGTGCGTTCCGAGATTCGGACTGTTTCACCAATCTGCGCTACACGAGGTTCACCTGAATCAGGGTCAGTTGTGTAAAGCGGTTTTGGGCCAATTACAACACGTGTCACGAGCTTCTCTGCTGGCCTTGCGGGTTCCACCAGTGATGCCTCGTTAAATTGCTTATTTGCCTTATTTGCCATTGTTCTATCCTCGTTGCCTATTATTGAATTATTGAAGTAAAGCCCCCTTGAGAGATGGGGGCTTTACAGTGCTCCCTTATTGCCTTGTGTTACGCGATCTTTGCAATACCAGACTGCAGTGACTGCGTCCAACGTACCCTGGGAACCATGATTGACATGACTTTGAAATGGACCATCATGCCTCCCTGTGTTTCCCACTGAACAGTGGTGGGTTGCAAGCCGATAACTTCATCGATTACATCCCGTGTCATCTGCACCAGATAGGCGTTGTTGGCAGCAACATTGACTGACGGCAGGATCTTGTCAACCCCTTCGACAGCCAGGATGCGCTGTGCAATTGTCATGAACGAGCTACCTGCTACGTTATAATCGTTCATCAGCCGATTCCAGGTGGTATAGTTCACCAACAGAGTGTACGGCCCATACATGTTATCTGCATAGAGCGCGGCCATTGCTGTTAGGATATTTGCAATGTACTCTGCACCCGTTGACGTTGTGTCCCACAAGGCTGTCATCGTGACTGGGCTCGAGTTCGGGACGTTTGACAGTCCGTAAATCCGAGAAGCTCCAACACGTGTTGCGTGACCCGCAATAACCATTGCTTCAGTGGCTTCAGCAACAAGTCGCATTGCCAATTCAGCCTGGGTGGTATCCAGCGGTTGTCCTGTTGACCGAGAGGCTTCCAGCTTACGAATGTTGATGCTGAAGTCCTTATGAACGATCGGGAGCGGCATGCTCTTCAAGCTGTACTCGATGGTATCACCTTCACCACGAGTTACGCCTGACATTGAGACATTCGCCGGATCCATATCGCTGACGTCTTCCCACTCGAGGATCGTTGTTCCGAGCCCATTAGGAATGTTGTATGTGAGCCCCCTAGAAACGAGCTCACTGACCAGAGGTAGACGTTGACGCCCAATTTCAATGAGCGCATTGTCAATCTGGGACCATTCATCTTTGCGGAGGACAGCATTTGTACGAAGGGCATTTATGTCAAAACCGGACTGCAACAAGCGTGTTGCAACGTCTCCAGTTCCTTTCAATGAACCGCCCTGTGCGGAAATGATATCAACCTGTGCTTGACCTGGCATATTATTTCTCCTGTACAGGGTGGGTTAACAAACTTCGAGTTTAAAACGGTTGCCGACAGAGGCAGTAGTAAGCGCGAGGCCTACAATACTGACACGTTGGGCGGTGTCCGTAGCGGCGTCGGCCGTTGCATCATCCAAACGGCCAGCACCATCGGACTCAACGTATAACAGCGCTGTGACTCCAGCAGCTCCCGCGATAGCCCATACTTCAGAGCCAGGAGGGAAGATACCGAACAAACAAGTATCAAGTGCTGCATAATCGTCAGCGATGCCTTTGCCTACAACCTCGTTTTCGACAGCAAACATTTTCTCGGCATTCAAGCCTGCGCCTGCATGCTTTTTAACGCCCGTTGCCGTACGTTCCAGCAACATCCCAGGGGTAATTGCGGCATCTGCAATTGCTTCTTTGCGGATGACAAGGTCATTACCTTTAAGGGTAATTGTCTTAACAGTCATGTGACTCTACTCCTATGTAATGTGATGCTGTGATTAGGCAGCGTTGGCGCGTGGCGCAAAGATTGACGGTGCTGGCGGAATAGCGTCGTCAGTAGCTGAATTGTTGACCAGGTTTGCTCCTGCGCCTTCATACGAAATTTCCGTCGCCGATAGGGCCACAATCGTTTCCAGCTCATCTATGTCTTTCGAATCGAGCTGGGGCTTGGTGAACTTGTTGCGGGTATTCGCCAGTAAGGCGATTACCAGAGCGTCTTTCCGCTGGCGATGCATTGCCAGACTAGAATTCAACACTTGTCGCAGTTCTACTGGTGCTGCAGCGATATACTCGTCTGTGGTTACAGCTTTAACTGCAACCGGTGCTGCATTCACTACTGGCTCTGCAGCTAGTTCTTTAGTAGCAGGGGCTGCTACTGGTGCTGCCGGTGCTGCATTGACGATAGGGGCCAACTTTACCAGTTGGGCTTCATCAAGTGCTTCGAGCCAAGGGCGGTCTTCCTCAACGAACTGAGTTGCGGCATTAGCAACCAGTGCATCTACTCGTTCCTGTTTAGTCATAACATTCTCCTGATTGGTGCTGTTACCGGTTACGACGTTCACCGGAACAAAAGTGGTTACTGGCCGTACTGCGACCACCGATTTGTCGATCGTAATAGCTCCTCCCTCGGCAATGGAGAAACTCTTTTCAAATAACTGGCCATCAAAGCCCATTTCGTATACAAACTTGCCTGAACTATTCGCTTCTGGGTATACGGCCAGAATGAAAAAGAAATTGTCTTCCTCTGCGGCTGAAAGAGCACTGTTAAGAGCAACCCGAAGATCTCGATCACTTAGACCGTTGGCATTGCTCTTGAAGTTCAAAATGCCTCCTGCTAGATCCAGCAAGCGCTTAAAGATGCCCTGCTGTGGCTCTGGATCGTTTGCATTAGCCTTCGTGATAACAACAGGCTGACAATCACAGTTAGCATTGAGTTGTGCTGCTCTCATTACCGGCTTCATGTTGTTAGTCCTCGGTGCACCACATCCGTCTGCAACGCTACAAGCCCCTACTGTCCCAGCAGGCAATATAGCGAGGTGATCAGGAACGATATTGCGCCAAATGGACTCATACGCTTTACCCTCGAATTCACCTTTGACTGCCTCTGCCATGATGAATAACCCAGTAGACACCTCAGCGACGCCAGTCCCAGACTTCAGATCGTTGATAACTACCTGCGCTTCCTCTGACAGCTTGGATACACGCGCTTCGTTGATCCAGATTTCGGTCTTCAGCTTAGCTCCTTCCAGCCTGGTGTTAAACAATTGACCAAAGGCATTTGCTTCTAGCATTGCGGGTGAGCTCGCAGATACTGGGCTCCCGTCAACACGAGGATGGTCGTATACTACGGGACGACCATTCCAACCATCAGGGAACCGTCCAAACTCTTCAGCTAGAGCGAGTTCAGGGGATGCCGCATTTACTGGCCACAAGACACCCTCTACCAATGCGATAGCAGGGATAACTGTATAGTCCTGTGCAAATAATGTGGCTGTGCGGATGCCCGCAATATCTGGTGTGGCTTGTACTGATAACATCGTGCGTGTCACTGGCATTTGAACCTCACTAGGGCATTTAAAAATCCCTTGGTATATGTTAATTATAACGGTTAGTCAAACAAAAATCAACGTGTCCTGTAGACTTATTTAAGCCACACGGAGTATCGTTCTTTGTCGTAATCTGACTGGCTGGGTTTGGGTCCGTCGCGGGCTTCATCCCACCAAACGAAATAACCATGTCCCACATCCGGCCGATGGTCGGGCCCCCACATGTCAGATAGATACCACGGCTCTCGACTACCGCTGGGATGATAGGAACTATTCACACCCCAGGGGTTTTTAGGCAGTGAAGGTCCACGGGCTGGCAGATAAATGCCGTCTACG
>Ga0307379_10001737_pt1 | contig 33581 bp, 40 predicted proteins | sample UN2MG_FD_202237 | JGI IMG/M metagenome (GOLD analysis project Ga0307379, IMG submission 202237) | Soil microbial communities from Risofladan, Vaasa, Finland - UN-2 | ecosystem: Environmental > Terrestrial > Soil > Coastal area > Acid sulfate soil | place: Finland: Risofladan, Vaasa | collected...
TGTCTGAACGGATCCGAGATCCACAGCCAGTAACTCGTAATATCCCAGGGCCGGAGCCTCCGCCAGCCCGAAATCCCAATCCTCGATGGCGTCGATGTCATCGATATCGTCAAAGGATCCGCCGGCGTCCAGAAAAAGCTTGCCGGCGACCGCTACCATGCCTGTCATTTCCCCGGGCCAATCCGGGCCGTGGGTCATTTCCTCCTGGACGTTCCAGGCCAAGATGGATGGAATGGTCGTGATCACGCTTTTGGCATTGAGGCTTTCGTTCCCCGAGGTATCGACGGCCTTGACGAAATAAATCCCATCCCTCGCGGCCGGGAGGCTCAGGCTGGTTCCTTTCGTATCGGCCACGGCGAGCGCCGCGGGCCAGGTCCCCACGCCGCTGTCCGGGTGCCATTTGATCCGGTAAAAATCCAAATCAACATCTTCGATGGGCGCCCAGGATAATTTCACCCCTCCCTGGGAGGCCTCGAACCACATCTCGGCGACATCGGCCGGGAGGGCCGTTTTCCCGTAAACGAAAAGGGAAAACAAGGGGGCCTTATCGAAATTCTCTCTTTGCCCGAGGGAGCTTACGGATATGGCCTTCACCGTATAAATCAGCCCCTCGCTGACGTTTTCGATCCGCAGATATCCAGAAGGGTTATTCCCGGCGAACCGCCAGCCGGAATTCATGCCGCCCATCTCCCGCGATGCGTACCAAATTTCGGCATGATCGAAGGTGGCGGCCGAGGGACGTTGGAAATAAACGTCGATGGCGGACCGGATCGCTCCCCCCTCTTTGAGGAGGCGTTCGACGGCATTCAGGCCGAGCACCGGGGATACGGTTTTAAGCGCTGAATATTGAGGCGTTTCGAAAACCGGCTCATCCTCGTCGGAATTGAAGACCGTTTCATTATATTCGATGGCCGTGATCTCGACGGTTAGCTCTTGGGCGCGGGAGACATCGAGAACCCGGAAGGGCTTGGCCGTCCCCGACTCCCCGGTCAGCCACCCAAACCAATAAAGGTCATGCTTCTGCGGGATCGGATCGAAAGGGGAGGAAACGTTCAAAACGGAATATGTCCCCGGGGAATTGGTTATGGTGCGCTCGGCCAGCGAATCATCCGCTGAAATCCTAATCAGGACCCGGTAGGATTTCCCCGCCTCGATCGTGACTTCCTGGTCCAGGGTGATCGAATTGGCATCCGCCGACACGATCCGATTTCCCCATCCCCACTGCGGCACGTCATGCTGGATGTAAATCACGTCCCCGATCGTGCAGGCGACGGCGTCGATGTCAGCGGCGAAGGAGACTCCCCGCTTCAGAACCTTGTTGCCGTTTAGGCGATACATCGCCTGGCGAAAGGCCTCGGAGGCGCTTGTGCATCCGAGCAGGCTTATGGCGGCCGGCGGCATTTGTTTTACTGCCGTCTTGTCATAAGCCAGAAAGGACTGGCGGGCAAAGTCCTTTTCGCCGTCTCGGAAACTGATCTCGATTTCGGTCGCCCGCTCCTGCTGGGGCAGCCAGAATTGTTTGAAGCTTCCGGCCTTGATGTTCCCCATCGTGAATAGCTGCACCGGCGTGGCCGGCTTATCGATCGCCAGGCCGATCGACGTCCCGAATTTCACCGAGATACAGCGTGCCTCTTGGCAGATCTTCATCGCGGCTTCCCACATGGATCCGGCCATGTCGAAAACGCCATTGAAGGTCAGTCTCTCCTCGGTTCCTCCTTTCCCATCCGGAACGGATTCGGCGAGGTATCCGGCAAGCTCCAGAAAATCGGCCAGCCTGAACCTCGAGGGATCGATCCCGTCGTAACGCTGCACGGCTAGGCTGTTATCGAAGACCGGCTGAGTGAAGATATCGTAAAGGACCCAGGCGGCGGAATGCGAAGCATCCACCGACCAACTTTCTCCATCCCATACCCGGACCATCCTGCCTTCCCCGAGGCAGGAAAACCGCAACGATCCGGAGAGCTGATCGGTCGCCAGGGCCCGGATCCCCACGAGGACCCGGCGGGGATAAGTCTGCCCATCATAAAAGACCTCCCTCACCGAGGTCAAATAAAGATCATCACCGTACCGGGAGGAGTCCTGATCGGCACTGAGTTTGGTGATCTCGATCTTCCACTTCCCGGCGGTTCCTACATGATCGTATTTGATGGTTTTGCGCACCGGGGCTTGGGCGGACCCGCCGAGGGTAAAATAATCATGCATCTCGGTGACAGCGTCGTAGTATTCCCCCTGGATCCAGCGCCATGACGCCCGGTAAGTGGCATTCCACTCGCCATCGTAATGGTCATAAACGCCGGCGCCGCCGCTGGCCGCCTGAACCCATTCTTTCGATCCGCTCTCTCCATCCTCGACCCAGTATCCCAAGGACCAATGGCCCCCGGAGACCAGCACGTTTTTAATCACCGCCTGACGGCTGATGGTCTCCCACTCGCCGCCGATCGGCTTCGCCCGCACGCGCACGTCGATCGAATGGGCATCCATGCCGCCCCGATCGTTGGCGTACCAGAGGCCCTGGGGGCAGGAAAGATCGATCTCCATTCCGTCAAAATCGTCCCGGATGGTCGTGTAGACGATCGGCGATCCATAAGCGACTTTCTGCGACTGCGGATATTCGATTTTTGAGTTGGCGAAGAATGAAATGGGATTCTGGTCCAGATTCCCCAGGCGCGTGTGGATCTCGATCCCCTTCATGTTTTCCACGGGCTGATCGTTGATGCGGAAATCCCATAGCCTTTTAAAAGGACCCTGGGCGAGGGAAATGAGTACATTGAGATATTGCTTGTCACCCTCGTTTTCGAGGTAGGCGCCGATGATGTTCCCGTAATGCCGGTTGATCCCATAGGCATGGGGGATAGGGATCCCCTGCTGCTGCACCGTCTGCGGGTTCCAGGAAAAGACTTGGGAGGCGTCGCCATCGAGCGCATCCATCGTCGCAATCTTGGGGCGGGGCGGGGGGATGAGATAATTCAGCGTGATCGATGCCGCCGTCATGGCGATCGCGCTGATCGCCGCCTTCTGCCAGAGCGGCATACCATAAGGAAACGCATAAGAAAGGGCAACGGCGACGACGAGGATCGCCACCATTTTAAGGTATTGCCCCGCATCTCCGTCGCCCACCCTCGGCGCGAAGACCACATAATCGCCTTCACTCAGGATCACGCGGCTGAGATACTCTTCCGGGACAGGCCTCCCATTCACCGAAACGGCGAAAGAAATACCTTGGGGCAAATGCGTTTGAGCTATCTCCACGAGTGTTTCATACCCATAAGGGATGACGCAAATGTCCCTATCCTTCGGATCGAATGGATTCCGAAGGGTGACGAGATTAACTTTTTGGGGATGGGTCAGCGATTTTTCCATCGGTAATATCCGGCGATCAGCCTATGCCAGACTGGCGCGTCGAGGCGTTCCACGGCGACGGATCCCCGCGATCGCGAGCAATGAATGAACCTTTGGCAATCCTCCAGGACCACGCCGACATGGTCGACGAAGCGTCCTTTGCTTTTTATACCGACCAAGCAGAATGGCTCGGGGTTCCATAAAATTTCAAAGTCGGTGCTCATTTTCAGGATCAGCTCGGACAGGCCCGCGAGATCCTGGGGGGTATCCACCTGGGGCAGCGGGATGCCCTCTCTCCGGCAGACCTCGAGGCAGAGACCCCAGCAGTCGAGCCCGTTTAAATCCCGCCCGCCTTCTTTCCAGGGCACTTTCAAGAGATCCGAATAATCCATTAAACCAGCCTCACATTGGGATTGGTCAGCCCAAAATCGCCGCCGAATCTCGCCATGTTTTTGTAAACCGTCCGGCAATCAGAGGCCGTGCGGTTACACGCACCGGCAGCCGCCGGCACGCCGCATTCGACCCCGCCCGGGATCCACGCGCAATATTCCGCCTGGTACCGATCGGGAGGAAAGATTCTCCTCAGAGGGGAAGGAGCGCCCAGGGAGAGATAAACCCATTTTTCATCGGATTCCGAATGCATCACGTCAAAATCCAGGGCCAGCATCGTATCGTCCGGGTTGGCCACATTCACGGCCTTGATGGTCACCTGGGCGTCTACCAGGCCGTCGTAATCCTGCAATAGGGCTTCAACCGCCCTGGTTACGTTGTTCACTCGCAGCGTGACGGCCGGCAGGTCCCCCTTGGAGTTCTCCTTCACGGCGTCGATCTCAAACCAGATAGCTTGATATTCCTGCTCGTTCGAGGTTAGATTTTCCGTGTTGCGAACGAAATAAAGAGTGGATTCGCCCACCGGCGTGAGCTCGCAGAGGAGCACCGTCGCGTTGGGCGAGGCGAGCTTGTTTTTCTCGGGGATAAACGAGCTTGGAAGAGTCTTGGGCATTTAAACCTCTTCCAAATCGAATTCGGCGATCCAGTAAATCCCGCTGCCTCCCAGGCGGTATTTTATCGGCGCGAGGAAACGGACGACTTTGGCCGCCGAAGTCTTGGGGTTGGTCCAGTTGAATGAATCCGAGCCGACCTTGACCGTGTGCTCGAAGGTCCGGAGGGTGCCTTTTTCAGTATCGGATAGAGTTGGATAAAGGACGTGCCATTTATCGATGAGCCGCGTGAAAGCCGGGCGCGTCTGCACGTATCCGCCCGACGTGGGATTGCGGATGGTCGGATCCTGTGCGACTTGCTCTTCCCACGAGCTGATCTGAGGTTTGCAGGCGATCGTCGGGAAATCAGCCAATGGATCATCCTCCGATGGAGTAGGCCTGGCGCACGCTCATGTCCTCCTCGGCCAGCTCGAGCAGGATGCTCTTGATCATCCTTTTGCCGTCAAAGCTCGTGCCCGTCTCCCGGGCCGTCACTCTCGCGCCGGTCCGATTCTCGATATTGATCACCACGCCCACCTCGTTCCTGCCCAGGGCCTTCATCTGCTCCGGCGTGAAGACGCCTTCGTCTTTCCTCAAAACTGCGGCATACTCGCCGGGCATCAACCCGCCGTGCAGGCGGGGGAGAAGCCGCAGCGTGCCTTCTCCCGGTCCGACGCCTCCGTCGTGTTTGGCGTTGGCGGCGAAATAGCCGAAAATCCCGCCCAGGCTGCCTTGGCCCGCGCCCCCGACGTTCCCGAACAGGGCGAGGTTCGTCAGCATCTGCGCCATCGCGCGGAACAAAGACTCCACCAGGTTATTCAGAAAGGCCATAAACACATCATCCAGCTCTTCTATCCCTTTTTTGAACAGGTCGAAGAACCCCGCCTCGAAGGCCCCCGAGACCACATGCGCGGCATCCGACCATCTCTTCTCGGACTCCTGGGCAAGCCTGCGGTTATCCTCGGCGATGTTGCGGAAATGCCCCGTGGCGTCCTCTTCGAAATCCCCCATGTTCGCCATGAGATCGGAGAGGTAATCGTCGTCGAGTTTTTTCAGCAGCTCGTATTCTTCCCGCTTGAACTGGATGATTTGGAGATTGTGCGCGTCCGTTTCGTCGACGAAGTCCCCCATGTTCTCCATCAGGCCGGAGAGGTAATTGTCATCGAGCTTTTTGAGTGTCGCGTATTCTTCGACTTGTTGGCGGGAGATCTCGGTCCACGCCGCATCCCTCAGCGCCTGCTCGTCATCCAAATACTTGCCCAGGGACTCGAGCCCCTGCTCGCGGATTTTTTCCTCCTGCTCTCTGATCTTTTCAAGCAGCTTCGGGTCCGCCGGCGGGGGCAGGTCCCGGAGGCTGACCACCGGAAGGCGGTCTTCTCCCTCCAGCGTATCGATGACGTCGGCCATCTCCTTGAGCTGCCGCTTCTGCTCCTTTAACTGCTCTATCTTTGCTCTCAGGTCGGCTGCGGCTTCGGTAGGCAACGAATAGCTTACACCGGCCTTCCCGCTTTCGGCCTTCTTGAGGAAATTTTCGTAAAAAGATATCTGCTTCTCTATGGCGGCAAGCTCGACCCGAGGCCCTTTCTCGCTCGGTTTTCCTTGAGCGAACTCGTCCGCCTTATCGATGACTTTCTTCAGCCAGTCGAATGTGTCTTTAAGGGTCGGCAGCAGTTTCCTGCCGAGCGTTTCTTGCAGGTCGGACCAGGAGTTTTTGAAGGCCTGCACCTTGCCGGCATACGTGGTCATGTCCGCCTGGGCCGTCCCCCCAAATTTCTCCTGGAGGGTCTTCATGGCATAGGCGGCTTTTTCGGCCTGCGTGGCGTTGGACCCCAGCTTGGAGTCGAGGTCGCGGAGCTCCGGGATCCAGCGGCCCAGCATGTCGATGTTCCCGCTCATCGCCATGCCGATGTAGCGGCTGGTGGAGACGAGGTCCATGCCGGTCCGCACGCTCATGTCCATCGCCAGGCGCGAGGCCTTCTGCGCCTTTTCGAAGTCCCGCGTGTACATGAGCATGTCGGTCAGGGCCTTGCGGGCTTCCTCGTCCGAGTAGCGGGTCGACGCTTGTACGGAGGCGGCGAATTCGTCCACGGCGTGCTTCAGGTCCCCCCAGGCATACCCCTGGGCCTCGAGGGCGAAGCGGAGGCGATTTTCGATCTCCTCGGCCTCGCCGGCCTCGTTGATGAACGATTTCAGCATGGCGACGACGCCGGTGATCCCGCCGGCCGCCGCGGTGAAGACGAGAAATGACTTGCCCATCGCGGAAAAGACGCTCCCGGTCTTCGACCCCTCGGTCTGGACGTCCTTCAGGTTGTTTTGCAGGCCCTGGAGCTCGCCCTTTGCTTTGTCGATCGCCTGGATCGTGATCTGGACTTTGTTATCCGCCATCAATCCTTCCGCTTATCGCAGTTTTTGCAGGCCCAATCGAGGAATTCCCCGAACTGGGCCCGGCAGGTTTCTTTTTCCTTATTCTTGCAGCCGCCTTCTTCGCGGATCCCGAGGAAGGCCAGCACCGCCTCGCGGAAAATGACTTCCCTCCGCCGGTATTTCAGGAAGGGCTCACATTCCCTGAAGGTGTATCCCCAGAGGATTGCGTCTCGCCTGGTGATGTCTCCTCCGCAGAGGAGGGCGACGGCGTCGTCGATCCAGGCCAGATCGCCTTCATTTTTTCCTTCAACGTCTTCGCTTTTTCGAGCAATGAAGGAAAGTCGTTCCAGCCGAAAAAATCCTCCACCACCTCCAAAGTGGTGAGTGGGGAGACGTTTTCGGCCATGAATTTTTGCAGCGCGTCGAGGTCCCGGTCCCTTATCTCCGCGCCTTTCTCGACCAGGATGACGGCCAGCCCCCGCGGAATTTTATCGGCATTGAGACCGATGAAAGAGATGGCGTCCATCTTCTGCGCGTAACGGAAGCCCGAAGCGCAGATCAGGAAGTCACGCATCTGCCCGATGACGAGCGGCCGGTGGATAAAAACCCTCCCGCCGATCGAATATTCCTTTTGTTCCATTTTCCCGCCTTTGCTAAATTGCCAAATTGCCAGATTGCTAAATTGCTGTCCTTATGTCTCCGCCTGCGCATACCCTTCCGTCATGTTGGCGACCGTGACCTTCACGCTGCCGTAGGTGTCGTCCTCGAGGACGACCAGGTCCCCCGCCTCGCCCAGGAATTTGCCGTTGATCGCAAGCGGGGCCTTGAGCACGTTGCAGCGCGGGAAAACCATCTCGACGTAATAGTTTTTCCCGGTCTCGAACTCGGCTCCCGTCGCCTTCATATAAACGACGATATACTCGTTATCCGCCATTCTCTGCTGGAGGATGTAATCCCTCGCCTGGCGGTTCAGCTTGAGCGTCTGCTGCCGGCCCTGGCGCACGGCGTAGTTAGCGTAGGATCCCGTCCCGCCGACCCGGAACTCGATCAGCAGCTGGTTGTTGAGAACGTGCTCGATCGATTCGATCTCTTCGGAGAGCGTATGCCCGCCGGCGATCGCGGAGCCGCTCCACTTGCCCCCGATGTTGAGGACCAGGTCGGTCACCCGGAGCGGCGGCTCGGATACTCGTTCGGGGAAGGTTTCCCAGGCGGCAGCCGTCGGCGCGTAGATGATTTCATAATCACAGAGCGTGGCCACTCCCCCCGGGGCCGAAATCGTGATCACCGCCGGGCTCGCATCGGATACGGCCGAGAAGACCACGTCCACCCATTCCGCCGTGTCCGGCACCTGCACCCGGATATGGTGCACGTTGTCCAGCCTCACGGCCGCGGTCGCTCCCTGCACGCCGTTAGAGGCCAGCGTCAGGGACTCCGCGTTGTAGGCCGCGTTCACCGTCTCCTTGGTGATGTTAGTGGTACTCTTTCCCGTCCCCTTCACGGCCAGGACCAGCTTGGCCCAGGAGTCCTTGGCGAAGGTGGCGGTCACCTGGTCGACGTGCATCGAGGCGAACCGGCGCTTGAAAATCATGCTCCCCAGCTTCATGGCCGCGGTGAAGCTCGGAAGGGTCAGGCCCGACGCGGGGGTAATTACGTGTTTAAATCCGTCTCCCCAAGCCGCGCCTGCTACCGGCGATCCCAGGCCGAAGGCGTATCCGAACCCGAAATGCTGCGCCTGGGCCTTGTCGAAGGTCAGGTCCCCGCCCGTTAATGATCCCAGATCGTAGACGGAATCGGGCTCCTCCTTGCCGGTAAGCTCGTCGGCATTGCTCTCACGGCGCGGATCCAGCTGTAGGATGGTGGCCATCGCCACCAGCATGGCAGTGTCCAGGTCCTGCTCGGTATTGAGCGCGGATTCCTTCAGGTTGGCCGAGACGGCCAGCTGATTATAATTGGCGAGATAGTTTCTCATCTTCTCCTCCTTCTCAACTCATTGAAAAACTGGTTTTTAAATTCAGCCCGTAGACCGCCGTCCGCTTTGTCACGGCCACCAGGTCCACGCCGACCGGGTGCAGGGGCTCGATGTCCAAGTCCAGATTCACGTCGATGAGGCAGTCTTTCACCGCCTCGAGGATTTCATAGGCCGCCCGGGCCGCCGATTTTCTCCCCGCCAGATTGCTCGCGGCCACGAGGAGGAGAAAATTCATCTCGTCGTCGAACGATCGATTCGCAGGCTCGCTGAAGGCGCTGCCCGTATAAAGCACCAAGACCGCCGGCAAGGCGATAACGGTCTGATCCAGCTCCTGGGCGAACTCCAGCGCCTCGCCGTTATAGGAATCAATCGTCCGGCAGAGATCCGAAAGAATCTCGTCGGCCTTGAGGGCATCCAGGATGGCGTCTTCCATTTGCGCAATCGTATACATCAAAACCCGCTCAATTTATCTCTCGTGAAAATCCTGTCGTCTTCACTGGTTGAGACCTGCGCGGAGTCACTTTCGCCGGCCGGCTCCGTCGCCTCGCCGATCGATATCTTCCCCTCGGTGATCCCTTTTAAAATGCGGATGGCGCCGTCGTACCGGTCCTTCCGGGTCTGGGGGATCTCTTCCAGTTTCCGGGAATAAAGATGATAGATCGCCATGTCCATCGAAAGTTTCCTGACGATGTCCGGGACGGGCGAAGAGAAGGGGACGGTGTAGCGCCCTCCCAGGTAGGCGTTGATCTCCATGTCCGCCTGGGCGATCGCCTCGTCGACACGCGCTTCGTTGACCACCCCGACGCCCTCGTCGTCCGTGAGCTGGACCAGGCGCTCCTCGGGAATTAATTTCTTTATGTCCGTCAGCGTGCAGTATGGCATTGTGTTTCCCGCCTTTACTAAGTTGCCAAATTGCCAAATTGCTAAGTTGCTATTATGCTGCTTCCGGCGATTCTTCCACCTGGATCGGGATCCGCCCCCAGACGATTCCTTCAAGATTGTCCGGGTCGTAGACGACCAGGGGCGCCCGGTAGGACCCCGCGCTTATATCCTCGGCGCCGAGCAGGATCTTCACCTGCCCGGTCGCATATCCTTCCTTCGCCCACAGGATCGGATCGGATTCGCCGTTCGAGGAATCAATCAAAACCTCATCGAACGAAAGCGTCATTCGGGTGGCGCCGCTCAAGTCCTTGGCGGCGCCGTCCTCCTTGAGGATGACGTCGATCCAGTTGTCATGCCCCAGGTAAATGATTTCCGGGTTCATCTTCCCTCACCTTTAGCTGAGACTCACGTCCAGGGCCCCGGCCGCGAACTGAACCGTATCCCCGGCACCCGGCGTTTGGTCCACCACCTGATCGTTGTCGTACATGAGGACATTCCCCGCGTCGAGGGTCCCGCCATCCACAATGGCCATGCCGACCACCTCGGACCAGCCGCCGGCGCCGACCGTGGGAAAGGCGATCGCGTTGGCGTTCTGAGTTGCCCCTCCGGAAGGGTCTTCCCATGCGGGAGATCCCCCGCCGTATTTGTTCACCAGCACCCGCGCATAATCCGTCCCCGCGACTTCCTTCCCGGCGGTGGTCAGGGTGGTATCGGCATCAGCCCCGGTTTGGTCCAGCAGGGCGACATAGGTCGCCGGCTGCGTATAGGCCGTATTCCGGAACATGAGATCCAGGAACTTATGGACGAGGTAGCTCGTGAACCCCTCGCCATCCGAAGCGGAGATCTCGACTTCCGCTTCCAGGTCGGGGACCGTCGGCGTATTGCCGGAAACCGGGGAAAAGGGAGAAGAGAACGCCCCGTGAGCGAGCATATTCCCTGCTCCGTGCGTTATCGAATCCACGATGGCCCAATGGGTCACGGTCCCCCATGCTCCGGAGGCCTGGTTAAAAACAACCGCTCCGTTCTGGACGACCTTCCTGGATGAAGCCGCCGAAAAAGCGATCGCCTTGCGCGCATAATTATTGGCCTCGGCGACCTCGTTCATCGAGGCGCCCGTCCCGGCGTCCGTGGGATCGCCGGTGCAAAGGGCCAGATAAATGGTCGCGGCCGGAGAGTAGGCGCTTGCAAAGATATGCCCCATCAAGGCATTTTCGGCATAATCGGATAATGAGCCCATGATTCCTCCCAGTCTTAAAATCGAGATTTATTAATTGGCGACCAGCTTCCGAATGGCCGCTTTCTGGCCTTCGCTCATCTTTTTGTATGCCTCGATCGCCTTGGCCTCTTCCTCTTTTGCCCCGATCGCGGCGATAACTTTTATTTTGAGCATTTTCAATTTCGCCCATTCCACCCCGGTTGAGGTGTTTAACGTCCGCAGGTCTTCCAGGCTCATTTTGGTGATTGTTTTTTCATCGATCTCTTTCATGATCTCCTCCTTAGGCATTAGGCGTTGTGAATGGTTCTTTTCGGGGTTGCGGACTCATAATCCCTTTCGGGGGTGATATGCATGAAAGTCCGTCTCGCCGTGATGATTTCGATCGTCGGGTCCAAAATGATCCCCAGGGACGCGAGGACTAGGAGCAGATCGTCCGGAGTCAAACTGGTTCCCCGGATATCGGCTAGCAGGATCCGGGCCACCGCGGCCTGGATTTCCGGGGTCGCGCTTTCGGCCGCGCAGGAAGCCGCAAGCCCGCGGGAGATGTTAACCCCGATCGCCGGAGTCATGCTTTGTCCCGGGATGACGGCCGAAAGGGTGCGGGCCATTTCGAGGGCGATCCCCGGCGTCAGGCTTACGCCGACGATCGCGGCCGCCAGGGAAATGAGGGTCGCTAAAACGCCTGTTATTTCGGAAGTCGCGCTCTGCGCCGCGATATCGCCGAGTAGGCTTCGGGCCGTCTCCGCGAGGATGTCGGCAGTCGAGCTCTCCGCCTGAATATTTCCCAGGATGCTCCTCGCCGTGGAATGGGCCGCTTCGGGCGTCACGCTCGAGGCGGCGATATCCGCGATCAAATTTATGACGCCTTGGATGGTGGCGGTGATTTCGCTGGTCGAGCTCTGCCCGGCGATATCCGCCAGGACCGATCGAATGACGATCACCGAGATCGCTGGCGTGAGGCTCGCGGCCGGGATCGCCGCGGTCAGTTCCCGGGCCAGAGTCCGATCGATCGCCGGCGTCGAGCTGCCCGCCGGGATGTCGGCCAAAATGGATCGAGTTAAATCGACGGCCGCGTCCGGCGTAAGACTCGCGGCCTGGATGCTCGCCAAAATAGCCCGGGCGACTGTGGCATCGATGGATGGCGTGTTGCTTTGCCCGGCCGGTACGGCGAGCAGAGACCGGGCGGTCATTGCTGCCGCCTCGGATGTGAGGCTTTGCCCGGCGATGGCCGAAACCAGGGCCCTATTGAGCGTTGAAACGATGGCGGGAGTAATCGATTCCCCGGCCACATCCGCAATTAGAGAAATGATATTTTGGATGATGGCCGTGATCTCCGGCGTGGTGCTCGCCGCCGGGATGTTCGCCGCGATGCTGCGGGAGACCGTGGCGGCTGCCGCTGGCGTCGCGCTTTGCGCCGGGACGTTGCCCGCGAGCGCCCTGGCGATCGTCGAGAGCACGCTCGGCGTGGCGCTCGCCCCGACGATGTTCGCGATCAGCTGCCGAAGGGTCCCCGCGGGCGTAAAGGTCGCATACGCACCAAACTTATACGCAGCTGTGGCACTCTGCGCCCAGGTTGCCGGGAGAGCGCCGGAACCTCCATGCTCCGACATATCCCCTGCGGAACCATCATCATAATAAAGCGTACCGTTGCCGCTGGCATTGCCGAATGCGGCACAATAGGTTGTCCCATTAACCATTGTTTGGGATACAGCGCTGCTGTTTCTCCAATCTGGCGTTGTAGTCAGCGTAATACTAACTCCGGCTGCCAGCCGGGATACCGGCAAGGCCACATTCAGAGTATATGCAGCCATGCTAATAGTCACGGTGCCCGATGTCGCTCTACCCTTAAAGCTAAACTGGGTTATTGTTCCGCCCGTAGAGGGGGAACGGGCCGCTGCGAAGACGTTGGCCAGTGGATAAAGGGTATTATCAAAAGTGTTGGTTGAACTCCCGGCAGCATACCCAAAGGTATCGTTGGCGATTACTGGATAAATCGCCTTGTCGAGAAAATCCTGCGGAACTGTGACTGTGTAAACACCACTGGAAATATTTAGATCAGCCCATCCCCATTTTCCTGCTGAATCAATAAAGCGAATCCGATAAAAATGGCCGAACTTTCCGTTTCGGTAATTTGTTTGGCCAAGAACATGATTGCATTTATGCTTATGATAGATGGCGTAAGAGCCATTCACATTCGCTGGCCGATAACGCATGAATCCATGACGGTCTAACTCCCATGTTGAGCCATCAGGATTTAAGTTTTTTAATGCCGGCTGGGGGAAAAAATCAAATTCTTCCCATCCTTCTATTTTAAAGGCCCAGGAGTTCGTTATTGGTTTAGCATAAAGAACGAGGCCGAATTTCAACTGATCAGCAATGGAAACATCGACGTAAAACCCTTGATCCTTGTCCGCGCCATTCTTACTGTCAATCCTATTTTCGGCCACCACCGGCGCGGCATCCAGGTACCCGTCCAGCCGGATGACCAGAGAGTTCTCCTTGTTCCAGCGGGTCAGCTCGATCCGAGGCTGGAACTTGGACGGATCTGTCGGGTTGCCAACGATCACTTCATCGGCATCCTCCCCCATCCGGGCCTTGAGCAGGTAAGCATCCACCTCCGCCCACTGCGGCGTGATGATACCCGGATTTTCCTCTCCCGGCCTTGGCAAAAGCATTCTGCCCCTTGAGATGCGCCGGGCCCGGAGGCCCGGCCGCGGTTATTTATCTTTTCCCTTTGAAGGATCGGGCAAAATTTCCACTACCAGCATGGGCTCGGCGTTGAGGATGGCGAGCTGCCCCTTCGTGAACTTTTCGTCGGGGTAATCCACCGGCTTTTCCGGATGGGCCACCCCGCAGCGCCGGAATCCGTTTTTCTTGCTCCGGATGCGAACCATGATTTTTCTCCTTTCAAAGGAGACGGCCGCGAGACCGCCTCCTTTTTCTATGAGCTAAACTGCTATGAGCTAAATTGCTAAATTGCCAGTTACGCCAGCCAAGGCACCACCACCAGCTCGGCCGTGTTGTACCAGACATTGGCCGCGCCGGCGGCGTCGTTCTGCATCTTCACCAGGGCCCGTCCCGCGCTCTCCAGCGTGGGCCCAACGACCAGGTGCGTCGGGACGATCCCGAGCGGCGTCACCCCATCTTCCTTCATGAGGCTCATCATCGCGGCCCGGGCGGCGGCGTAATAGGTCGCGTTCAGGGTCTGCTTGCACCCATAGGCGAGCTGCCAGAGGCCGTACCCGACGTTCTTGCGGTCGTCGACGCCGTAGCGGTATTTCTTCCGCATGAAAGCATTCTCATCGTCCGGCCGGTCCATCGCCACGAACTGGGGAGCCTGCCGGGTCTGCAGGATGATCGGCTTGATCGCCCGCGAAAGATCCAGCAGGTACCAGGGCGTGCTGGCTCCCCCGCCATAGTTACTCACCGAGGCCGCGCCCACGGGATGGTCGTCATCGAAGAAATACTGGCCGTCGAAGCAGAGCGTGCCGAAGCCGGCCTTGAGGAGCGCGAAGGCCAGGATGTCCGGATGATTCTTGGCGGCCTGGGCCAGTCCCTGGATCATGGGCGTGTAAACCCCGATCTGATCGTCCTCGATATCGTCGCGGTCCACCTCGATCGTGGACTCATAGGACTTATTGATGATCTCGTAGCTGAAGGCCGAGAGATCCTTGATCACCCGGTCGCCCACCCACTCGCGCATCATGGGGAAATCGCCGAGCCACTTGTAATCTACGGACCGCCCCACCGAAGGAGCCCGCATGGCGATCAGGTCGACCTGGCTCGGCGCGGCTTGGAAGGCCTGGTTGAAAACGGTGTTGAAGCTCTTATAGATTCCCGCAAGAGCCGCTTGGTTGATGATCATTGGAATTTCCTCCTTTTTGTAAATTGATGAAGTTTTTGGGGAAGCCTCCCTGCCGTCTTGCAGGCAGGCCGCCCCGCGATGTTTATTCTTTACTGACTTATTTATGACGTGAGCAGCTTCTTCTTATACTCGATCCATGCCGCCAGCATGATCACGTCGTCCGTCCCGAGGGTCCCGTCTTTCGGCTTGATGGTCAGCTCCACCGCCGCCGGATGAGCCGCCAAATTGGCGAGCGCGAGAGTGAGGGTAACCTGCTGCACCGTCTTCGCCGTCGCGGTCCCCGTCATGGCGGTCGAGTCGCCTCCGAAATTATCGTCGGCATCGTAGAGCGCAGCCACGACATTATTGTATGCCGCGATGGTGAATTTGGTGGCGTCCCCGGCGGTCGCTCCGGTCTTGGCCGCCAGTATATTCAAAGTCATGTTCGCCGCGATGTCGGCATCGGGAGGAATCACTACCTTGGTGCCCACCGCAGTCGGAGTCCCGTGATTGTTCCATCTGATTCCCAATCCTTCGGCGGTCACGCAAAAACCCGGAACGGGATCGTCCGCGTTCGCAAATGCGGCCAGCGCGACGCCGGCGTCGGTTATGGTCGGCATCGGGATGTTAATGATGCCTTTCGCGCTTTTGAGATGCTGATAGATCTCGGCCAGGGCCGCCTCAACCTGCGCCGCGGTTGTGAAGTTTCCGCTGTCGGCGATGGAAATGGCCGAGGCCGCATGCGCCGCGCTGGTGTCGGCGATGTGCGTGGCCACATCCGCCTGCCGGACGGCCGGCTCGATGTCCACCCAGGCGTGGGTGGTATCGATATATTCGGCGATCACGCCACAAAAAATCGCCTCGACTACGTTGGCGACGACATCGACTTCCTCGTCATCGACCAGAAAAACATTGTCGCCGACATTGGCGATTGTGATGGCCGTCGCGAAGGTCATTTTGAAGAGGCCCCGCCGTCTCACCTTGACGTTCTTGACTCCGTCTCCTCCCAGGGCATTATCGACGTGCTCCCTGGCCATGCCTTCGAATATCAATGCGGCCGTATCGCTCCCGGGAACGGCGTATCCCGCAGCGTTGACGCATGCCGGCGCGCCCGCGAAGATCTCGACCGCCCGATAAACGGGGATGGAGATCTCCACCCCTTCCCGATATTCCGTTTTTTTATCTGCCGCTAAAGCCATTTCGAATTCCTCCTTTATGATCTAAATTGCTATATTGCCAAATTGCTAAACTGCTTTTTTCAGACGCTGGGGTTGAATTTCTTGAAAGTCTCCTCATCGATGCCCATCATCTTGTTGATCTCCTTCTGCGTGTCGTCGAGCCCGCCATTCCGATTCTTGGGCCCGGGCGGCACCCCGCCCACGGGGATCACGGATCCGGCCGGCCGCGCCAGCACGATGAGCGTAAATTGCTCGGGGGATTTCAGGGCCAGGTTGCGGCCCCACTTCTCGAGCTCCTCCGGGCTGGTCTTCCCTTCCTTTAGGGCCAGGCCGATCAGCTCGTTCGTCTTGAGCTCGGCGAGCTCCCGCTTAAGAACGGCCACTTCCTGGCTCAGCGCCACGGCCACATCCCCCGGGGATTTCATCCCGGTGATGATCCGGAGTACTTCATCCTTGCCGGCGTCGGCCTTCGCGCCGATGGCGTCCAGGACCTCTTTGCAGGCGATGACGGTTTTCCCCTCCAGGTCCTTCACCTTGTTGACCAGGAGCTGCACGGCTTCCTGGATCTTCTCCTCCGCGGCGTCGGCCGCCAGCCCCAACAGCTTTTTGAGTTTATCCATTGACTCCTCCTTTTCTTTGATCGGCCAGGCTTCGAGCTTGGCCATGATGGGCTTCAGGTTGTTGATCTTCGGCTCGTTGGTGAGAGCTACATTAAAAACCTTCACCACCCTCCGGTCCTTTGCCGTCACAAAAATGACCGGCGAAAAATACCGGTACTCCCGGTTTTTCAAATAGGCTTTGGCTTTTTCGGTCCACTCGACCACGGCAAAGATCCCCTCTTTGGCCCGGTAGATCAGCCTTTTGATCCACCCAGCCGCCGGGGCCTGGACGCCGTTCATGGTTTGGTGCTCGTAATCGATCACCATATCCTTCCCGCGCCGTTCGAAATCCTCGACGATCGATCTGGCCGATACCTCATCCATGAAGGCCGGGGGCTCTCCCTCGATCTCGAATCTCCCTTCCGGGAGGAGAAGGAATTCGCCGGGCGGCTCCGGCACTTCGGAGGAAGCTGCGAGGACGAGTTTGTTTTCCTTCTTGGCCACCCACTCGCCTTTTTCGTTTTTTTCAAACTTATTTTTAACCGCCGACCAGGCGGTGGCGATCGCCTTCTCCTCGTCCTTGTATTCTTCGAAGGCGGAGTTGAAAGCCGCCATCCATATCTCCTGGCCGTGCGTCGGCAGGACTTTTACCCCCTCCGGCAGGTCTTCAATCCGTCTGTAAGGCATGTTAAATGTCCCTCCCTGGCCGCCTGAGCCTGTTCATGAACCTAGGTGTCAAGCAAATCCGGGTCACAGTAGCCCCCTTCTCGCCACAGGCCCTTTAAATTCGTCGGCCCGTTTTTCAAATGCCGTTTGATTTTTGCCTTTCATGGCCTTTTTGCCCTTACTAAATTGCCAAATTGCTATATTGCTAAATTGCTTTCTCTACGAAGTCCTTAATCGCCTGATTGAAAATCTCCGCGATCCGCGGCTCGACTTTTTTGAAGGCCCGGGCCATGAAGGGGTTGGATTTCTGCCCTTTTGTGGAGCGGACAATGATTTCTTTCCCACCGATAAAGAATCTCAGTGCCTTTTTATTCTTGGGCACGATCTTCCGCCTGAGCGGCCCATAGATCCCCGTGCCTTCATGGACGAAGACAGAATAGGGGGCCGTGGCCGAAACGATCGCCCGCAGGCCCTGGATGTATTTCCGGATCCGGTTGGCCAGGTTCCCCCTCACGACCGGAGCTTCCTCCACGGCTACCGCCTCCACGGCCCCGGCCGCCCGAAGCAGCCCGGCATGGATCCCCGCCTCGATTTGATCCCCCAGCTTCAACAGCCCCGGCGATATTTTTACCTCAGCCTTTAACTCCACTTTTCCTTGCCTCTTTTGCTAAATTGCCATATCGCTAAGTTGCCAAATTGCTATATCGCCATTACTAGGCGACAGACGCAATTCGGGTGAAAAGGCGGCACGCCGTCGAACGTGCCGAACGCTTCCGGATTTCTCGCCGCCGTATCCATCCGCCCCTGCATGGCTGCCGCCGGGATGATCTCCCCGTGCCGCGGCCGGCAGATATCACAGGCCATCTCTCCCCGCGTCACGTGGACCCGCAGGTCGACCCGGGCCTGCACCCCCTGGCGCACGTCGGCGTAGGACCGCATCCGGGTCACCGAGGTATCCAGGATCCTCCTGATCTGCCAATCCTCCAGTCCTGCCAGATGGTCGCCGAATTGGCCCCGGAACGCCGAAATCCCCTCTTCGCTCCCGCGCCCGAAAAGCCCCTCGGCTTTTTCGGTATACTGCTCCCTTAAAAACTTCATCACCGGACCCTGCATGTCCTGGTTCTCGATGAATTTGGAAAGATAGGCGGTGTCGATCCGGCTCATGGCCGCCATCGTAGCCCGGTCGGCCGGCTCGAAAGACATGGCCACGGGCGGCTCCGCCCCTCCCCATGCCGTCCGGTCCGTCACCCGGTAATATTTGAAGACCGGCTCCATCGCCCGTTCGATCATTGGCGCCAGGTCTTCGGCCGACGCGCCGTAATAGGTGCGCAGGACAGCCAAGATCTTCCCGGCGAATTCGTCCTGACCCATCGCCGCGCTGCCCAAAAGCAAGTCATTGATTTCCCGCAGCGCGTCCCCGCGCAAGGCGGAGAAGCTTCCTTTCACTTCCAGAAAATATTTCCCCAGAAGCTCCTGCCTCTGGGACTCCATCGCGGCTTCCTGCTCCGGCGTGAACTTCGCGGCAATCATCTGCATCTCGCGATCGGTTGAGATTGCCGGAAGATGGAGGCCTCGATTTATGAATTGCAAATAACCTCCCGCTTCCATTTTCATCGGAAAAGTCGGCATCGGCGGCGGCAGAACTTTTTCGCCTTTCTGTGGCAGCGGGATCTTGAATCTTTCGGAAACATGCTCGGCCGAAATCTCCTGCCCCATGCTCCAGATATTGCGGTAGACCTCAGAGAGCATATTCAAGTCCTCAGGTGGAACATATTGAATCTTCAGCCAGGGAAGAGGCTTGTCCCAGCCGAAGTTGTAGCCCGCCAGCGGCCGCAAAACCTGGAAACGCATCGTGCGCGCGAGGGCCTCGGCGTCCGCCTTGATGAGATCCGATCGCACCTTATCCTGCGCGCCCTCGTTGCCTAATTTTCCGGGAGTCCCTTCCGTCGTGGCCGTCTGGCCCAGGATGGCCTTGGACATCTCCTTGTTGCAGAAATTTGCCAGGGTCTCGTAGAGGTTGTTGGTTCCCGCGTTTTTCATCGTCTCCACGAACTCGATCTCCGTGTTCTTGGAGATGATGCCGGCGGCGTCGCTGCCCAACGATCGGACGGCCGTGATCAGGGCGTCCTTCTCTTCCCGCCCGGCGCCGGGCTCGTATTTGCCCAGCCGAAGCGGCATCCCGAATACCTCGGCAAAGGCCACCCAGTCTTTCAGGGAATAATTTTTGAAGAGGTACATCCAGGCGCAGACTCGCAGCACGCCGGCCCGGGTGTCGTATCCGGACCGCGCCTTATAGCGGTGGTAAACCAGTTTGAAAGGCGGCATCTCCTCGCCATTGAAGGGCTCGGCCGCCGTGGTGACCTTGGGCGCCTCGAAGCTCTTTGCCTGAGGGTCCGCCGCCCCGCGTTCATAAAACACGGCCCGCTTGGCATGGATCCAGCGGAGACCGGTTATGATTGCTTTGCTTCCGTCGATCTCCCACAGGCTCTCGCTCAAGGAATACCCCTTGCCGAGCGCGTCCAGGAGATCCAGGAGCGCCTCCTCGAAGTCGGGAAGGTTGAAAATCACGTCGCCACAGAATTCCGAAATCTTCTTGTCTTCGGCCGATTCGGAGTAGGGGATGATATCGTAATCGAGCCCCAGGACGGCATTCTTGCGGGTCTGCAGTTCGGAGAATAGATGAGTGTCCTTCTCTTCCATCTCCTCGAAGAGTTCGGATTGGCGGTAGACGTCGCCGCCGTCGGCTTCCTTGAAGATGGCGGCGAGTTTCTGCGGGGTCAGCCCCTGGCTGGGGTAGTTCGACCAGCGGTCGCGCACCGTGGTGACCGCGATCTCCCGCGTCTCGGGCCGCTTCTCGACCCGGACTTCCCGCCCGAATTGATCATAAAGAATGGCCATTTAAAATGCTCCCGCTTCGGCGAATCGCCGCCGACTGACCGCCTGGTACTCCACGGGTCCGCCTTCCATCTCCCTCGTCGCGTACCACGCCAGGGCCCCCGCGATTCCCGAATCTCCGTGGCGCTGCTTCTTATCTTCCCCTTTGCTTTTCGCCTCGGGCAGCCTGGCCACTCCCTTGATAACTTTGAAGGCCCGGTGGTCCTCGATGATGTCCGCATCCTTGGACAGGAGAATATTCTTGTCCTCGAAGGCCGCCTTGTAGGGAGGCATGTTTTCCCGATACCAGGGCTCCGTGAGCATCACCTGGGCGATCCGCGAGGCGCCGTATTTCTGCATGGCTCGCTCGGCCAGGTATTGCCCGTTCCCCCGGGCGTCCAGGGCGCCGCCCCGGAAGCGCGGCAGCCGATCGACGACGAAATAGAGAATCTGCTCCTGCTGCTGGAAGGGAATATTGCGAAGCTCCAAAATAAAGGGCGCGCGGAAAGATGCGCTCTGCAATTCCTGGAGCGGGAGGATCACGGTGAGATCCCCCGTCCGCCCGAAGTCCTCGCCGAAATAGGTGGACCGCTTCGGATCCAACTCCTTCAGAAGCGGGCGCAGCGTCTCCTCGCACCAGTCCTTCACTTCCGCGGTCCGGATGGAATCCGGAAGCTCCGCGAAAGCCGGCTTTTGTTCGTAGCGGATGACCGGGATGTCTTTATCCATGCAGGCTTCGATCAGTGAGCGCGTCAGGTAAACGCCGCTCCCCTGGGAGGGGATGCAGAAAAGCTCTTCGTCGGCGTCGTCGCCATAAAAGTCGATGACGCCTTGCCGCCAGGAGGTTTCGGCCTCGGCGCTCCATTCCCGCTTCAGAACCTCGCAGATCCGGCGGTAAAGTCCTTGCGCAAGCGCCTGGTCGAAATCCACCCGGTGCAGGCTGTATTTCTGTTTGCCGGCGCGGATGTCCTGGACCAGGCTGTTGAACTCATTGGCGTCGCCGTTGTGGGTGGAGATGATCCGGACCTCGCCTCCCCAGATCAGGAGCGCCATCGCCGCCTTGAGCAGCCCGCCCAGGTCCTCGTGGAACGCCGCCTCATCCAAAACCACCCGGCCCTGCTTGCCGCGCAGGTTCGTCGGCCGGCTCGAGAGCGCGGTGATCCGCCATCCGGATTCGAAGGTGATCTGGTAGGAGAGGATCTTCTTCTCCCGCACGACCCCCTCGAATTCTTCCGAATCGTCGATTTCGATTTCTTCCATCTCGGAAGCGGCCAGGTTGTAGGCCCGGGCCCAGTTGGCGCAGTCGTTGATGAACTCGAGGGCCATGTCCTTCGTATAGCCGATATACCAGACGTTGCGCTTCTCGCCGCCGCCCTTCTGGGAGGCGTAGAGCGTGTCGTCGGAGGCCTCGGCCCAGGAGATCCCGACGCGGCGGCTTTTCTCCATGATCTTGACCGGCGCCGGATCCGCCACCCAGTCCCTCTGGTACGGCAGCAGGATCCCCGTTTCGGTCCTGGCTTTTTCAAAATCTGTTTTGATGCTCTGCGCCATTTTATTGTGTCGTGCGGCCCCCGCTTTCCCGGACCCTGGGATCCGGTTCCGCGGGGGCCTTCTCCGCGGGTTGTCTTTTTATGTACTAAATTGCTATATTGCCAAATTGCTAAATTGCTTTTTTATACGATCCCGAGAATTTTTTTCCGGATCTCCTCCGCCTTCTCTTCGGAGAGCCCGGCCGACTTGATCTCCTTGCTCACGTCCTCGGCGGCTGACTTGGCTTTTTCCTTCGCCTCCGCCATCCATTTCTTCTGCGCGATCGACGCCCGGTTCAGCCGGGCGATCATGATCCCCATCTTCGAAAGATCCGCCTTTTGCGGCTCCGGATCCTCCATCTCCACCAGGACCTTGAACGCCTTCTCCTGGCAGAGCCGCGTCAGGGCATCCCCCAGGACGCCGGGGTCGTCGCCCACCGTTTCGGATATCGCACGGGCCTGCTCGGTGGCGATCTTGATCGCCGAAAGGCGGGTCTCGAACTGCTGCCCGTAGCGGTGAATGGAGGAGCGCGAGATCTCGAACCCCTGCTCCTGCAGCCACTCGGCCAGGGCGCCGTAATCCGCGAACCCGCCGGTAACCAGGCGCTTGTCCAGCTCGGACTTTATCCCGTCCGGGAGGGATGTGATCTTCGAGCGCGCCGGCATCTACCAATTCCTCGGCCGCGCGATCCCCGGATGGCAGGGGATCGTATACTCGACCACGTCGATTCCATAACGGTTGATCTTGGCGAACCAGGTTGGCCGATCTTTCTCAACGATCGAAACCAGGTCGCGTTCGGCCAGGTAATCCAGCTCCCGCCGGATCTCCATCACCGTCGCATCCGGAATAATGGGTTCGATGGCGTTGCGGATGATCGTCTCGGCCGTTCCCACCGGCTGCGCCGCATAGAGAGCCCGGAGGATCAGCCACCGCAGCTCTTCTCTTCGAGGTTTCTCCAGGTCCATATCCTCCCCGCCGCTAATTTTTTTTATCTTCGATCAGATCCCGAAGCCGATCCAGCTTCGTGTTGATGACCACTTCATGGCGAATGAAATCTTCCTTCCTCACGTAATGCAGCGGAAGATCCGCCTTGACCTCCAGCACGTCCCGGGTAATCCGCTGCTGCTCTTCGCAGCTCGAGCGGAAAATCGTTTCCAGGTTTTTAAGGTGCAGCATTTCCCGCTCCTGCGCTTCCTGCTTCTCGCTGACGCTCTTGACCTCCGCTTGCAGGCCCATGAACTGATCCCGCACGCTCCGCAGCCCGGCGCTCAGGACCCACTTAGTGGTCCCGATGATCACCAGGCTCCAGGCCGCGATGAGCCCGGCGATGAATCCGTAGAGTTGCCAGCTCGTCGGCTCGTTCATCAGCCCGCCTTGGTCAGCTTGTTAATGGCGTCGTAGATGAGCGCGGCCACCCCCGAGACCCAGGTGGCGTTGATCGTCGTGTCGATAAACTCCGTCCCCGGCGAAGGCCCGATGCTCAGCAGGGCCGATACGCCTCCCAGCAAGATGACGATCAGCGGCGCATATTTGCTCTGGATCCACACCTTCAGCACCTGGGTCAATAGGATCACCACGAGCGGCGCAAAATAACCGAAGAGGGTCGTGAAGTCGATCGCGGCCGGTTCGGCGGCCGGGGTCGCGGTCTGGGCCAGGGCGATGACGCCGCACAGAAGCATCGCCAGCATGGCGACCAAAACCAGAAGCGCTTTTACTTTCCGAACCAATAAAAAAGCCTGTCTCATTTTTCTTTCCTCCTTCGGGAAAATTAAAGACGGCAGCCGGCGGCCGGCGGCCTCTTATTTTGATTTTGCTTCGCTCTGCGGCGCGCTGATCGCGTCCGCCTCCTTGATGATCTCCTCGGACGGCCGGAGCCGGAGCTGTTGCAGATCCTCGAGCTCCTTGGTGATATCCTGGGGCTCACCCGTGCGCTGGACTTTGACGATTTTGAGCATCAGGTCCGCCAGGATCGCCAAAAGTAAAATGATGTTTTGGGGCGTGAGTACCATAGATTTCCCTCCTTTATTTGCCGGCCGCCGGAGGCGGGCCGTTATCGACCTTGACCCCGGCCGCGGCCGCCAGGCCGGTAAGGACCTTCATGATGTTTATGACCCGGAGAACGTTGACCCGGTATAGGCTTTCATTTTCCGTATTCGGAGCCCTGAGCCAGGCCGCATAGGCGTCGATGAGAACGTCCTGGGCGGCTTTCAGCTCGTCGTAGGATTTGCGGATGGAGTCGAACTGCTCCTTCTGGATATGCCCCGTGTTATAGAGCACGCGGGCGTCGAAGAGGATGCTTTCGGCGATCTCCTTTTCCGTTTTCACGGCTTGCATGGCCGCGTCCTTGATTGCGAGTCCGGACGTGGCCATGCTGCATGCGGCAGCCAGAAAAGCGATTGCGATCAAGACGGCCCACAAACGAAAAACTTTTTTCTTCATCCTTGCCCTCCTTTTTGCCTTGCGCCTTAAGCTCTTTTATGAGCTATGAACTAAATTGCCATGAGCCAAATTGCTAAATTGCTAAGTACCCTTGGTACTTTTTCCAAATTTTCTCGACGTAATCCCAAACCTGCTCGAAATCGGGCCTGCGGCCGTTGACCACGCAGCCGGGCACGGCGAGAAAAGGTTTGGTGAAATCCCAGGTCTGCCACCTCCCGGGGCGGGCGGCCAGCGGCTGGAATCCGAACTCCGCCATGCGCGCCAGGCGCAGCGCCTGGTTGACGTATCCCCGGCCGCAGTTATAAGAGGCGAGCATGAATTTGTAACGCTCCTCGATCTTCGGGATCTCCGGAAAATGATCGAATTGGACCCGGTCATAGCGGACCCCGAGCTCGATATTGAGTTCCGGATCGAATAGATCGCCGGTCGCCCGTCTTCGGTCTCCGGTCAGAAGTTCCTCCGCCGTCGCCGGCATGAGCTGCATGAGCCCCTTCGCCCCGCAGGGCGAAAGGGCGTCGGGATTGAAGGAGGATTCGGCCCATACCTGGGCTTTCACGAGGGGCCAGGGGAGATTGTATTTTTCGGAGTATTTTTTGATGAGAGGATCGAATCGATTTTCGTTCATTACCCGCCAGCATAAGGCCGGGCAAGGGTTTCGACTAGTAATGGTGGGGAATTTGGGACGGTTTTATCTGAGGGATTTTTTGAGGGCATCCAGGACAGAAAGGCGGAAGATGCGCACGGTCCCCGTGGTCGGCGAGCAGGCCATTAGAATCCCTTCATCACACCAGCGGTAAACCGTGCTGCGGCCCACGCGCAGGAACCTGGCCACCTCGTCGGGCCGCAGCAGGGTCTTGTTCGGTAGATCCGGCCCGAGAGGAAGGCACAGCTGCTCGAATTCAAGGCTGTTCGCTTCCATCATCTCCCCCGCCGCGCGGCGAAAATATATCCTCCCAGCTCCAATCCTTATTGAGGTCCAGGAGCTTCGCCAGGGTGCGCATTCCCGGGATCTTCTGCCCCCGCAGGTATTCACCCATGAGCCCCGGGCCGATCTCCAAAAACCGCGCCAGCTCTCGCTCGTCGATCCCGTAGTCATCCAAGGCTTTCCGCAAAAAGCGGCTGACCGATCGGGCGAAGTATCTCTCGGCGATCCGTCTTTCGTCCGGCTGCTCCGTCCCCTGCATGGACAGCCGCGCCGCCTGCCGGGCCTCGTAGGAGGCCTTTAGCTCCTTCATCCTCTCTGTATCGACGCCTCCCCTAAGATGTCCCAGAAGCGGCGGCCCGGGAAACTTCTCCTTGAGCATCCGCTCGTAACTGACCGTGTTCTTGTTCTTCGGCAGATTCACCGTCATCTCCTTTTTTTATACCCCCGCCGCCCGCCGGTCGCGGCCACATTGCTAGATTGCTATGAGCTAAATTGCCAAATTGCTATATTGCTAATCAGCTCCATTGCACCGTTCTTTCTCTCATGCTCTTCAACCCCTCGATGACCTTCTGCGCCTCCTTGCCTGTCAGCTCCTCGAGGTGTTCTTTCCCGGTCATCTTCCGGACGAACCCGTAGAGCCTCGCCGGCCACCAGCCGAGGTCCTGCATCAGGTGATAAAGGACTTTTCTCTGTCCTTCCGAGGCCAATAAATCGAATGCCCTTTCCCCTCGCGCCCTCGCGCTCTTGCGCCTCGCGGTCTTTTTAAATCCCAGCCGTCGAAACGCCGCCAGGACTTTCTCCAACCCGAAATCATCCAGCCGCACCGACGAATCCACCCCGCCCTGGGCCCGGATGATCTCCCGGTATTCCTCGTCGCTAAGCCCAAGCTCCGCTTTAGCAATATGCAAAAGGGCTTTTTGCTTATTGGTGATCATTTCTTTCTTTGCGGTCCTCTCAGGTTTTTCTTGGCGATCTTTGCGCCTTTGCGCGAACCATCTTTTGATCACGCCTTCTCCCGGTGGATATCTTCCAGAATCTCCTCCCGCCTGGGGCTGAGATCGCCTTCTTTTTTCATCTGCCGCTCGCAGGACTCGACGAACCGCTCCTCCCAGGGAGTTAACCGGTCGAAGTCGATGCAGCGAACGATCCAATCGAACCTTCCCCTGGTCATGGTCTTGTCCTTCTTCCGCCGTTCCTAAATTGCCAAGTTGCTATATTGCTAAATTGCTATTCCTCTTCCGTCTCGTACGCCGCCAAAAGCGCATTCACGATCCGGTCGATCTCCGAATCCACTTCCTTGATGAAGACCTCGTCCGTATCGTTCTCGACCGTCACGCCGATCCGCTTCAGGTCCGCCGCCGGGATCTGCGCCAGGGCGGATTTCACCACCGTCTCTTTGCTCCGGATTAAGATGTCCGCCTGCTCTCCGAGATGCTTCTTGATCAGCATCACGGCCTTGTCCTCGTCCCCGATGAAGATCTCGCCTTTTTCCTTCCGGTACCCGAACTTGATGTCGTGCATGATCCGGGTCTTCGGCTTGGCGAAATATTCGGGACTGTCCTTGATGGCCTGGCGCAGCGTGTCCCGCTTCTCCGCCGCGTTCGCCGCCCATTTGCGGATCGCCGGAAGGTGCCTCTTCTCCAACTCCTCGCGCAGCCGCTTCAGCTCCCCCACCCGCTCCCGCAGCATCATCCTGGCCGCCGCCAGATCCTGCGCTAATTTATCAAAATCCGCTCCATTGTTCATTTATCCTCCCCCCTCGTGCTATTGGATCATCCCCGGATCCTCCGCACCATCGAAATGACCGTTACCGCCAGCACGAATGCCATGAGCTCGAATACGATTAATCCGACCGCGAGCGCCATCTCATCCTCCTACCAGGCGATACTCACGCCGATGTTGATGTTGTTGACGACGCAGATCCCGGACGAAAATATGGTGACCGTCTGCCAGGCCGCCCGGGGATTGAATTCCAGCCCCAAGATCCGGGCCTTCGTCGGCAGCAGCGCCGCAACGATCGGGTGCAGGATCAGCCCCGCCCCCATGTAAATGTCCACCTGGCCTACAGATGGATGGCGCCCCAGGATCGGGTTGCACTCGTGATACCGGTCCGGGTTCTTGGCGATGTACCTAGTCTGCCCCCAGTCGATGAGATGGACGATCCCCCAGGAGGCCTCCAGCGCGTAATCCTGCACGCTCCATTTATCGGCCGCATCCGCCGGCCGGACTGCCGGCAGAAGCAAAAACAAAAGCAAAAAGATCGCCGCTTTCATCTCTTACATCCCTACCTCTTGGGCAAAAGCTCGGGGTTTTCGAAGTCGATTTTCAATTGGTTCACAATATCCGGCAGGGAGCACCCGCGCAGCCGTGACTCCGACGAGAGCATCGACATGGCGTAGGAGTGGTAATAATCGCAGGTCTTCTTCACTTCCTCGGGCGTGACGGGCGTGTAATATCCCGACGGGCCCGAGGCGATGGGCACGCCGTGTTCGTCTTTGAGGTGCTTGATCGCCATTCGCATCTTCCGGTCGCAGACGCCGTCCAAACATTCCTGGAGCTGGGCCCGGGTAATGGCGTTCGCCGCCCCTCTCCGCGCCCCCAGCAGCTCCACCAGGTCCTTTTCCAGGTCCGTCATTTCCATTTTGTCGATCATGACCCCCTCTCCATTGATACAAACAAGACACGCTGAAACGGCGTCAGCTCGTAAACCTCCGGGGTCTGCCGGAACAGCCGCCCGATCTCAGCCCCCGATCTTCTCCAGAAGCTCCCGGACTTTTCCCGGCAGGTTTTCGACTCTCTCCACCCGATCTCCCACCTGCGCACGGCTTTCCCGCTCGCGCAAATTCTTCTCATCATCGATTGATCTCCTTTTCGCTTCCGCATCGGCGATGCCGATCGCGACCTTTTTCAGGTAGTTGTGGTTGCTCAGCGCGCCCTTGATCTGTCCATTGCAGACCGTCCGGATGGCCGCAGCCAAGCCGTCCCGTGAGATTTCGTATCGTTTCTTTTGGTACTCGAAAGCACCGCCGTGGAAAAATTCCCGGACCTCTCCCAATACGCGGGCGAGCTTCCGCGCGTTCAAGGGCGGTCCAAGCCGGAATAGCTCGGCATATTCCCACGCCAGCCTGGCATGCGGTCCAAAATCCGGCAGCATTCTGATCACGTCGATCATCACCCGGTCTTTCAAATAAGCCTCCAAGTCGAATTTCTCCCCGCAGGAAGGGCAGCTCGCCTTCAATTCTGCGCCTCCTCCGTGCGGACGACCCACATCGGCGCATACCGGCGATCAATCGGGGCTGCATGGCCTGCGATCTGAGATCTGTGACCTGTGACATCTTTATCGTCCCCCACCAGTCCCGCCTGCGGTTTCTCGACCCACTTACATGCCAGCCGGTCGAAAATCCTATTGTCGTTTCTCATCTTCTCTTCCTCCCTTTCCATCGCTCGTTCCTGCATCGCCGCCGCCGCGCAAAAGACCCATCCCAGGAACAGGCACGCCAGCAAAAACGCGATCAAGATCACCCACCACATCATCAACCTCCATTTCTTCGCCCTCCGCGCCTGACGCGAAGAGCGGTGCCGGCCCCGCATTGCAGCGCGGACATTTACAAAACGGCTCGATTCCCCGGCTGATCGCCAGGGCTTTCGTGCAGATCGGCTCCATTTTTTTTGATCTCCTCGTTCATGATTCCCTCGCAGTCTGGGCATATCATGTGGCTGATCTTCGGATCGCCCAGCGGATCTTTCTGCCCCATGTATTTCCCGCACCACGAACACATCCGGATCATTGCGCCTCCTTCTTCTTTGCAATGATTTCCTCAAAGATCACCGGCACGAGCTCCTGAAATTGCGATAACAGAGGGACAGCAATTTCTCTCATCTGCGGATGTGCGGCAAGCTTTGTGCGAAGCCTGAAAAAATGCCGCCACTCCCGTAGATTCATCGTCATCACGATCTCTGTTTTCAGGGAATTGGGAAGAACGGCGCGAGCGTGTTGGGGCGACCATCCAAGAAACAGCAGTTTTTTATAATTCCTTTCTGCCGACGCCATGCTCCAAAACCACCATGAGTCCGATAAGTCCCGGTAGGGGGTCGGATTAATCTCTTTGCCATGCAGGCCTTCCCATTCAATTAGGTATTCCCCAGGCATAATCTTCACCCAGGGCGGAATCACAAACGTGACTCCGCCGCCATAGTTGCAATACTGCGTTGATTCCTGGCTGTAGCTGGCCAGCCGGTGACGTACGATCTCATGCGTCACCCCGCGATCGCAGATCACCCGCACGGTCGCGGATAAATGCTCTATCACGCTCTCGTGCCCCCGAGAGATAACTCCCCGGATGAATTTCTCTGCCGTTCCGGGGGCCATCTTTTCCTCGGATTTGTAACAAGTCCTGCCGGCCAACTCCAAAATCGAGAGATCTTTAGGAAACGCTAAGATTTCAAAAGATGGTCTTATTAGCTTCATTCGGTTCTCCTTTCCTTCTTAGACCTCGAAATACTGATTCATCACGTCCGCCACGTGGTCCTTGGTCACCGTGATCGATCCGTCCCGGAAGGCCAGCTTCATGGCCCTCATGGCCACATTGTTGGCCGCCTGCGGCTGGCAGGCCTTCTTCACCAGCAGCTTCAGCGCGTCCTCGGAAAAGACCTTCCGCACCTTCCCGCCGGCGCGCGTGAAGCGCCAGTCGAGGTAATCCGCCATGCTGCCGTTCATCGATCCCAGGTCGACCAGGAAGCACCGCTCGGCGAACTCCTTCAGGCCGCTGTGAAAAAGCAGATCCCCCTTGAGCCCCCAGGCGCTGCGCCCCTTATCCTCTCCCCCCTGCCCGACGAGCAGGACGGAGATGAGCTTGAAAATAAGACCGGAGTCCCACAGCCTTTTCAGGGCGATGATCGCTTCCGGCTTCAGATCATGCGCCTCGTCGATCACGAGGATCGGGTCCGATCCGGCGCGCACGCTCTCCTCGAGCAGCCGTTTCGCCAGCTTGTCCCGCTCCACGGCGAAGCGCGGCACCCGCGCGCACCCCATCTGCGAGATCACCGCCTGGGTAATGTTCGCGCCGCAAAGCCGCTCCCGGTCGATCGTATCGGGCATGATCAGGCGGATGGACCGATCTTTCATCGCCCGTCCGAGGATGTGCCGCAGAAGCGTGCTTTTCCCGCTCCCCACCTCGCCGACGATCGCCATGATGCCGTGCCGCTTGATCGTCTCGAAGACCTTGCGCTCGACTACCTTTGCCTGCGGGTTCTTGTAGATCTCCCCATAATCGTCGAGATCGAAGAATGGATCCCCGCTCAGGCAGAAGTGCCGGAGCTCCTCGTCCGTCATATACTCCTTGGTAAAATTCACGTCCCTCACCCCCTTGTTTGTTTTTGACCCTGCATCTTTCGGTTGCCCGGCCGTTTCCCCCTCGCGCCTTACGCCTTGCGCCTTGCGGCCCTTCTTCGGCATCCTCATCTTCCTGTCCTTGAGATCCGGCGCGAACTGCCAGATCCCCGCGGCCGAAATTCCGCGCTTCCGCAGGAACGCCTCGACCCGGTCTTTGAAATCCCCGATCGAGGGCGGAAGATACCCGCGCTCGCAGACGGCATTGATCAGGGGCCGCGAACGGCCGATCTCCCTGGCCAGCTCCGCCTGGGTGATCCCTTCGTCGGTCAGCCGGCTCTTCAGCCGGATCGGCCGGCTCCCCATGTTCCAGACTTTCGCCTCGTGCCGCATATTCACCTCCCCGTTCCGTTGCTCCTTACCAATACCCAGTCCGTGGCGTTTTCCTTTTGTGATCCCAAGCGCTGACTATTTTTAACGTTCTGAATAGGAAACCATTGCCATCTTGTTTCGGGATAGAGCTCGCGGATTAATGGATCGTCATAAAAGGTGCAGACGACTTTTGAAGGTATCGTTGTGAGCTGGGCAGCCAGCAATACATGATTGGCGCGCCCAAACTGGTGGGAATAGTAGCTTTCTTTACCCAGGTAGGGAGGATCTATAAACAACACAATGTTCGCGCGCCGGCCGTAAAGAGAAATGCAAGCTTGAAAGTCCAGCCCTTCGATTGCGGTCTGACGAAAGAATGCCGCAAGGGCGGCAATCCTGCGGATCCCATTCCGGTATCGCCGTACCTCTTTTATTTCCCGCCGGTCGGAGCAGCTAAGACAAAAGCCTCCCGTCCTGGCTTTTCCCCCAAACGCGAATTGATGCCTATAGAAAGTCCGAAACGCCCGCTCCGCCGGATCTCCCACGTGAGAGAAGGAGAATCCGTGTGCAACATATTCGCGGGCGTGGTCCTCAAAGATTCTCCTGGATGGCGGATATAAGCGGATCATTCGCAGCAGGCGCGGCCGCAGGGAATCATCGGCGATCGCGCGCATCAGATTGACCAGATCCCCATCGGCATCGTTATAAACGCGCTTTGTAAATCCAGAGTTCAAGAGCACCGCGGCGCTTCCGCCGAAGACATCCACGATGGTGTCGGCTCCTGTGGCCTGCAGGAATACGGAGATCTTCCTGGCAATCCGGTGTTTCCCGCCGATGTAGGGGATAAGGGATATCATGACCTCGCCTCCGCCGCCCGTCCGTCTTCCTCTTCCTTTGCTTCTACTAAATTGCCATGAGCTAAATTGCCAAATTGCTTCTTTGCCAAATTGCTAAATTGCCCGATTGCTAAATTGCTAAGATGCCCCCGCATCGCTTCCGCCGCCGCGCTTATCTCTTCTTCGTTCATCGTCTCCTTCAGGTACCGCTCCAGGATCTGGGCCTGGATCGGCGTCATCCGCGCCAGCCCGAGTTGTTCCCGGATCATCTTTCTCGCCTCGTAGCTCGAGTAAACCGGAATCTGCTGGTCGATCTTGCCCAGAACCGGCACGCCCGCCTTGGCCATGTAATGGAGCCCCTCGACTTTCGATCGCTGCAGCTGCGGCTTGATCGCGGAGACGTCGATCTTCCCGGCCTCCGCGTCCGCGATGAATCTCTGCGTGCCGTCGAAAGCATGTCTCTTGTATCCCGCGCCGATTACTTGGGCGTTCGCCGCGAATCCGAACTTGTTTTTGAAAATCATGTTGGTGGGATAGACTTTCCCCGCCTCGTCCTCCACCAGGAACTTCTCCGGGTTGTAGAAATCCGGCGATATCTTTAATCGCATCCCGCGCCGCACCGGTCCGCGCACTTCGTAGGTGGCCCCGTCGATCCGGATCTGCTTGGATCCGTCCACCACGGCCGCAAACTCCTTCCCGCGAATCAGCTGCCGGCAGATCTCCGCCGACGGCAGGAATCGGAGCTGCTCTTTGGCGATCATCTGCCAGACCGCAAAACGGGGCAGCCCGGTCCGCTTGTGCTTTTTGGTGGCGTTGAAATACATCGCGTAGTCGTAGGCCCTGGCGTTCAGCCGTTCGATATCCGGGGCTTTCTCCAGCGAAAGTTCGCTCTCGAAGGCCCGCTCCCAGGTGCCCTGGCCGTTTTCTACCTGGCCGATGGCCCTGGGGTTCCCGGGCTCGTGGACGATCAGCTCGACTTTCAGATTTTTGACCAGCATTCGGAAGGGCGCCGAAATGTTCGCGGAGCCGGCGTCGCACATGAGGATGAAAGGCACGCCGTTGAAGGGGAAAAGATGAGGGTCCGGTTTGACGGCCCACGCCCGCAGGATAAAATCCACCAGCGTCTTCGTGTCTTCGCCGCGGACGTAATAATAATAAGGAAAGATCATGCCGGAGGTGTGGTCGGTCAGGAGGTAACGCAGGAGGATTTTTTTGATCTCCTTGAAATATTGCGGCTTGTTCTTGTAGAAGGCCAGTTTCATGTCCCGGTCCACCATCTCCCACCGCGTTCCCTTTTCCTTGAAGTCGTACTGGACGCAGACGGAAGAGTCGATCTGGTGGACATGGTTGGGATGGAGGGACGCCAGGTTCACGTGCGGCGCCGGCGAAAGAAGGGAATTTCTGCTGACCCCCATCTCCCGGAAGTACCGGTTGAGCGTGCTGTCGCTCACCTTATCCGGGGCCAGGATCTTGTTGTCCTCGAGAACCTCGCGGATCTTCCAGGTGGGCATGATGATGTTGTTGGTCTTGCGCTTGGATTTATAGGAAAGGGCCGCCGCCGTCCGGATCTCGTCGACGGTCAGTTTCTTCACCCCCTTGTCCGCCCGCACTTTGCCGAATCCCGCGAACCCGAATTGCCGGGCCACGCGGTAGACTGTCCCGGGGGAGAAGCCCAGCATCTCCACATACTCCCGGACGATTCCTTCCCGCGCTTCCTTGCCCGAGAAGGCCAGCCGCCGCGCGATCTCTTCCCCCACCACGGGATCCACTCCGCCGCGGATCATGAGGGGACCTCCTCCTGGGGGATCTTTCCGCCGTAGATTTCGGGATATTTCTTGATGACCCGGACTTCTTCCTGGTTCAGCTCGCCGTCCGATGTGCGCTGGCTCTCCATCCGGTTGAACTGGTTGTCCTTCCGGAGGAAGAGGAGCTTCGAAAGATCGTGCATGTATTCGCAGAGAACCAAAAACTCGGTGAGCATCCGGTCCGAGGTTTTGGACAGGTCCGCCGAGTCCATCCGGTACCAGACGTTATTGAAAGCGTCTTTGACCCCGTTGAGCTTCGCGAGCTCCGCTTCCTCGTCTTCATTGAGCCCGATCTTCTGCCCGAAAAGCTCGTTCTGTAGCTCCGTGATCTTCTCGTCTTTCTTCTTGAGCTTTCCTTCGTATGTCTTCTTCCGATCCCGGTGCCCCCGGACCGTGTCCCTGAGTTCTTTTACGGACATGCGGTCGATTTCGTCCTG
>Ga0307379_10001738_pt1 | contig 33569 bp, 31 predicted proteins | sample UN2MG_FD_202237 | JGI IMG/M metagenome (GOLD analysis project Ga0307379, IMG submission 202237) | Soil microbial communities from Risofladan, Vaasa, Finland - UN-2 | ecosystem: Environmental > Terrestrial > Soil > Coastal area > Acid sulfate soil | place: Finland: Risofladan, Vaasa | collected...
GGAGGTAGAAACAAACAACGGGAATCTACGGATTGCTTTCATTGATTGCGTGCTAAAGCGGAAGATGGTAATACAGTCTGACCTTTTAATACTGGCCTCTGCTATTGTTCCTGAAAAAGTAAACAGGCTTGCGCAGCTTTATAAAGTAACGCAAAATGAGGATGGCTTTTTTGCGGAAGCGCATGTTAAACTAAGGCCTGTTGATTTTGCAACAGACGGAGTGTTCGTGTGCGGGCTTGCTCATGCCCCTAAATCAATAGACGAATCAATAACTCAGGCCCAGGCCGCGGCATCAAGAGCTGTTAGACTTTTATCTGCAAAGAGCATCTCCGCCGGCGGAACAGTAGCCTGTGTAAACCCGAACTTCTGCAGCAGTTGCGGTGTTTGTGTATCAATATGCCCATATTCTGCCGCCGTATTTAATAAAAAAAGCGGCAAAGCCGAAATTGAGCCGACACTATGCAAAGGATGCGGTCTTTGCACTGCGTCCTGCAGATCAGGAGCTATTAATCTAAAAGGATTTGATAATGAGCAGATCTTTGCGCAGATCTTTGCGATGAATGAAGATGAAGGAGTTTTCAATAATGCCTGATTGGGAACCAAAAATTGTAGCTTTTCTTTGCAACTGGTGCAGTTATGGAGCTGCCGATCTTGCCGGGGTCAGCCGTTTGCAGTATCCACCAAACTTAAGGGTCATAAGAATCCCCTGTAGCGGCCGGATGAACCCGAAGTTTATTTTAACCGCCTTCAGACAGGGTGTTGATGGTGTCTGGGTTTCCGGGTGACATCCCGGAGAATGCCATTACCTGGAAGGTAATTACTATGCCCGCAGAAAGCTTATGCTCTTTAGAAGCCTTTTGGAATACACAGGGATTGAGCCCGGCCGCATCTTTTTTTCATGGATCTCATCATCTGAAGCAAACAGATTTGCCCTGCTTGCATCGGAAATCACCTCAAAGATTAAAGAGCTGGGGCCAAACAATAATTATATAAAACAAAGCCCAATCAAGGCAGCATGTTAAAATATATTGATACGATAAGGAAAATATCCAAGCGGCTCTTAAAAGAAAAGGCTGTTGACATGGTAATAGGTTTCCGCAAGGGAACAGTGCCGATGATGAATGAGCCCTGTTTTATAAACAAACCAGAAGATGTGGATAATCTGGTTTGGAACAGCAATTGCGGAATCAACCTGGCGAACTATCTAACCAACAGAAAGGAAAAAATTGCCGTTATTGCCAAGGGATGCGATTCAAGAAACATTGTTACACATATAATTGAAAACAAGGTTAAAAGAGATCAAGTGTTTATTGTTGGAGTGCCGTGTAAGGGGATGATCGACAGGCATAAGATTGCATCGATGCTTGAAGAGGAAATAATCGAGGTTGTGGAAGAGGGAAATATTGTCATTGTTAAGAGTGCTGCTTTTGAAAAAAGATTGGAAAAATCAGAAATCCTGCAGGAAAACTGCGCAGTATGCATCCACCGAAATCCTGTTGTATATGACGAACTTGTTGCCGAACCCGTAGAGGAACAGACAGACATTGACAGATATAAAGACGTGCGCCGGATCGAAGAGATGCAGGTGGAAGAAAAAAATAATTTTTTTGACAATTTTCTTTCGACCTGCATCCGCTGCTATGCGTGCAGAAATGCGTGCCCCCTTTGCTACTGCCCCACATGCTTTGTGGACGAATCCCGACCACAGTGGTTAGGGAAAAGCATTGATCCAATAGATATTAAAACCTTCCATTTGCTCAGGGCATTTCACTGCGCCGGCAGGTGCACAGATTGCGGCGCCTGCCAGCGGGCTTGCCCAATGGGTATAAATGTCAGAATATTTACAAAAAAACTGGAAAAGGATTGTTTTGAATTATATGGATGGGAATCAGGCCTGACCTTAGAGGAACGTCCCCCTCTTGATACATACAAACCTGATGATCCGGATTCAGGGATTTAGGCATACCATGAAAATCATAAGAATTGATAAAAAAAACTGGGCCGAACATATTGAAAATTTAAGTGGATCTTACCGATTGTTCGGCCCTGTTAAGGATAATGGCTCTCATATGTTTAAAGAGCTTAATAAGGGGGAATTGCCGGATTTAAATTATTTCAACACAACCCTTTCACCAAAATCGATTATTTATCCTCAGTCTGAGGTTATGCTTGAATATAGTCTGGATGAAAACAAAGATAATCATCATGTCATGAAAGAGGTAAAAAAGGATTATCCCCAACGCGCTGTAATCGGAATCAGGCCCTGTGATGCAGCGGCTTTTTTGTTGGTCAAACGCAACTTCGACACCGCTGAATATAAGGATACATACTGGACAAGGGCTTATGAGACAACCACCTTTGTCGGACTTGCATGTAACAGCCCGCAGACTACATGTTTCTGCCAAGCCGCCGGCAACGGCCCTTTTCATGAAGATGGACTTGATATTCTCCTTATAGATATGGGAGATTATTTTTTTGCAAAAATAATTTCTTCAAAGGGTGAAAACCTGTTAAAGGCTGCCGAATGGGAAACCGAGACTGATGCCGAGACTGGCGGTAATATAATTGCAGCCATGAAACAAAAAGCAGAAGACACAATAACCGCATCTGTTTCTACAAATAAATTAAAGGGCCAAAAAACTACTGATCTTTTTGACGCCCCCTTTTGGGAAGATGTAGCTTTTGCCTGCATAAACTGCGGGACATGCACATATATTTGCCCGACATGCTGGTGTTTCGACATTCAGGATGAAGCATTTGGGCTCTGCGGCATACGCATGCGGAATTGGGATAGCTGCATGTTTCCTCTTTTTACCCTCCATGGATCAGGGCATAATCCAAGAAACACAAACATGCAGAGGCTCAGGCAGCGGTTTATGCACAAACTGAAATATTATGTGGACAAATATGACAATGGGATTCAATGTGTCGGATGCGGTCGATGCATTCGCCTGTGTCCGGTAAATATCGATATACGAAAGGTTTGTGATTTGATGAACAACTATGAGTGACTAAAACACATTAGGTTGCGAGCTACAAATAACTGTAGCCGTTCACGGCTTGAAACTTGAAATTAGAAAGTAGAAATTGGGAAGAGATGAAAAGAGTTTACGAGAACAGCGCAAAAGCATGAAGGCCAAATTTCCAATTTCTATTTTCTAATTTCAACGTTCCGTGAACGCTTACAAGTTTTTTTGCGATTACAGATGGTAAAAATCAATATCAGGAGTTTATAGTGCAAAATCCATATCTGCCTTATCCGGTTCGTATAGAGGAAATAATAACCGAAACCGAAGATAAAAATATTAAAACATTCAAGCTGGTTTTTTTAAACCCTGATGACGAAAAAATTTTTTCATATAAGGCAGGACAGTTTGCAGAGCTTTCAGTGGCGGGAAAAGGAGAGTCGCCTATAGGAATTGCCTCTTCACCCACAGAAAAAGGATATCTAATGTTTACCATAAACAGGGTCGGGCTGGTTACAACCGCCCTCCATTGCATGAAACCTGGAGATATTATTGGTATTCGCGGGCCTCTCGGCAACAGTTATCCCTGGGATATTCTAAAAGGAAAAAATGTTCTGATAATCGGCGGCGGGTTTGCCTTTACCACCCTTCGCTCCTCCATAGTATACATGCTTGATCCTGCCAACCGCCCGAATTTCAGAGAAATCCATGTAATATACGGCGCGCGGTCTCCGGGTATGCTTTTATATAAGGATGAACTGGCGGCATGGGAAGCCGGTGATGACATCAATATGCATATTACGGTTGATTCAACAAAGGATCCTGACTGGAAATATAATGTCGGATTTGTGCCGACCGTCACCGAACAGAAAGCGCCTCCTGGTAATGAGAATACATACGCCATTATTTGCGGCCCGCCGATCATGATCAAGTTTACCCAGCCGGTATTAGACAAGCTTGGCTACGTCCATGATCACATAATAATGTCCCTTGAAATGCGTATGAAGTGCGGCATCGGAATCTGCGGCAGGTGCAATATTGGAAAAGAATTCGTATGCAAAGACGGGCCGGTTTTTACGCTGGCCCAGCTAAACGGCATGCCAAAAGAATATTGAGATAGATTAAACTTTTTACGAGTTCATTGTTTTTTAATATTGACATTTATTAATTCATAATATATAAAAAGCTGATAAATAAATATATAATTAAAGGGCGGAAAGCCATAATATTTTTCTAAAAAAAAAGGAGGATTTTTAAATGCCAGAAGTTCAATTCATGGGTAAAACTTTTGTTACGGATGAAGATGGTTTTATTGATTCGTATGCGAACTGGAGTGAGGAGTGGGTACAGTATGTTAAAACAACAGAGGGTATTGAGGAGCTTAATGATGAGCATCGTGCGATGATCACAGTGCTTCGCGAGTATTATGAGAAAAACGGAATTGCTCCAATGGTTCGGATACTATCTAAAGTTACAGGCTTCAAACTGAAACATATATATGAGCTTTATCCGTCAGGACCCGGCAAAGGAGCATGTAAGATGGCCGGTCTCCCAAAACCTACAGGATGCGTCTAAGCCAAGAAATCAATGGCCTGTTTAACACATTTTTAACTAAAAAAGCCCTGCATATTATGCGGGGCTTTTTTTATTAAGGTAAAAACAATCATGTCTTCAATGGATGACATAGACAGGGAAATTCTAAACAGGATACAGTCCGACTTTCCGATAACCCCCCGCCCCTATCTTGCCGTGGCAAATGATCTTGGTCTTTCCGAAGATGATATTTTAAAGCGACTTGCCGTGTTGAAGGAAAAAGGGCTTATCAGGCGGATAGGGGGTAACTTTGTCCCTGAAAAATTAGGATTTGTCAGCACTCTCTGCGCAGCAAAGGTGCCAAAAAATAAAATTGAATTCTTTGCTAAAGAAGTAAACAGCCATCCTGGAGTAACTCATAATTATAAACGGGATAACAAGTATAATATATGGTTTACCTTTATTGCTCCATCCATGGAGGAAATAGAAAAAAACCTTAAAAAGATCTCCGACAAAACAGGTATAACAGATATTATCAATATGCCTGCAACAAAGGTTTTTAAGATAAAGGCTCACTTTGATCTATAGCAGCCGTTCACGGCTTGAAACTTGAAATTGGAAAGTAGAAATTTGGGAGATATGAAACTCGGCCCAAAATTGAACCGCAAGAGCGAGCGCGTTCCGTGAATGCTTACGATCTATAGAATGTTGTAGGAAATAATCAATGAAAGATATAAGGGTTGCGGTTGCTGTTTTTAATTCGCCTGTCAACAAAACCGAGCATAATATCGACCGTATGGCGAAGTGGACAAAGGAAGCAAAGAGGAAAGGCGCCGAAATAATCTGTTTCCCTGAAATGAATGTTACAGGGTACTGTATAGATAAGGATATTAATAAGATAGCAGAGCCTGTTTCAGGCAGGACAATACAAGACCTTTTGCGTTTAGCCGGAGAGGAAAAAATTGTTATTCTTGCAGGTATGGCTGAAAAAGATGTAACCGGCCGGATATTTGCAAGCCACCTGGTTATTACGCCTGACAGCGTTTCAGGTATATATCGAAAGCTGCATATAGCTCCCCCTGAAAGCGCTTTTTTTACTCCGGGCAGCAAAATTCCACTGTTTGAGACAAAAGGAGTAAAATTTGGAATTCAGCTTTGTTATGATGCGCATTTTCCAGGGCTTTCCGAACATATGGCTATAAATGGAGCAGAACTAATCTTCATTCCACATGCATCTCCAAGAGGAACTCCGGACAAAAAATTCATGTCGTGGATGCGGCATCTTCCTGCAAGGGCTTATGATAACAGCCTTTTTATTATTGCATGTAACCAGACAGGTAAAAATGGCAAAGGGCTTACTTTCCCCGGCGTCTCAGTAATAATCGGTCCGTGCGGCAAGATTATAAAGAAAAGGATAAGCGACAGGGAGGGTATAATGATCGGGGATTTAAAGGCTGATGACCTCGCCAGGGTACGAAATAACAGGATGCATTTTTTCCTTCCAAACAGAAGACCAGCTTTGTATAACTTATAGTCATTTTCTGCTTCGCATATAATCCAGAAGATATGCTATCCCGACCAGAAAAACAGCAAGACCGGTTACATGGAAAACATCGGTTTTGGCATAAAAAAACCGTGTTAAAATAACCGCAAAAACAACCCCAAGTATTGCTCTGATTACAAAGATATGAAATTGATTCAAAATAATTACCTGCAATATAAATTATTGAATATAAACTTAAGCATTGGTCACGGAACAAACAAAATTAAATTTTTAACAAAACCATCATAATCTGTTTATAGTAATGAATCGTCCATCGGTATTTCCTGTACCTTTTTGAGTTTGCTTTTAATGACCCTGGTGCGTAGCTCTGCCTGGTCTATAGTGTTGGCGGCTTCCTGAAGCTTCTTTTTTGTTTTATCCAGCATGCTGCCAAATTTATCAAACTCTGTCTTAACCCTGCCTAAAAGTTCCCAGACTTCACTGGAACGCCTCTCAATCGCAAGTGTTTTAAAACCCATCTGCAGACTGTTAAGCAATGCTGCAAGGGTTGTCGGGCCGGTAACATTAATTCGGTATTCACGCTGCAAAAAATCGAACAGACCAGGCATGCGTAGCACCTCTGCATACAACCCCTCCACCGGCAAAAACATAATGCCAAAATCGGTTGTGTTGGGAGGGTCCAGATACTTTTCCTTAATTTTCTTTGCTTCGGCCTTAATACACATTTCAAGATTTTTACTTGATCTTTCTACCAGCTCTTTATCAGCCTCCTCCTGGGCATCAAGCAGACGCTGGTAATCTTCCTGCGGAAATTTAGAGTCAATCGGCAACCAAACTATCTGTTCTTTATCAACCCCTCTGCCCGGCAATTTAATGGCAAACTCTACTCTGTCATCACTGTTCTTTTTGGTCGCCACATTAACTTCATACTGATCCGGCGTTAAAATCTGTTCGAGAATATTGCCAAGCTGAATTTCGCCCCATGTGCCGCGCGTTTTCACATTTGTCAAAACCTTCTTAAGATCTCCCACTCCTGCGGCCAGGTTTCTCATTTCTCCAAGGCCTTTATACACACGCTCTAAGCGTTCACTTACCTGTTTAAAAGACTCTCCTATACGTGTTTCCAGGGTTAGCTGAAGCTTTTCATCAACAACTGCCCGCATCTGTTCTAATTTCTTGCTGTTATCCTCCTGCAGATCCCTTAAGCGGCTATCTATGGTTGTGCGCATCGCATCGAACTTTTCTTCATTGATTTTAGTCATATCGCCCAGCAGTCTTGAAAAAGAATCAAGCTGGTCTTTTTGCATACCGGCATTTTCGGTCATCCTTTTTAGCAAAGAATCGCCGGAATCCTTTAATGCTCCGCTTAGTTCTTCACGAGCCTGTTTGGCATTTGTGCTACTTTCTTCCCTGTTTCTTGCGATCTCGTCCTTTACCATCCGTTCGGTATTATTATAGACATTGCCCAGGGCATCTATGTCGGTCGCAATTTTTTTAAAACCGTCACTTGATTTGCGCTTAATAAGCGCCAAAAAAAAGACTAATAAAACAAGGGAAAGTAAAGCAATAAAAATCAGCAAGATGTCTGTCATAAGCGTTTCCATGTTGCTTTCGGTGTTACAGTTTACGATTCGGATTAAACCATCAATTATCAACATTAAAGATTTGTGTCAAATTATCTGTTTTTTTCTTTACTTAATTATCAGTTATTGTTATAAATCAGTTTTTTTACGAGCTCAGCGATCTTTGGAAAGAGACCTTTGAAAAACCCCAGCGTTGTTATTGCGAGCGAAGCGAAGCAATCTTAAAACGTGTTGATAATCCACAAGATCGCCACGTCGCCTTGCTCCTCACAATGACCAGAGTTGAGCAAAATGAAGGTTGTGCAAAGCTCTCAGAAATTGAGAAAAATCGTATTTATATAAAGGGTTACCGGAGGATTATAAAAATGGACATCAGCAGGAAGTTGGGTATTTTAGTTTTTTGTGCTGTACCGGCAATTGTTGGCGGAGGTATTGTTTACGCTATTTTTGGAAATTATGCCCCTGTTTTCATATATGAAATCCTTCTATTATTAGTAGCTTTCGGCATTATCAGCAAGTAAAGCAGGGCGTTCGAAAAATCCCGGATCTTGAGGTCAGAAGCAAGGGATAAATATCTTATTGTCTGCGTCTGCCTGCGCATTATATCTGTCTGCGCACTATTTTCCACCAAACAGGCCCGAACGGGCCGTTTCCGGATCGAAATTTTATTCCAAGCGGTAAATTATTAGTACTTATTGATTTTGTTCTTGGAGATACTATGCGAGATAATAATTCTCGAAATATCATTTTTTGGTTTTTTCTGAGCCTTTTTATTCTTTCAATTGCAATGCTCACATGGCTTATATGGCCATTTATATCGATAATTGTTCTTGCCTCTGTTATAACAGGCATTTTCAGTCCTGTTTTTAATTTAATAAATGTAAAAGATAAAATAAATCCCCCTTTTGCCTCGTTTTTAACCTGCACTCTAATATTTTTTGTTGTGCTTGTCCCAATAGCATTTTTTGTGGGCATACTATCAAAAGATGCGCATGACCTTTATATAACCGCAAAGGGTGCATTATTAAATGACCAGATAAAAAATCTTATTTCAAACAGTGGTATTCTTGAAACAGCAAACCTTATGCTTAAAAATTTCAATGTTGAATTCACTGGGGAAACTTTAAACAAGGCTGTTTCAGAAATTGGTAAAATTGTCGGCCTTTTTCTTTACGAGCAGGCCAGATTAATAGCCTCGAACACACTTGCATTTTTTGTAAACATGTTTCTCATGCTTCTTGTTGTCTATTTTCTTTTAATTGACGGCAGCAGACTGCTTTCTTTTATTACAGACCTTTCCCCGCTTCCAAAAGAACAGGACGAAAAATTAATTCAAAAGTTTAAGGATATGGCTGGAGCCATTCTGATCGGCAACGGCCTTGGTGGTTTGATCCAGGGAGTCTTGGGTGGAACAGTTTTTATGCTGTTTGGTTTAAAGTCTCCTTTTCTGTGGGGTGTGATAATGGCCCTGCTTGCATTTCTTCCTATAGTAGGAATCGGAGCTGTATTTATACCTGCGGCTATATATCTTTTTTTAAAAGGACAGATCGCCGCAGCTATTTTCTTTGTTATTTTTTATATAATCCTTTCAGGCACCGTTGAATATATCTTAAAGCCAAAAATAGTGGGCCGGCGCGTTAAAATGCATACACTTCTTGTATTCTTTTCCATAATCGGAGGCCTTAAGCTGTTTGGAATTCTTGGCATTATATACGGTCCGCTTGTTATAACCGCGTTTTTGACCATGACCGATATTTATAATACCAGCTACCGGAAAATGCTTGGGCCAAAGGAATTGACATAATGCATACAGGAAAAACGTCTGAAATCAGCATTGAAAAGGAGATGAAAAGATCTTATCTCGATTATGCCATGAGCGTAATCATAGGAAGGGCTTTGCCGGATGTGCGTGACGGTCTGAAACCTGTCCACCGACGCGTGCTATATGCAATGCGTGAACTCAAAAACGACTGGAATAAACCTTATAAAAAGTCTGCCCGCATTGTAGGAGATGTTATCGGCAAATACCATCCTCATGGCGATACTGCCGTCTATGACACAATTGTAAGGATGGCACAGGATTTTTCTTTAAGGTATCCCCTTATAAACGGCCAGGGAAATTTTGGCTCTGTTGACGGGGATTCTCCTGCCGCAATGAGATACACAGAGATCAGAATGATGCGCCTGGCGCATCAAATGCTGGAGGATCTGGACAAAGAAACAGTTGACTGGGTCGCAAATTATGATGAATCCTTGAATGAGCCTTCAGTGCTTCCTGCTAAGCTTCCTAATCTTTTGATCAATGGTTCTTCCGGCATAGCGGTCGGCATGGCAACCAATATTCCGCCGCATAATCTTTCTGAAATAATTACGGCAATAAATGCAATAATAGACAATAATGCAATTTCATGTCAGGACCTTATAAAATTGGTGCCCGGACCCGACTTTCCTACAGGCGGCATTATTCACGGAACAAACGGTATATTTAACGCATATAAAACAGGGCGCGGTATAATCCGTGTAAGAGCAAGAATTCAAATCGAAAAGGACAAAAGAACACAAAGCGAAACCATAATAATTACAGAACTACCTTATCAGGTTAACAAAGCCAGGCTTGTTGAAAAGATTGCCGAAATGATAAGGCACAAGCAAATAGAAGGGATAAGATATGTAAGGGATGAATCCGACAGAGAGGGAATGCGGATCGCTATCAACCTTAAGAAGGATCAGGTTGCAGGGGTGGTGATTAATCAGCTTTATAAGCACACACAGATAGAAAACACCTTTGGCATTATACTTCTTGCTATTGTAAATAACCAGCCGCGACTTCTATCTTTTAAAGAAATCCTTAAACATTTTATTAGCCATCGCAAAAACATAATTATCAGGCGAACCAGTTATGATCTGAAAAAGGCTCAGGAGCGCGCTCATATACTTGAAGGCTTGAAAATCGCCCTTGATAATCTTGATAGTGTTGTTTCACTTATTAGAAAATCAAGATCCCCTGTTGATGCAAAGACGGGTCTGATTGAAAAATTTAACTTAAGCGCAATCCAGGCTCAGGCAATACTGGATATGCGCCTGCAAAGGCTTACAGGTCTTGAACGCGAAAAAATATTAGAAGAATACAAGAACATTTTACAAGCTATCGCAAGATTCAAAGAAATACTTGCCAGTGAAAAAATAGTAGAACAAATCATCAAAGATGAGCTTTCCGAGATACAAAACGAATTCGGAGATCCTCGCCGCACTGAAATACTGGAAGCTACAAAGGAGATTACAATAGAGGACATGATTGTTGAAGAGGATATGGTCGTCACCATATCCAACAGCGGTTATATAAAACGGAATCCGATTACCCTTTATCAAAGCCAGCGGCGGGGCGGTAAAGGAAAGACAGCCATGGGAATAAAAGATGAAGATTTCGTCAAACATCTCTTTGTGGCCTCCACTCACCACACATTTCTTTTTTTTACAAATCTCGGAAAGGTTTACTGGCGCAAAGTATATGATATCCCTCAGGCAGGTCGTTTGAGCCGCGGCAAAGCAATCGTTAATTTTCTTAACTTCGCAAATGATGAAAAGCTTACAGCGGTGCTTGACGTACCGTCATTTGAACCAGGCTATCATATTATCATGGCCACAAAAAACGGGCTTGTAAAAAAGACCGATCTTATGGCTTACAGCCACCCCAGAGCAGGAGGTATCATAGCCTTGAAACTTGCCTTAGATGATGAGTTGATAGGAACAAGGATAACAGATGGAACAATGAATGTTTTTTTGGGCTCTGCTACGGGCAAATCAATACGTTTCCATGAATCTGATGTTCGTCCGACAGGCCGTGTTGCAGGTGGGGTACATGGACTGAAGCTGGCTACCGGCGATCATATAGTAGGCATGGAGGTCTTGAGCCATGGCCAGACATTGTTTACAGCCACAGAAAACGGGTATGGAAAAAGAACATCGATCGATGAATATCCTGTTCAAAAACGTGGCGGCAAAGGCGTAATTACTATCAAAACAAGTAAGCGGAATGGGCTCGTAGTTGCAATGCTTCTTGTGGAAGAGGATAACGATCTTATGCTCATGGCTAACACCGGCAAGATTATACGCATGCCCATAAAAGGAATTTCGATCATCAGTCGAAACACCCAGGGCGTAAAGCTTATAGATATTAATCCTGGGGAAAGGGTCATAGGAGCTGCCGGGCTTGCTGAAAAGGAAGAGGAAAAGGTAATACAATTCGATGAATAATATAGATGTAAGTTCCACAAAAATCGGTGTCGTTGGAGGTGGAAGCTGGGGAACAGCTTTGGCCAACCTTCTTGGCCGGAAAGGTTTTAATATTGACCTGTGGGTATTTGAAGCTGAAGTAATTAAGCAGATTAAGGAGCTAAAAGAAAACAGGCTGTTTCTTCCTGGTATTTCCCTTTCTTCAAACATATGCCCGTCAAACGATCTGTTTCGAGTTGTATCGGGCAAAGACCTGGTAGTTATTGTTGTGCCGTCTCACTTTATGAGGGAAACATCACATAAAATTGCCGGATATGTTTCAAAGGATACCATCATAGTTTCTGCCTCAAAAGGGATTGAAAACAAAACCCATTTAACCATGTCCGGCGTGCTTAAAGAAACACTTCTAAAAATTCCTGAGAAACATATTGCAGCCCTTTCCGGCCCCAGTTTTGCCCGTGAAGTTGCTTCAAACGTTCCAACCTTAGTCTCTGTAGCATCAAAGAACAAAAAGACAGCCTCCTTTGTACAGCATGTTTTTGCCACACCTCTTTTTAGAGTATACACAAACAATGATATTATCGGGGTGGAATTAGGCGGTTCCATCAAGAATGTAATTGCCATTGCCTCAGGAATGATCGATGGACTCGGTTTTGGCCTGAATACCAGGGCAGCCCTGATTACCAGAGGTCTTACGGAAATCAGGCGCCTTGGCTTAAAGCTCGGGGCAAACCCACGCACATTCACCGGCTTAGCCGGCGTTGGAGACCTGATCCTGACCTGTACCGGCAAGTTAAGCCGTAATTATACTGTCGGCAAGCAGTTAGGCCAGGGAAAGAGGTTGCAGGATATCCTGTCTGAAATGCGCATGGTTGCCGAAGGAATTAAAACAGCCAAATCTGTTTACAATCTGTCTTGCAAGCTCGGCGTTGAAATGCCTATTTGTCACGAGATCTACCATATACTTTATGATGATGCCTCTCCCAAAGAGGCGTTGCACAAGCTAATGAATCGTGATCTTAAGCATGAGCTGGATGAATTATAGACACAACGAGAGCAAGGATTGATGATTGTCGATTGATGATTGTCGATTGAAAAGATAGAGCGAAGCGATTCCATCAATCATAAATCAACAATCATAAATCAACAATCCAAAGAGGTCAGAGGCAATTGAGGTAATTTTTAAGTAGATGACGGTCACTAACTCTCATAAAGGAACGGGACACAGGCAAAGATTGCGGGACAAATTTCTTGCTTCAGGCCTGTCCGGGTTTCATGACTACGAGGTGATTGAGCTTCTTCTCACCCTTGCCACTCCGCAAAAGGACTGTAAAGAAACCGCTAAAGCCGCTTTAAAAAAGTTTAAGACTCTTCAGAAAGTACTTGAGGCATCCACTGCAGAGCTTTGCATGATTGATGGCATAGGCCCTAAAAATTTAATCGGGTTGAAACTGATAAAGGATGTTGCCGACAGGTATCTGAAAAAGAAATTAATGGAAAAAAAACCTCTTAACAACTCAAAAGAATTATTTGAATATCTATACCACAGCATGAAGGGAAAAAGCAGGGAGAATTTTAAGGTAATTTTTTTAGATGCAAAAAATAATGTTATTGCAATCGAAACACTCTTTCAAGGCACATTAACCGCCAGTTCTGTTTACCCAAGGGAGGTTGTCTATGCAGCCCTAAATCAGCACGCTGCGGCACTCATTTTTGCCCATAACCATCCTTCCGGGGATCCAGAACCATCCGCAGAAGACATCTCCATAACTAAGCAGCTTGTTTTTGCATGCAAAACAATGGGAATAACCGTTCATGAACATTTGGTAATAGGAAATAACAACTATTTCAGCTTTGCGGATCAGGGATATATTGCCGGAATGAATCGTGAGTTTGAGACAATAAATAAAAGAAAATGAAAGATAAAAAGAAGAAATATCCATCCTGTTTTGCAATTATTGAAGTTGTTTTTCCAAAAGCAGATGATGGCCTGAGAACCACTCCAGAGGCTTGCCTTGAGTGTCCCCATAAAACAGAATGCCTGAGATCAGCCATGAAGGAATTGGGAGGGCTCAAAGTCCGTGAAGAGTTGGTAGACAGGGCATATGAGTCGGGAATGATAGGTTTTTTAGGTAGATGGTCCCAAAAAAAGGTGTTAAACCGTAGGATAAAGGAAAAAAGCGCAAAAACAGAAAAAGTTTGAAGTGAGCTAAAGTGCCTAAAGTGAACTAAAGTTAAAGAATTCTGCCAATTTTATATAAAAAGATGGAGCGTAGCGACTCATTAACTTTAGGCACTTTAGTTCACTTTAGGCACTCGTAACTTTTTTGATATTACAAATAACACTTCCAGGAGTATATAATGAAATCAATTAAAGACATAGATATTATAAACAAAAAGGTTTTTATCAGGGTCGATTTTAATGTTCCTATGGATAATCTGCAGAATATTATAGACGACACCAGAATTCGGGCTGTTCTTCCCACATTAAGATATGCCTTGGACAATCAGGCAAAGCTGATCATAGCTTCACACATGGGCAGACCAAACGGAAAGAAATCGCCTGAACTAAGCCTTAAACCAATAGCAAAACGGCTTGGCAGACTGCTTGGAAAAAACGTGAAGATGGCAAACGACTGTATAGGGCCTGATGTAAAATCCCTTATATCGGCTATGAAAGCAGACGATATTCTTCTTCTCGAAAACTTACGATTCCATCAAGAAGAACAGGAAAATAACGACGAATTTGCCAAAGAGCTTGCGTCGCTTTGCGATGTATATGTAAATAATGCTTTTGCCGTATCACACCGTGTCAACGCTTCTGTCGTGGCCATTACAAAATATGCGCCTGTCTGTGTTGCCGGCTTCCTGCTTCAAAAAGAAATCGGTTATTTTTCAAAGATAATGGCGACTCCGCAACGCCCTGTTGTCGCAATCATCGGCGGCGCAAAAGTATCTGACAAGCTTATGGCATTAGATAATATGCTGGATTACGTTGATAAGTTCATAGTCGGCGGAGCCATGGCAAACACCTTTTTGAAAAGCAAGGGTCATGATGTTGGGAAATCAAAAATCGAAGAAGATCTTGTAGGAGCAGCCGGATCGATAATGAAAAAAGCCGCTGAACGCAAAATCAAGTTCTATCTTCCGGTTGATGCCGTAGTTGCAAGACGGTTTGATCCAAAAGCGCAAACTAAGATAGTGCCTATACAGGAGATCCCTGAAAACTGGATGGCTATGGATATAGGCCCTGCAACCTCTTTGCTCTTTTCTGAAGTTCTTCATGACGCAAAAACAGTAATTTGGAACGGCCCCATGGGTGTGTTTGAAATCGACTCTTTCAGCAGAGGCACACTTGCCATGGTCCACAGTGTAGCCAACTGCTATGCCCTCACTATTGTGGGCGGCGGCGATACAGATGTCGCTATACATAAAGAAATGGCAACTGACATGATAACATATATTTCAACAGGTGGAGGGGCATTTCTCACCATGTTAGAGGGAAAGACGTTACCTGCAGTTGCTGCTCTGGAAGATTCTGAGAAAAAATGGCTCTAAAATCTTTTTCCGGCAAACATATTGCTTTAATACTTATAATTTCACTCTCCCTTGCATTACCTGGTTATTTCTACAGGATGCAATTGTGGGAAAGTGTTATGCAATGTTATAATTTTTTTATTGACAGAGAAAAGGTCAAAACATTTATCACATCATTCGGCATGGCAGCGCCTGTAGTTTTTATGATCATTCAGACGCTCCAGGTACTCTTTGCTCCTATTCCCGGCGAAGCTACCGGCTTTATCGGAGGGTATCTGTTCGGAGCAGCCAAAGGTTTCTTTTATTCGAGTTTGGCTCTGGCTGTGGGATCGTTGATCAATTTTGCTATCGGCCGCTTTCTGGGAAAACATTATATCAGGAAGCTTATCCCAAGCGTTTATTTAAACAAATTCGACACTATTTTTAAACATCAGGGAATTTTTGTTTCTTTTATTTTATTTGTTTTTCCAGGCTTTCCAAAAGACTATTTTTGTTTTTTCTTAGGCTTAAGTTCTATCCCTGCCAAGGTTTTCATTATTATTGCCTGCATAGGACGCATGCCTGGAACATTTATGCTAAGCCTTCAGGGGGCATCAATTTATGAACAAAATTATAGGCTGTTCGCCCTTATCCTTGGCTTAAGCGTTGCTATTACCCTCTTTGCATACATGCACAGAAAAACTCTTTATCAGTGGGTAGAAAAGTTTAACAATAAATAATCGGATATTGACGGTTGAAATAGATGATGATAATTAAAATCATAATTGCCAATAATAAATATATCTCAACAGTTCATTCGCTAAAGCTGCCTGGGCTTTTCGTTATGGGATTTATTTGTAATTTGATGCTTGGAATTTGGAATTTTATAAGTTCACTACGAGGCTTGAAGGTTGATTAGCACAGTGGGGAAAAAAATTGCATTCTGGAGCGTAAGGGAGGAACTTAGCCAGGCAAACAAATTAAGGCGCTCGTATTACAAGCTTTTGAGAGATGAGCTGGATCAATTAATGATCCAATATGCTCTAATAGATTCCTATACAAATTTTACCAACAAAAAACTTTCTTATCCCTTTGTTGAAAAACGGGAGCTCAAACCACGCGCTCGCATCCCAGCTATTGAATACGAATGCCAGAATACCTTTCTTGTAATCTTTATTGAGGATACACTACCTGCAAGCCATAAGAAATATATTAGATTCCTTGACATTAACAAAACCACAAAAGCTAATTTAGTTCTCTCCAAAACCCTTCCTCTTTCAAAAAAGTTTGACAGGAACCAAAAACAGTTAGAATCAGTCCATTTTTTTGATTTTTTAAGTGTTCTTCTTCCGGTTGATTATGCCCTTCTTATTCAAAGAAATCCGGCTAGCAAGGCCAGAGACCGGTATGATCTTACCCACTTTCATGTTAAAATAGACTGGCCTATTGCTGAAGCAGCAGAAGATCTTGCACAAAGTCTTCGATATATATCAAAAGACCTGTATGAAAAAGGGGATAAATACGCTGAAGATATACAGAAAAAGTTTTTCGAATATTATGGGCTCCCTGTAATGTCCGGAGGAAGAAGAACAGCAGCTATTGTGGCGTCCCAGTATTTGAAAAAGCTCCCATGTATCTCAACCGTGTACGCAGGAAGCAGTGAATCAAGAACTCTTATACGCATTTCTGAAAGAGGAACATCTAAATCGGTACTGATGAAGCTCACAGAGGAAGAGATGAAACAAACTGCAGGGGATAATAATCTTGCGCTACAGACTTTCAAGAAGAATTATATGGTTTCCCAAAATAAAAAAGATGGCGTATTTGTTTTTCAGACCACCTATTCGTTTACAAATAACGCAAAACCGCCTGATGACGGCAAGCTGAGAGAACTTGTCCCTGATTTTTATATGCTGACGATCGGAGGACAGCATATACTTCCAAAACCAGGCGTATGGAAGTATCCTCCGCTATCCTTAAATATTATCTATTCATAATTAACAGCTTCATAAAAAGTCCAACTTTTGTGTTGCGCTGCACCCTTCGTCACTGCGGCGTACTAAACGTACGTCTCATTCCTCAGGATTTGCGCGCCTTGAATTTGAAGCTTTTTATTTTGCCGTTAGTTTATATCCTTCATCATTGCTATTTCATCGCAATCCGGAAACTTAATACACACCAGGCAGTCCCCCCAGATTTTAAGCGGAAGTTTTGATCTATCTATTTCCACAAAACCGTGTCTCTTAAAAAATTCAGGCCGGTAGGTAAGAGTAAACACCTTTTTTATATTATATGATTTTGCCTCGGAAAGGGCTGCTTCGGTGAGGATTGAGCCGATATTTTTACCGGTGTGCTCAGGACAAACAGCTAACGATCTTATTTCCGCCAAGTCCTCCCAACAAAATTGCAAAGCACAGCAACCCAGAACTTTATTTTCCTGATCATCCACGCATACCGAAAAATCCCTGAGATGATCATAAAGCTCACTTAAAGGCCGTGGGAGAAGTTCTCCTTTCCTTCCATATTCATTAAGAAGCTTGTGGATAGCTTTTATATCATTTATTTTTGCTTTTCGAATCATAATAATTTACATATCATTATTACCGATTAAATCAAGCAGGAAAGTCGCAAGCTCAATCTTTGATGAATTCATCAGATGTCATCAATCCTGATTAAAAACATATCCTATTGACCTAAGACTCTTAAAATATACAGGCTTCTTTGGATCGTCCTCAAAATATTTTCGAAACCGCACAATAAAATTGTCCACAGTCCTGGTTGTAGTGCCTCTGGTGTATCCCCACCCTATTTCCAGCAACCTGCCTCTTGAAAGAGGTTTCCCCTTGTTAACGATAAAAAGTTTTAAAAGCTTTACCTCCTGCTCTGTCAGCTTAACCTTGCCGCAGCTACAATAAGCGATTGATTTTTCAAAATCGATCCGGTTGCCTCCAAAACTATAAGTCTGCATCGAGATAGAAAAATCGGTTTTGCTTATATCCTCGCCGCCACTATGCCATAACGCCCTGACGAAAAGACGCTCTACCCGCATTAAAAATTCCTCAAGGTTGAACGGCTTTGAAAGATAATCATCCACACCATAAGAAAACCCTTTTATCTTATCATCAGGGGACCCTTTGGCCGATAAAATCAAAATCGGAATCCGCTCATCCTCAAGACGAATATTTTGAAGCACGGATAGCCCGTCAATATCCGGCAGCATTATATCTAAAATAATCAGGGCAGGCATCCATCTTTTCCATTCTTGCAAGCCTGAAACCCCGTCATAAGCTATTTTTACATCATATCCGCGAAACAACAGATTTAACTTCAAACCCTCTGCTATATGCTCTTCATCTTCGATCACCAGAATCCGTTTTTTATCGCCATCTTTCATAATCACTAATCTCTGATAAATCGCATTCCCCGCCGCAAGCAGCGGGAAATGCGCTCGTTTTTGCGGTTCAATAAGGCAAAATTAAGGTAAAAGCCGATCCTTTTCCTATTCCTTTGCTTTCAGCAATTACCTTTCCCTTATGAATGTGGGCTATATTCTGTACCAAATATAGCCCAAGCCCACTGCCTCTGGGCGATATATTATTCGATCTATCAACCCGATAAAATTTTTTGAAAATCTTTTTGAGCTCTCTTTTTTCAATTCCAATACCGTTATCTTCAAACCGGATATTCAATTTACCTTTATTAATTGCAAATGAAATATCAACCATTGATTGCTCAGACCTGTTATATTTGATAGCATTAGTAATAAGGTTCATCAAAAGCATTTCAAATAAAGACGGATTAATACGATATAGAAAAGACCGGTCTAAAGGATTATGAATCTTGACCTCACAACCCCTGAAAAGGTGAACGTTGTTTTTACAAAACTGCTCAATTGTTTGAACAAGATCCAATGTCACAAACTTCCCTCCATAGCTCTTGCTCTCAATTCCGGAAAGATTTAAGATCAAGCTGATATTATCAAAAAGCCGGCTGACATCCTGAATCATATAACCTATATATTTTAGCTGATCTTCCCTTGACAACTCATGCTTTTCAAATGTTTCAAGATAGAGTTTTAAAGAAGTAACAGGAGATTTCAGTTCATGAGTAAAATTGTTAATAAAGTTATGCTGCGTCCTGTAAAGTTGCAATGTCTTATGATGATAGACAAAAATAGTAAATATCCCCATCAAGATAATCCCGACAAGTATCGAAAGTACCATAATTACCACCCAGGTCTGAGATTCCAGAACCTGTTCGGGATCAAGATTTAACTCCAGCACAAGCTTCTTTAAGCCGGAGCTTATCTCCATATACCAGTAAATATATAAAAACAGGGACATGGCCAGAGCCACGATAGAAAGTATTAAAATAAGGATGGGATGAAAAAACCACTTTGATCGATACATAGGCCCGCTTGTGTAAAACTTTTGTAAAACCAAAAAAATTGCTGTAGTTTAATTAACTTTTTTGTAATATTTCAATATTGATGAACTCGTAAAAAGTCAAATCTATCAAGGGTTATATAATATATGCAAAACTATTACCACACATTTCATATCCCTGTTATGGGTACAGGACACTCAGCCGACACTCCCATCCGTCTTGGCCCGCTTGGCATTACCTCTGTAATTTCTCTTGTAGATGATATTTTGCTTGAAAGAATCAGAAAATATTACTGCAGCATGTATTCAATGCAGTATCACAGGATTCTTAAGAATGCAAAGGATGGCAGGGCAAAACGGATTACAGCCTACCTTGAAACAGTCGGCAAGATAGTCCAGATTAAAATGGAAAATATCAAAAAACAGCCTTTTTTTAAAAAAAACGATAAAACAAAATACTTTGAGCTTCTGCCTGATAAATCCCGGCTAAAAATCGAATATAACAAACTTCTAAAAATGGAGGCAGGACTTAAAAGAGATTTACTGGCAAAAGATTTGACAAATAGAATGATGCCAGGCTCTATAGATGTCAACATTATGGTAAAACTTGACAGGGCTTATTATGATAATATTCATGATAATATTCAGCCAATTATTGATGAATTCAGCGATGCCAAAGCAGCGCTTAGAGGATATGCCAACAGCAGCCTTGAGTCAGCCATTGTGTTTTCTGCGGGCATTAATCAACGTTTGTTCGATTATATGACCTGCTTCAAGGAGTTTTACAGAGATAAAACAGGTAAAAGCAAAAAGAAAATAATTCTAAAGGTCAGTGATTTCCGCTCGGCCCTTATTCAGGGCAAGTTTTTGGCAAAAAAAGGGTTGGAAGTATATGAATTCCGAATTGAATCGGGTCTTAATTGCGGAGGACATGCGTTTGCTTCAAACGGAATTTTACTTCCCGATCTTTTAAAAGAATTCAAAGAGAAACGTGATAGCCTCACTGCAGAATTCCTGCCCCTGATACAGAGATATTACAAAAAAATGGGCTGGGAATATCCTGAAAAGGCTTTAAGCGCCAAGCCGGTTATTACCGTGCAGGGTGGAATCGGCGTTCACGGAGAAGACCTCAGACTAAGAGAATATTTTGGGATGGATCTTACAGGCTGGGCCAGCCCTTTTTTGCTGGTTCCTGAAGCCACCTGTGTGGATGCATCCACACGTGAGCTTCTAAGACGTGCCGGCAAAGAGGATCTCTACCTGAGCGACGTCTCACCAATTAATGTCCCCTTCAATAATATACGCAAATGCGGATCCGAAATCCACACAAATAAAATGATCGCAAAGGGCACGCCGGGCTCCCGGTGCGCCAAGAGTTTTCTTGTATCTAATACCGAGTTTACCAAAAAGCCGATTTGTCTTGCCTCCAGGCAGTATCAGAAAATAAAGCTGGAAGAGATAGCGAATATGGATATTTCTGACAAGGAAAAGGAACAGCTAAGCCGGAAAGTTGTTGAAAAAACATGTCTCTGCGATCATCTTGGAAATGGAGCCCTTATTGCTTTAGGAATCGCCGATGAAAAAAACTCGCCTCAGTCAATATGTCCCGGTCCAAATATTGCCTGGTATAACAGACTATACTCGCTTAAGGAGATGGTAGACCATATTTACGGAAGATGCCCATCGCTGGTTCCATTAAAACGGCCTCACATGTTTGCCGCAGAGATAGTGATGTATGTGGATTATTTTGAAAAACTGGTAACTAATAGCGCCTGCACCCAGCTCGAAATAAAAAGACTGCATGAGTTTAAAAACAATCTTGAACACGGGATGGATATCTGCCTTGATATTGCCAAAATGAAGCCGTATCATGAAGAAAATCTGGCTTCGATTCCTCCATGCGTTGAAGAGCAAAGGAAACGGTTGAAAGACATCTATGCCTCTTTTAAAGAAAACACAATAATAACGATTACGCAAAAGAATAAGGATAATATACCCGCAATGATGGCCTTATAAAATGAAGATAGCCTTTGCTCATTATCATCTTAAAACCGGCGGGGTAACAACTGTATTAAGGCAACAGATTGAAGCTATAAAAAAACGATATTCCCCCTTCCCTGCCGATATAAAACATATCCCTGGGCTTGCCTATTACGGCAGGTCATCCCAAAAAACATTTAATCCAAAAAAGATGGCTTCGTAAAAAGTCGGATTCATCGAATGTGTCATTTCGACCGCAGGAAGAAATCTTATTTTTTCAATAGGTTGCAGAATAAAGATTTCTCGTTTCACTCGAAATGACAGGTTAAAGGGACTTTTTACGAAGCCATCAAAGATGGAGGGTAAAAGAATGCAAACAGGCTGCGATCCCTTAATCCGTATCTTTCACAGAAAAAACTGTGAACCGACAACCGTGAACAATTACAAAGGTCTAAGGATAATGCCCTTGCCTTTGATTATCAGTTCATGCTAAATTAAAAAAAATGATAACTATTCTGGATATTTTTGGTACATTTGTGTTTGCAATATCGGGTGCTTTTCGAGCTGTCAAACACGAACTCGACCTTCTCGGTGTATTGGTACTGTCAGTAGCCACAGGGGTCGGTGGTGGAATGGTAAGAGACACGCTGCTTGGAAGCACGCCACCGGTAGCGTTTCAGGATGAGACATACTTGTTGATATGTTTTCTGGGCGGACTGCTTGTGTTTATCGGATCCAGAAAAATTGCACTGCGATGGGATTGTGTGATGGCTGCGGATGCTATCGGGCTGGGTGTGTTTGCAGCCATAGGTGCAGCCAAAGCAACGGCTTGTGGTTTGGGCACGGTAGGCATAATAATGATAGCTGCGATAACCGCTACCGGCGGCGGCGTGATTAGAGACATGCTCGTTCGGGAAATACCGGCTATTCTTAAATCAGATTTTTATGCATCAGCATCCCTGATCGGCGGCGCCTGTTTCGTTATTACAGGGATGTTTGGATGGAGTGAGAGCATGCGGCTTTTTTGCGCAATGACGGTTACCATCATCCTCCGCATTCTTGATATGAAATATGGGATTACCCTGCCAAGGGTAAAAAGTTTACCGGCATCGCCATCCCAGCTCGCAAAAGAGCGTAAGGCCAAAGCGATTACAAGCAAGATGAATATTGAACCGGACGAAATTATTAAAAACGATAAGTAGTAACTATTCCTGTTTTTTTAAAACGGTTGCAAAAGAGCGCTGACAGCTTTTTTTACATCTTTGAGGACTGTTGGATGTTTTTCCATATCTCCTGGATTCGATATCTGCCTGTATGTAAGACTTCCATAATAGCTGGCTCCAACAGCATCAAAAAAATATTTTACGGTCAGATGTACTCCGTCAAATAGATTTTCCCCTTTTGAAGCTCCAAGCGCTAACAAAAACCCGCGCCTGAATTTTGTGTCCGGGTCACTTAGTTTCAGCAAATATTTTCTTGCCCAAAAGACCTGGCATCTATCGATGAGCGCCTTAAGCTGAGCAGTGGTATGGTAAAAAAATATCGGCGTAGCAACTACAATAACGTCAGCTTCACACAGCAGTGGATATATTTCATTTTTCATGTCGTCATCAATGGGACAAAATCCCTTTTTTGAACACACAGTATATTCTCTGCAAGGGCTAATGTTTTTTTTGTCCACTTCAATAACATGTGTCTGGGCGCCAAGTTTTTTTGCTTCGCGCATAAAAACAGACAGCAGAAAGGCTGTGTTCCCTTTTTCCCGTGGGCTTCCCTGCAAACCAAGCACCATCATAATATAAAAATCCTTGCTTTAAGAGTATATCTTGAATAAAAAAGAAATGATTTCATATATTATATTGATATATTCGTAAAAAGTCAAAAAACCACTTTTAAACCTAATGCTTAACATCTTGATGTCATTAACTTGGGCGATTTTATTATTAATCACCACGAAGAACACGAAGAATTTTTCTTTATCCTCATGTCCTTCGTGTTCTTCGTGGTAACAATATTACTGTGAACACCTTTGAGTTTTCTTAAGTTAATGATATTGCTTAACACCTGATAAATTTGGCTTTTTACAAATTTATCAAAATAAGGATACCCAATTAAAATGGCAACAGAAAAAGATATTGTGCTTATATATTCGGAAGGCGCACCGCTTACCTTTGCAAGAATAGAGGGAATATTACCAGATATAAAACAAAACTGGTATCATGTAAAGCTGCTTATTCTCCAGATACCCCTTCAGCCTGTCACATGGATTTTAAGAGATTCATATATTAATGGTGAAGAATTTACAATGGATGGAAGAAAAGTACGTTTGGAGCTGATAGAATGCCCGGAAATTACTGAAAAATCCGACCTGCATGAAGAAAAATCCAAGAGCTCAAAAAAGGGAAAGTTAATATTACTGAAAAATCGAAAGAAGGAATGAAGAAAATAGTAATTTCCGCTTCCCGCAGAACAGACATTCCAGCCTTCTACATGCGCTGGTTTATGGAGCAGATTCAAAACAAATACTTTGAAGTTATAAATCCATACAACAAGCATGTATCGGTAACGCCTGCAACGCCGGACATAGTTCACGCCATTGTATTCTGGTCAAAGAATTTTGGTCCCTTTATAGAGGGCAAATTCGGTGAAAAGCTTATAGAAATGGGGTTTAATCTCTTTTTTAATTTTACCATCAATTCGGATTCGCCCATGCTTGAGCCTAATGTGCCCCCTTTAAAAAAACGCTTAAAGCAGCTTGAATATCTCTGCGGCAATTTTGGCGCAAGATGTATAAACTGGAGGTTTGATCCAATATGTTTTTACAAGACAAACAATGGAGACATAAAAGACAATCTGCACGATCTCCCGATAATTACAAAAAAAGCATCAGAAAGCGGTATAAAAAGATGCATAGTAAGCTTTATGGATGATTACCAGAAAATTCGCAAAAGGGTTGCATTAATTTCAGGTTTCTCCTTTATCCATCCGCCTGCTGAAAAGAAAAAAGGAATTATTTTAAAAATTGAAAAGGAGCTTGCAGCAAAAAAGATTGATATATATACCTGTTGTGAAAAGGAATTGATGAATATATTGCCGGCAAATTCCGGCATTAAGCAAAGTTCCTGCATACCAAACGATCTTCTGGTAAAAATATACGGTGGAAAACTTTCCTTTAGAAAGGATTCTGGCCAGAGAAAAAACCAGGGGTGCAAGTGCATGGTCTCTGTTGATATAGGATCATACAGCCTTCATCCATGTTATCATAACTGTCTTTTCTGTTATGCTAATCCATGCTCTATTTCGTAAAACAGTCAAATTACCACCCCAAGGGAAAGTGGCTTGTTTATATTGATCATCAAAGATACTCTCTTTTGAGTGCCTAAAGTGAGCTAAAGTGCCTAAAATGCCTAAAGTTAAGGAATGCGCCTCTGGCGCTGCTAATTTTAACTTTTACAAAACAAGTTAGATCACTTGAAACCTTGGCCCAGGCCTGCTATGCGGGCAGGTAGTTAGTGCCAAAGCAGGTTTTAAAATAGACAGAATACCTTAACTTTAGGCACTTTAATATACTTTAGGCATTTTAGGCACTTGTAATGGACTAATTCGTATAACGGTAGAACCTTCTTATGGTACCATTACCAGAAGTAGTGGTTTAAACTGATTAATAATATGAAAATCGGCTCTCTTGCTCTTGACAATATTACAATATTAGCCCCTCTTGCAGGAATTACCAACCTGCCTTTCAGGATTCTCGCCAAAGAAACTGGCTGCGCGCTTGTATGCACTGAAATGATAAGCGCTAACGGACTTGTCCGTGGATCAAAAAAAACCAAACAAATGCTCGAAAGCCTGCCCCAAGAAAAACCTCTGTCTGTTCAGATATTTGGTTCAGATCCCGACGTAATGGCTGAAGCAGCTCAGATAGTTGAATCTTCCGGAGCGGATTTGGTTGACATCAACTTTGGTTGCGCGGTAAAAAAGGTGGTTAAAACAGGCGCCGGAGTTGCACTGATGCAAAGGCTCGACATTGCCGAGGCCCTTATAAAGGCTGTTAGAGAAGCCGTCAATATCCCGCTTACAATAAAAATCAGAACCGGATGGGATAATTCCGGAGACCAGGCTGTTAAATTAGCTGAAATTGCTGAAGAATGCGGTGTGAACGCAATTGCCGTGCATCCGCGCACAGCCTCCCAGGGATTCAGAGGCAAGGCAGACTGGTCAATAATTACAGCGATAAAAAGTGCGGTCACCATACCTGTTATTGGAAACGGAGATATTATTACAGCACAGGATGCTATAAAAATGCAAAGGATTACCGGCTGCGATGCCGTTATGATTGGAAGAGCAGCGATCGGGAATCCATGGATTTTTTCTCAGGTCCTGGCCCTTGCCGGGGGCGATGATATATTGCCGACAGATATTACGCATCGCTTTGAGACCATGATAAGATATTGCAAAATATCTATTCAATGTTTTGGAGAAAAAGCAGCGTGCAGGATGATGCGCAGCCGTCTTGGCTGGTTTGCCAAAGGCTTGCGTTTTAGCAGTAAATTCCGCGAATCAATAAAGCGGATTTCGTCTGAAAATGAAACAATAGAATTAATCAAGGCATATATGGAATTATTGCAACAGGAGAAAGAGATATGAACGGATTACTTTTTATTGATGATGAAGAAGGTGTGCGACGCTCGGTAGTTCGCGCTCTTAAGAAGGAACCTTACAATATCTATACGGCAGATAATGGTAAAGGGGGTATAGACTTTATCAAGAAAAATATTTTTGATGTTGCAACCGTAATATCGGATTACAAGATGCCCGGGTTAAACGGCCTTGAAACCCTTGCTGGCATAGCCTCAATAAACCCGGAAATAACACGTATTATCCTAACCGGTTATGCCACCATGGAAGCGGCAATCATGGCAACAAATGAGGGAATCGACGGGTTTTTGACAAAGCCTTTTGACAACATTGAACTAAGAGCCAAGATTCGTGATATCTCGGTGCGAAAGCGCCTGAAACAGTTCGTATCCGAACAGGTTTACAAAGAGCTTAAGGACGCATCGGGCGATCTAAAACCAACATTTCATGAGGTGTCGATCCTGTTTTCAGATATCCGGGGGTTCACCAAAATGTCACAGGAAATATCGCCTGAAGAGACTGTGGCATTTTTGAACAACCGTTATTTTACACCAATGGGAGAGATAGCTTATCAGTTTAAAGGAACTGTTGATAAGCATATAGGAGACAGCATCATGGTGGTATTCGGTTCACCTGTAATGCACAGCGATGATACAGCCAGCTCTGTTAAATCAGCCATAGCAATGCAAAAAAAAGCAATAGAGATCAACAGAGAGCTTAGTCAAAAAAAAGGCTTAAAACTGAAAATAGGAATCGGGATAGCAACAGGAAAGGTCTTTTCCGGGGTGTTAGGTTCGTTGAGAAAAAAGGAATTTACCTCTATAGGAATGGCCGTTAATATTGCATCACGACTGGAAAGTATAGCCAAAGAAGGAGAGATTCTTATAGACGAAAGCACATTTCAGAAGATATCTGATCATAAAATTACTGAACAGATTGATGTCGAGACTCTGCCGCCTGTAAAAATCAAAGGCGTTGACGAACCTATTAGGGTGTACAGGGTAACTGCTTAAGCAATTGGTAGCCGTTCACGGCTTGAAACTTGAAATTGGAAAGTAGAAATTAGGGAGAGATGAAACGAGTTTATCTGAGTCAAACGCGACAGAATACAAAACAATAGTTGAAAAACTCGGCCCAAAATTGAATGCGTTCATCAACAGTACAAAAGCATGAAGGCCAAATTTCTAATTTCTAATTTCAACGTTCCGTGAACGGTTACAACTATTGTTTTATTCTAATCGAACTGCCGGCTTTTATTGCATCTCCTGTAACCAGGACGGCGTGGGCCTTGTCAGGATAAACATCTGTTATCTTGATCTCGCCGGTTTTAAGCCCGGGCAGAAAAAACCTCAGGCCATCTTTCCCCTGGATTATCTTTCCGCTCTCATAAACTTCGAGCATGTCGCCGCGTAAAAGCCCGGCTCTTTTTCCAGAAGAAATTATAATTTTATCATTTGTTATTGAAACAACATATCCTTTCCAGGGCAAAACACTTACAGTATCGCAAATCTTTTCACCCATGGCTTCTGCAATATGTGCCAAAGCATCCTTTAGCGCGGTTGTATCTTTTGTCTGTTTTGCTTTTATTGACGCAAACTCTGTTTCATCAATCCTGACTTCATAATCAAAACTTTCATCAAGAAGTTCTGCGCCTGTTTCAATATCGTAAACCTCACAACTTATAATCACCCGCAGAAAATTCCGGTCATCTTTCAGCCACAGGAACCCCTGTTTTTCTTTATAAACCTTTATATCTATAAAAGCTCCGGTTATAATCGCATTCAGACCGAGCCGCTGGCCTGCCTTTGCCAGAGCAAGATTGTCAAGATGGCCTGTTTCCCTCGATAAAGGCCGGGTTAAAAAATCGGGGCATTCGGCATCCCCAGGTTTTATGAGCAGGATGTCGGAACATGCCCTGCTTATGGTTTCAGCAAGATTTTTCTGAAACAATTCTTCAAGATTTTGATTGGTGCAAGAAGTATTGTTTGCGAAAAAAGAAATTGCGACCTTTTTTTTCACATCATCTATAGCCGTTATATCCCGGACTATCTTCTTTGTGCTCTTTTTAACAGACGAATATGTGGAGCATCCGGCAATCACAAATATTGAAAACAAAAAAAGGATGACAGCAAAAACAACTCGAATATATGCAGCAGTATTATGACTTCTCATTTTTCCTCTCGTATATTGCGGTAACAGTGGTAGTAATCCCGCCCCGCGCTGTAAAATCTCCTGAAACCTCCATGCTTTTTGGATCAAGCGACTCAACCAAATCATTTAGAATGTGGTTGACCAAATGTTCATAGAAAATACCGACATTCCTGAATTGTAACATATAAAACTTTAGCGACTTTAATTCAACGATCTTTACATCCGGCCTATATTTAATTGTTATGCATCCAAAGTCCGGAAGACCTGTCATAGGGCATACCGATGTAAACTCAGGTTGTTTTATTACAATATCAATATCCCTTTTACCCTTATATTTATACTCCAGAGCAGTCAGGATGTCTGTCTTCACTATGTCCGGCTTGTCTGTCTTATAACTGACTTGTTTTTTCGGCATATTGTAAGCACCTCATTTTAATACAAAACGTGTTAGGTATTAGGTGTTAAGTGCTTGATATGACAATTAAATATTTTATCCTAACACCTAACACTTTACACTTAACACCTGATGAATTTGACTTTTTACGAATTCATCAGTATTAATAGAAAATATAATGCCCGCTGTCAATCAGACTATGAGACCGGCCATCAAATAGCTTGACACAAATAATCCTTTCTGCTAACGAATTAATATTATTGATAAAAAAACTATCAACAAAAGGATATTTAAAATGAGCTCTTCAATTGATGAACAAATTCTAAGAGCGTCCAAGGAAATAGTTGTCAAATTCATAGAAGCTGGAAGAATCTCCCCGTCCGGCTTTCATGAAATTTTCAAAACCATTTATTGCGCAATCAAAGAAACCGTTAATGACCAGGAAAAAGTGGAAACCGGTAAAGACAAATAGAGAGACGCCATTACCAGGTCAAACCTGATTCCCGTTCAATTTTTCTTTGCAAAGCGCTTTTAAATGCCGGCTCAATGCCATATAAAATCACCCTTTTCTTTGCTCTGGTAATGCCGGTATATATTATCTCCCTGGTCAACAACCTGTGGCTTTCATTATCCGGCAGCACAAGCAGCACATCATCAAATTCCGTCCCCTGACTTTTGTGCACTGTCACGGCAAAGCCTGGTTCCCATTTAGGCAAAAAATCTATATCAAAAAAGATATAGGAGCTGAATCGTTTAAAAAACACCCTGTAATTCCCATCAACATTTTTAATTATAACGCCGACATCTCCATTAAAAAGTTTCTTTGAATAATCGTTTTGAGTGATCATGATAAAAGCGCCGCTGAAAATATTATTACGCATTCTTGTCAGAGGCTCCAGCTCAAAACTCAGATATTGAGCTATTATGCTGTTTATCCAGGAGCAACCATAAACCCCTTTGCGCAAAAGAGTTAAAATCCTTGCCTTTTCAATTTTGCTGAAAATCTGATCAAGAATATTCTGCTCATCATTTGAAGATGCAAGGCTGTCGGCATCAAGCTTAACAGCTTGAAGTATTAATTCTTTATATGATTTATTATCATTATTTATCCCGCGTAAATAATGATGCTCAACCCACAGTCTGAGCTGTTTCTTCCATTTGCTTACATTGTCATCCGGCAAAACAAACGCCCAGCTATCTTCTTTAAGCAACAAGGCTGAATCAAGAGAAACCGGTGTATATTCAGGGCATTTGCCCTGGTTGATCTGTTTTGCCAGACGCAGAAGATTGGCACCTGATCGATAAACCTTTTTTAAAACTACTAACCGGTCTTTGAATATATTATCTTCTGTTTCCTCAGGAATCATTTCCGCAAAAACCGCTCCAGCCTCAACCGAAGGAAGCTGGTCTTTATCTCCTAATAAAACAAGCCTTGTTTTTGCGGGATCTATTGCGCGCAAAAATCTTTCCATCATGACGACATCCACCATCGAAACTTCATCGACAATAACAACCGATGCGGGCAAGGGATTTGTATCCCTGTAATGGAAGTCATGAGAACTGGTTTTATATCGCAATATTCTGTGCAGAGTGCTCCCTGTCAGATTTAACAGCTCGATATCCTCAGGACACGGATTTTTAATGGAATTAATCTGGCTGTGAATAGCTTCGGTCATTCTTTGCGCCGCCCTGCCGGTCGGAGCAGCCAGTATGATTTGTTCCGGTTTAATTCCAGCGCGCACAAAGCAGCGAAGAATATTCACCATAACAAAGGTTTTGCCGGTTCCAGGCCCACCTGATATAATGGAAAACTGTGAGCCAAGCGCGAGCTTGATAGCCTTAATCTGGTCTTGATCCTTTTCAATCAGCTCCCTTAAAATCTTATTTTCCCACTCCCAAACCCTCCCCCTTCGAGTGGGAATGACACCCTCCTTTATCCCCCCTCGAGGGGGGAATGAGGGGGGTGATAATTTACAGGGCTCTTTTGTTTGTAAAAAAGCCCTGAGCCTGTGCTTAAGTCTGGTTTCATGAAAAAAGAACTTTTGGAAATAAAGAAGTTTTTTCTCTTTGGACTCATGTGAAATAAGTGGCAGGTAGGTATCGATGTTTTTTGCAATGAGATTATTATATCTATTTTCTGCAAAATTGAATAAAAATTGAGCGGAAATCTGTTTTGCTTTTTTGCTTTCCATAAAGAGTTGCAGTTTATCAGACAAAGAATCTTTATCTATATTCAGGCAGAGACTGCCCTCCTGCAAAGCAGAAAACATGGCTGTCAAAACCGCATAAAGAGGCAAATCGTTTTGATAACCGCCTAATTCGCAAAGATCTCTGATGGTCATGAAATCAAGCACAGAAAGCTCACTATCGTCAAAAAATTTATACATCTTTTACAACTTCCTCTTCCATCCTTTCCAAATCTCCTAACTGAGCCGCAGGAATGTAAAAGATACCATTGCCTTTTCCGGTTCCCATGCCACGCAAGTAAAAATAAAATATTCCGCCAAAATCTTTTACAGGATCAAACCTGTTGTTTAAGCTTTGCTTTAGCCAGCGCAAAACAGCAATAGTGTATAACTTGTATTGGAGATCATAACCCACGCTGTTCATGTTAATTGCCATGGAATCCTGGTCATAGCCGTTTTCAAGATAGTTTGATTTCCAGTCCGCTATATAAAATTTATTATTGTACCGGAAAACCATGTCCACAGAGCCTCTTATAAACCCATTTTCAGCCGCGCGATCAGGATACATAAACTCCACTTCATGAAGCCGATCCGCTTTCCCGATCCTGCCAAGAATAAATTCATCGTCGACAATGCTTATGGGAGTTGTAAGGGTATTTTTTATAATCCGGCAGATGTTATATGCCCAGCGCTCCTCTACTCGGTATATATCCATCTGTTTCAAAATAATATCTCCTGTTTCAGGATCATCCAGTAAAGAACGAACCTTATCCTGCGCCAAGTCCATTTTTTCAACAGCATGCGTAAAATCAATATGCTCTAATATGTTATGAAACATAGACCCTATCTCAGTTCCGCCTGGGATTTCATCAGGAATTATGTCGGCAGGCGCAATATCTATTTTTTGCAAACCAAAGCTTTCATCATCCTCTTTGGATTTTTCATCTGCAAGTTGAAACCCTGTTGTTTGCTCGCCTCCTTTACCCATGAGGGAAACTTTATCGTGCAGACTTGTAAAAGACTCCAGCCTGATTTTTTTATGCCTGTAATTTCTTATGTGAGGAAAAAGATCTGCTTGATCTTTTATCTGTGTTTCAGGAAGATATTCTTGATTATCCGGCTGTGTTTTATCGTCTGCGAAAAAAGGATCATCCGGCGTAAGCCATAAAATATTTTTATTTTCATCATTTTGGGGGAAAGCCTTTTCTATGGCAGGAGAAAGCAGGCTGCATACCGGCCCAACCCATTGCTGTTTTTTAGTATAAGGATAATATGGCAGATAAAGTTTATGCTCAGCTCTGGTGGAAGCAACATAATAAAGACGTTTATCTTCATCTGTTTTTTCGAGAAGATGTTTTTTCTCCCTGCTTTGTCCTTTTTGAACTAAAAGATCGATTATCTTAATTGCCTTAGGCAGGTCGTTTTCTTCCACGATCTTGTGATATATATAACAATTATCAGAACCAGCAGATCTTTGAGTCAATCCGCCGGCAACAAAAACTATTGGAAATTGAAGCCCCTTGCTGACATGCATGGTCATTATCCGGACCTTTTCCTCCTCGGTTTCAATTTGATGAATATCAGCATCCTCATCAGCGCGAACCGTATCTTTTCTGTAGCCATCAAGTAACGAAGTCAGCTGCCTGAAATCCATATTTTTCAGATAGGCTGTTTGTTCCAGATACTCAAATATTTGCCGGTAATTTGTGTATTCCCTTTCCCAGGAAACTTTTTCAGCCTCGCGAAAAAGCAAACCTGAATCATTTATAAGTGACTGGAAAAGAAGACTTAAGTCGCGTGACAATGCATATTCATTCCATTTGAAAAGCATTTGTTTTAATGGATGCGAATGAGGCAACTTTTCATAAACATTCAAATCAGCTGGTTTAAATTCAAAAAAAGGGGTTAAAAGCGCCCTTTTTACATCCGTGCTGCTTGCAGGATTCAGGATTGCGTGAAAAATCATGCTTAAATAAAAGGCTTCATCAGATTGGAAAAGACCGGGTTTTTTATAATATGTATATGGGATTTCAAGGCTGGAAAGCTCTGCTTCTATTAAAGGCACATCTGATTTAGCACGGACAAGGATGCAAATATCGCCAAAACTCAGCCTCTTTTCTTCTTTTTCCTTTTGAACCAGTTTGATATTGGCAAAGGAAATTAGATGCTGGATTTCTTTGGCAATAAACTTTGCAAGTTGCAGCCGGGCAAGACTGTGAGATGATGCCTTGCTGAAATCCACGATGTTCAGCACACCGCGCTTAGACTCGTCTGAGCTTAATAATGTCAGGTTCTCCTTTTCCCCCGGACAAGTCGCATCCTGATAACATATATCGAATTTGCCCGCCTGGTTTCCGGGCTTAAACCATTCCTGCCTGCCGAATAGGCTGTTAAACGCATTGATTAGTTCAGGCTGTGAGCGCCAGTTTATATCCAAAGAATATAAATTGGCTTTCTGGTGTTTTGACAATTCTTCTATTTCGTTTTTCGCATCCAGATA
>Ga0307379_10001740_pt1 | contig 33544 bp, 39 predicted proteins | sample UN2MG_FD_202237 | JGI IMG/M metagenome (GOLD analysis project Ga0307379, IMG submission 202237) | Soil microbial communities from Risofladan, Vaasa, Finland - UN-2 | ecosystem: Environmental > Terrestrial > Soil > Coastal area > Acid sulfate soil | place: Finland: Risofladan, Vaasa | collected...
AATTAAGGTGGCTAAAATCCAATTCTTGGAAATTTTCAGTTTTTTTCTGCGATGCAAGAAAAAGCCTAAAAATAACATCGCCAAAAAAGCAACTACCCAAGCTGCCCGACTGGCAGAAAAAAGCAAACCTAAAAGTCCAACAAAAAAACTGATCCAAAAAATTCTCTTTTCATTTTTGCTGATTTGGGGATCAAAAATTTTCAAAACAACAAAGGGTAAAAGAGTGCTGATAAAAGAAGCTAGGGTATTTGGGTGGTCAAAAGTACCCTGAGCTCTAAGAAGAGTGATATCTTCGGCAGCCACATGGCCATAAGGAGAAAAAAGGGCCCCTAACTGCTCAATATCTCTTCCCAATGGCCCCCGATGAAGAACTTGCAAAGTCGCCCATACTCCCTGAAAAAACAAAGAAGCAGCCATGATTAAAGGAAAAGAACCAAAATAGATTTTTTGGATAAAAAAATAAACTGAAACCATTCTTAAAAGCCTCAAAAAACCTAAGAAGGAAACGGTTCGAAAGCGGGAGAAAAAAACAGAAAAAAAACTAAAAAAAAGAAGGCCAAAAAGAAAAAAATCACCTTTTCTGACCTTAACTCTCTCAACCCTCCATTTTTTGACTATCTCCTCGCGTAAAATCAGAAATAAAAGACCAAAATAAAAACAATCAGCAAAAGTAATCGTCAACCAAAACTCGTAAGGCTTGTTCCAAACAGTGAGATAATCTGGAACCAAGGCAAAGGGAAACCCTTTGCCTTTTTCAAAAGGAAGACACAAAAGATAAGCAACGAAAAGGGCTCTTTTTAACCCTAATCTTTTCCAGAGAACAAAAAGAAACGTGAGGAGAACGAGGAAAAAGACTCTGTTTCTAGGAGAAAAATAAAGGGAAAAATAGAAAAACAGAGAAGTCCAAAGAACAAAGTATTTCTCCTCCAACGACCAGAATTTCTTGATTATCTTTTTCATTAAAGTTAATTATACTTCGCAGTGACGCTCGTATAAAGAGAAAGAGACCATTTAGTCTAAGGAGAGGCATCTGCAATTAATGCAGAACCACCCAATAGGTGTCAATGGTCTCTTAATCAGTTCTGGCAGCTTTGTGTTTCTCACCGTTGGACCAGGACCAGGGGTAAGTAAATGCGATCGCATCCTCTCCCTAGAGCCAACTCATCTGCTCCAATGTCCACCCAGCAACCATCAGGCCGTGGGTCGCCATCGAAGTCTGTGCTAAGTGCACCGTCGTTAGTGCCCGCATCGATACAGGGGGAACTAACTTGGAGGTGATAGTCACCATTTTCGGGGTCAACCAGCAAAGGATCGGCAGAGATGTCTCTCGGCCCAGGAGTTACTCCGGAATAGTCCATCCACCCGTTATTCCAGAAGAGGTTGTAATCAGAAAAAAAAGTAGCTTCTTCTAGAAAGTTGAAGAGTCCTCCCTGGTTACCCGTGATGATGTTATTCCTCAGCCACACCTCCGCTCCTGCCATAGCCTCAATCGCTTCACCTGAGTTTGAAAGAATCGTGTTATTGACGATTTGGGCTCTAGCAGTGTTTCCCCAGACATAGATTCCATCCCCACGGTAGGGCAACTCTCCTTTGTTGAAGGCAATCACATTGTTGGTAGCCGTAACTAGACTCCTGTCAATGACCATGCCTCCTCCACCACGAGCTTCAACTGAGTTAGAGAAGATAAAGTTGGCATCGATTGTGGCGGTGGCGTACAGCAGGTTAATACCCCCGCCGCCGTCCCGAGCCGTGTTGCTGATCACTTGGCACTGACGAATGGCCACTGAGGTACCAAGAACGTAAACTCCTCCTCCGGAATTTGCCTCTCCATTCCGCAGTGTGAAGCCGTCGAGAACTGCGCCGTCGCTACCCTCGATAAGCTTCACTACCGACCCCTCTTTGTTACCATCAATGATGGTCTCGAGAGCAACATCCCGCGTCCAACCAACAGGTTCGTAGCCACCCTCGAGTACTACCCCCTTGTCTACTACCAGATTCTCAGTGTAGGCCCCCTGGACAACTCTGATGGTGTCACCACCTTCTGCCGCATCGACAGCACTTTGGATAGTCTGATAGTTGCAAGTAGGGCACACGTCCAAGTTCACAGCCCTCACCGGTTGTGCTGACTGCAATGTCAACATCAACCCCACAACCAGCACTCCAAGTCCCATAGCCAACGCTTGCCTTCGCATCGTAGCCTCTCCTTTCTAAGTTGTCAATGTGCCAGAACTGATGGTCTCTCACTCATTGGTAAGATAACCAGTAATCTTATAATATAAGATAAGGCCAGTTGTCAAGTAAACAAGGATTATTATCTATGTTAAAATTAAACTATGAATCTCAAAAACTATCTTAATTTCCTCCTGGCGATGACTGGAAAAGAGGTCAAGGCAAGGTATAAGCACGCCATTTTAGGATTTTTGTGGATTTTCTTAAATCCTTTATTCCAAATGCTGGTAATTGGGTTTGTTTTTCAAAACTTTATTAAGGTGCCAGTGGAGAATTATTTCCTTTTCCTCTTTACTGGTCTTTTGCCCTGGAACTTTTTTTCCTATTCAGCTATCAAAACAACTCCTTCTGTTGTTTATGAAAGAAGTCTCATTCAGAAAGCAAAATTTCCCCGAGAAGCAATCCCTCTATCGATTGTCTTTTCCAACTTTTTCCATTTTATTGTCTCTCTCTTTCTACTTATTTTCTTTCTACTCATTTCTGGCAATCTGAACTTCTCTCTATCCTCTATTTTCTATTTTCTATTTTCTATTTTCTGGCTTCTTATCTTCACCTCTGGTTTCTCCCTTCTCGGCTCCGCTTTAAATGTCAAATATCGCGATGTCAATTTCTTTGTCCAAGCCTTAGTCATCCTTTGGTTCTATGCCACTCCGGTTGTTTATCCACTCCAAATTTTGCCCAAAACCTATTTACCAATTTTCCAACTCAATCCCCTCGCCTATCCCTTTGAATTACTCAGACATAGCTTAATTGCCACTTCCTTACCCCCAACAAACATGCTTCTTGCCAACGTCACTATTTCTTTTTTAATTGTTCTTTTAGGAATCTTTATTTTTAGAAAAGAAAATAAAAGCTTTTCAGATTGGTTATGAATAAGATAGCAATAAAAATCGAAAATCTCTCTAAAAAATATCTTCTCCATCACGAAAAACCAACCTTGGTAGAAAGTGCTTTGCGCTTTGGAAAAAAAGAAGAAATTTGGGCTCTAAAAGATATTAATTTAGAAATCAAAAAAGGTGAAAAAATTGGGATTATTGGCGATAATGGCTCTGGTAAAACCACCCTTCTGAAAATCATTTCAGGCATTACCGAGCCAACAGAGGGACGATTAGAAACCAATGGCAGAATTGCGGCCCTCATTGACTTCGAAGCAGGCTTTCACCCGGAACTCACCGGCGAAGAAAATACCCATTTAAACGGCATGCTTTTGGGAATGAGCAAGAATGAAATTAGAAAAAATTTTGACAAAATCGTCAAATTTTCCGGACTGAAAAAATTCATTGACGTCCCTCTCCATACTTACTCAAGTGGAATGAAGCTTCGATTGGGGTTTTCTATCGCCATCCACTCAAGCCCCGACATTCTTTTAATTGACGAGATTTTAGCCGTCGGTGACCAAGAATTTCAGAAAAAAAGCTATCAAACAATGCAAAATTTCTTCAAAAAAGGAAAAACCATTATTTTCATCTCCCACCATTTACCAACAGTCGCCAACTTTTGTCCCAAAACTGTTTGGCTGGAAAAAGGAAAAATAAAAATGCTTGCAGAGAGTAAAAAGGTCATTAAGCTTTATGAATGAAACCAAAAAGCCACCACCAAACCTCTTAACCTAAAGTAGAATTCTTGAAGTGTGCAACAGAGTAAACGGAGGCTGTCCTTCTTAAAAAACAAAAGTGATTTGAAACTGAATTTTAACTTCCCCCACGAATTTAAAAAATTATTTTTTATAATCTTTTCTCCCAACTTATTACCTTGAAAAGCAAAATAACCATAGCAAGCAACCTCGCCACAAGAATAAGATAGACGTTGTCGCCTGTGCTCTCTCTTTGTCAACCAACGATTGTGATAAACTTTAATTTCTGGATTGTATAAAATTTTGTAATGGTTCAATAATAACCTTAAAACAAACTCTGCATCTTCGGCGCTTAATCCTACTGATCCCACCCCTAACCATTCTTTAAAATTCCCAACTTTTTCAAAAATTCCTCTCTTAAAAGCCATATTATTTCCAAAACCAATATTTTTCCAGTGTAAGGTGGGCTTGGTAATAATTTTTTCTTTATATTTTAAAAAGACGCAGGGACAAATTTGCCCTTTATGTAAATGGGGCTTATAAGGTAATACTTTGCCAAAAACCCCAGCAATATCTTTATTTTTTGGAAAAGACTTATAAATACTCTTTAACCAATCTTTATTAACAAGACAATCATCATCAATAAAGGCAATAATCTTTCCCCCAGCCCTTTTAATACCTAGATTTCTTCCTTTGCTTAGCCCTTTTTCTTTCATTCTAAAATACCTAATTAAAGGACTCAATATTTCCTGGATAACTTCTTTAGTTCTATAATCATCGCTTTGATCGACAACAACAACTTCAAAATCAGAAAATGAATTGGCCAGTATTGATTTTAAACAATCATTAATTTTATCAGGGCGGTTACGAGTGGAAACAATAACAGAAATTGATTTCATCTACTTAAAAATCGCCTTATCCTTGTTCTTAAGGCGATTTTTTTTCTTAAAAAAGCAATGATGTTCTGCAAAATTAATGGAAAACGAAAATTAAGATAAGAAATAAAATAACGATAAAAGCTTAACGAAAAAATATTTCCCCAGTAAGGCCTACCTATTCTTATTTGATCGTTTAAATTGTTTTCTCTATTATTAAAAGTTTCAGTTCCTTGGTAATATCGGAAATTGCCTAAAATTTTGTTAACATAATAAAGTTTATACTTCTTCGCTAATCTTAGTAAAAATTCATAATCATAAGAAACTCCAGATTTGACATTATACATTCCGATAATCTCATGGATGTCTTTATAATAAAAATAGGCAGAAGCATTATAAGGAAATTGATAGCGCCAGGGTTGAAGCATTTGTTCAAATTTAACTTTTGGCTTATTAACTCTAATCAGCTTTCCCTTTTCATTGACGATATTGCAATTACCGACAACTACAAATATATCCTTAGAATCATCAAGTATTTTAGCCACTGTATGAAAAGCGCCTGGTTCATAATAATCATCAGTATTTAAAACACCAATTATTTCCCCAAAAGACATCTTAATCCCTTTATTGACCGCTTCTATGTAACTTTCATCAGGTTCTGAAATCCACTTAAGATGTTTGTATCTCTTCAAAATTTTCAAAGTTCCATCTGTAGAGGCACCATCAACAATTATATGTTCAAAATTAGGATAATTTTGCTTCAAAACGCTTTCAATTGCCTCTTCAATAAATTTTGCTTGATTTAGCGATGGGGTGATGACTGAAATAAAGGGGTATTTACTCTGCTTTTTTGTCATAAAATTTTTTTATTCGCTTGAAACTACTCCCCACATCCTTTCTACTTTCTTTTCCCAGCTATTTTCTTGAGCAATTTTTTTTCTTTTTTTCTGCTCTTTTTTATCATACTTCGGCACTTCGTTTGCCTCGTATAATTCTTTTAAATTATCTCCTTCTTTCAAAAACTCCTCTATCGCCTCCTCAAAACCTGAAGCAGTATTGGCGATTTTCACTATTGGCGAAAAAACTTTGACCGCCTCAATTGGGGTGGAAACGACAGGCTTACCTAAGGCAAGATATTCATAAAGCTTCATCGGATTACAGCCTTGAACAAACTCCAAAGAAACGTCGTATGGGATAAGACAAACATCAAAGACGAAAAGAAAATGAGGAAGTCTTCCTTTAGGCTTTTTGCCTAAAAAGTAAGCATTAGGGAGTTTTTGAAGTTTCTCAAGCCATAAAAAAAGATCAGTCGCTTTAAATTGGGCTGGATCGTGGCTTAATTGGGTACCGATAAAGACAAACCGCCAATCTTTTCTTTTTTTAATTAAAGGGTAAAGGATTTGAAAATCCAAACGAAAATCAAGGCTACCGACTAAACCAATAATAGGCTTTTTAACTTCTTTAAGCTCTTGTGGGGGTTTGAGTTTCCTTTGCTGGAACAGATCCACCGCGCAGCCACAAGAAACCAAAAATGAATTCTGGTTATATTTTTTTACGAAACGTAAGGCATAAGGAGAGTTGACAAAAACATAATCGGCCAGCTTGAGGAGTCGCTTATCCTGCTGCTTCATCCACCTATTTTCCCCTGGGTCTAAAGAGGCAATCTGGTCCACCCGGTCGTAGACTAGAATTTTTCTTTTTTCAGGAATCAAATCTACCAATTCAGAGGAAAAAGTCCAAACAATCGGTTTTATCCTGCCAAAATGAAAAAGGTAATAAAATTTAAAAAGAAGTAAACCAAAATAAACATTTATTTTTTCAATCAACTTGACTCTCTGAAAAGGCAAAATGCCTAAAGGAAAGAATCTAAGAATCCCCTCATCCTCTCCTTTTTTAAGATAGCGAAAGTATTCCTCTTTTGCCTTTCGGTTAAATAAAAATTTCCAAAAGGAAAAAGGAATTCGGGGATTAAAGACGACCACTTGGGCTCTTTTTGTCAGCTGTCTGGCCGTCTGTTGAACATAGTCAACCGGAAAATCCCAGGGAAGATGAGAAAAAATAACCACGACTTCTTTCATGAAAACAGATTGGTCCAAGCAGTCATTGCCTCTTTTAGTTTAGCAAAATATTTTTCTTCGGGAAACTCAATTTTTTGGGCTAACTCGAGATAACAACCCTTGGGGGTTTTTCCAGTTAATTTCACTTGTTCAACTCTTTTCCAAAGCATCTCATTGGTTTTCATCCCTCTTTTTTCTTTTCGAAAATTAGAAGCCGGGTCCGAGGCTTTGCGGTGCTCGACAAAAGGGCTGCCGCTAACAACGGCTAGACTTAAATGGTCCAAAATTTTCTTCAGAAAAATTCCCGCCCAGATATCATCAAAACGATCATAAAACCAGGGTTTCCCCATCAAGGGAAAATACATCAACGGCACAATCTCTCTTCGAAAAGCCAAATTCATGGTGCACATGGGAAAGAAATCGGCTCGTGGAATAAAAAGTCGCAAAGGATGGTTGAAAGGCTCAAGAGCAAGCTTCCCTGTCTTTAGTTCTGTTTGAGCATCAAGATCAATGCTGCCACTCCAAAGCCCATGACTTAAAACCACTGGATATTTGTCCCGCACCTGATAAGGAATGCCTCGGGTATAAAGATATTGAGCATGAGGATAGGTGGAAAACCAGCTTTGAGGTGCTTTTAATCTCAGATTCTCCAGATGTCCTTTAACAAACCCCCTTCCTGCTGGGTAACAATCATCATCTAAAGTAATCACCGCCTCCGCTCCTTCCTGGTAGGCCTTCCAAAAACCATAACAGCGAATGCCGGCATTTTTTCGAGAGATAATCCAGGCGTTTTTACCTAAATCCCCATCAATGTCTAACCAACAAAAATGCTTGATGCTTAAAAAATTTTTGCTGGGGATTTTAATTTGTCTTTTGGGATGGTCTTCAACGACAATCAAATGACATTTAGCAAACTCGCCCTTCCAAGCTTTTAAAAAAGAAAGGTCTCTGATGGTGGGAATTACCAAATAGGTCTTCATAAATCAAATCTTAACAATCAACTCTACTTTTTTCAATTCCCCAATATTTTTCACTCCCAAACAAAACATAGTTGTTTTTAATTGAAAAACTAAACTTTGAAGCTTTTTTTTGACTGCTGCGGCTGATTGAGTGGCTGGTTTTAAAAGCGGTAAAGCCATGCCCACCAAATCTGCTCCTAAAGCGAAAGCTTTGGCCATCTGAATCCCATTTCTTATCCCGCCACTACCAATCACTGTTAGGCCTTTTATCTGGGTACACTGCTTGATTGCCTCACTGGTAGGGATACCCCAATTAGCAAAAGCTTCGCCCATTTCTTTATCCTTTCCTCTTAAGCTTTCAATTAAAGCCCAATTTGTCCCTCCCCAACCAGCAACATCAACAATTTTTACTCCCGCTCCAAACAATTTCCTTGCCACTGTTTCAGAAATACCCGCCCCCACTTCTTTGACAATCACCGGCATTTCCAAACTTTGAGTGATTTTTTCAATTTTGCTCAACAACCCAGAAAAATTGGTATTGCCTTCTGGTTGAATTGTTTCCTGAACCGGATTTAAATGCAAAATCAAACCATCAGCTTCAATCATCTCTACTGCCTGCCGACACTCTCTAATTCCAAAACCATAATTAAGTTGAACTGCGCCTAAATTGGCAAAAAGTAAAACATCCGGGGCAACATCGCGAACCTGAAAACTTGAAATCAATCTGGAGTTCTTAATAGCCACCCGCTGGCTACCCACGGCCATAGCTACCCCTACTTTCTGAGCTGCTTGAGCCAAATGGTGATTAATCAAACCAGCTTGCTTAGTTCCACCAGTCATTGAAGAAATTAAAATTGGCGCTTGAAGCTTCTTGCCTAAAAATCTCACCGAAGTATCAATTTTTTCAAAATTAATCTCTGGCAAAGCGTTGTGAACAAAAAAATAACTCTCAAAACCGGCTGAACCAACTTCCACCTCTTCTCCCAAACAAATTTTAAGATGATCTCTCTTTCTTTCAGCTGTCATTTAAAACAAATCAGTGTTCCCATTTTAGGTTGAGAAATAATTGTCTGATAAAGATTACCCTTACGTTTGCCGTTAATAATAAAAACGTCAATTCCTAATTTAGCTATTTTAAGACTTTCTTTCACTTTGTGAAGCATGCCTCCGGTGACATCCACTTCATTGGATTCGGTAATCCAAGATTTGAATTTTTTAAAATTTTTAGGAGTAATTTTAGGAATCGTCTTTCCTGTAGCATCATAAACGCCATCGGTTGTACCGCACTGAATGACTTTTTTAATTTTAAAACCTCGCTTTCCTAACCGAGAAGATAAATTATTCAGTGTCACCTCTCCTGAAAAAATACAACAACCAATTTTGGTGTCCAAAATAACGTCGCCAAAAACCAACGGTAAAGCATCGATTTTTAGGGTTTGGATAATGGGTTCAATAAAAATTTTGGCTAATTTTTTGTTGTCGGCTAATGTAAAAGAGGAAGGAACAAAACTTAAACACGGCAACCTTCCGCCAATAAAAATTTCATTAATAATTCTGTTAATTTTTAAAGCGTCTTGTTGAACCACGGCCAAACCAAAAACATCCTTTTTTTTCTTAAACCCATCAGCAGTTTTGTATTTTGTTGCCGAAGTGTGGCCAAACGAACCACTACCATGAGAAATAATAAAACGAAACCCCTTACCCCAACCGCTTTCAATTTCTCTTGCTAACCTTTTTATCGTTGCTGGCTTGGCGGTGTAAGGTTTGTTTTTATTAGTAATCAAACTGCCACCGAGTTTGACTAAGATTAAATTTTTCATTAAAACAAATGCTTTTCTACCAGCCTACTTCCTTTGGCTGGGTGATTAACAATTGTAAACAAAACCTCAGGCAACTCTTTCAGTCTTTGGTTAACTTTTCTCTCATCTTTTTGGCGACAAATGACATGAACATTTGGACCGGCGTCAATCGTAAAGTAAGCTAAAAAACCTTCTTCGCGCCAGTTATATAACTCATTAATCACCACCATCGTGCCTTTATCCCAATAAAAAATGGGGGGATTTGAGGTCATAGCGATAATATGAAGACTGATTGTTTCTTCCTCGATTAATTCGCCAAATTTTTTAAATTGCTTTTTTAAGAAAGTCTCTCTCAGATTTTTAATTCTCGCCTTAAGCTCTTTTAACCTGGTTTTATAATGAGGACTGGTAAGAGCGGCGGCGTGACCTTCGGTGGTGCTGATTTTTTTCTTCTCTTTCGCCATCACGACGACAATATCTATTAAATTCCAAAATTCAAGCGGAGCCAGCTGAACCGCAAATGAAGTTTGACTGTCTTTACCTTTTTTCCACTCAGCAAAACCATCAATGACTGACCGACAAGCAGAACCTGAACCAAAACGAGCCAAAATTGAAAGTTCTTTAAGTGTAAGATCAAGTCCAGCCGCTTTACTAGCAGCTAAAGCTAAAGCAGAAAAACCTGAAGCTGAGGAAGCAATTCCGGCATCAGCGGGAAAATTATTCTGAGAAACTACCCTTGCTTTCCAATCTATCTTCGCCATTTTTCTGACAATATTAAGAATATTAACTACCCTATCTTTTTTGCCTGCAAAAACTTCTTTATCATTTATAAAAACTCTGTCTTTCCTAAATCGCTTGACAAACTCCACCGTTGTCACTGTAAAACAGTGGCTTAAATTCATCGAAATTGAATTATTAAAAGGCAGGTTAATCTGAGGGTCTTTTTTCCCCCAGTATTTAATAAAAGCAATATTCGCTGGTGATTTAGCTGTCGCTTTATAAAGCTTCTTCATTTGCTTGAATATCTCTTGCCTCTCTCAAATTAGAAAGTGAAAGAGACAAAAATTTTCTTTCTAAAAAACTCTTCGTGTTTCTTTCTAGCAATCCTTCATCTAGACATTCTTGTAAAATTTTTCTCACCCCAATCCTAAGGGGATAAGAAATCAATTTCTCTGGCTGCTCCCACCCAATTATTGATACTTCATTATTACTTACCTCTCTTCCTAAAAAAATATCGTTTCGACAACCAATAACTGTTACCCTAACCAATACCCCTTCTACAAAAATACTTTCACCTAAAAAACAACAATCAGGGTTAAAAACAAAACACTTTTCTATCTCTTCATCAGTAACAGCCAGTTCCTCCCGCAAACTTCGCATCAGTGTCTGCTTCCATTCTTCTCCCTTTTCAGTTGTTTCACACAAGACACCAAAGTCTCCCGGATTTTTTCCAGTAATCTTACTACCAAAATTTTCCCTGATTACTAAAAGTTCACCATTTTCATTCAAAATAAAGACCACTGTCCCTACTCTCACATATTTTTCTTTTATTTCTTCAACTGGTGTAATTCGTCTCTCAACCACCTTATCTCCCAAAGCGCCTTTCATATTCAATAAAATTATTGGCTGATTCCAAAAGTCGCTGGGGTGTGAGATTGGGAAATAAATCAGGCACAAATTCCCAACACGCATAACCAGATTGTAAAGGCATAAAACCGCTGGTGTGAGGAATTTCGCCTTCTTTAACACCAGTTCTTATGACCAGGGCTGGGTTGGGTTGACCCCGAGTATCCAAACAATTTAAAATTAGAGAAGAATCTTTTAAAAGCTCTTCTGGTTTTAACCGTCCATCTCGCATCAAATAGTGTAACTCAACCGCGGCTCGAGCTAATTCATCTGCTCCCCCATAATCCATGGCTAAATTTAGCCGATAACGGTCAAAACTACGGGTTTCTCTTTCCAAATCGTCCAGGGCTTGCTTTACTCCCGGTGGTAATCTGTCTTTACGACCCAAGTGTTTAAAACGAACTTCATTATCAACCAATTCCCCTTTTAATTCCGAATCGGACAAAAATCGAGCGGCCAAATCCATCACATAACCAATCTGTTTTCTATCTCGCTTCCAATTTTCGGTTGACCAGGTCCAAAAAGTCAAAGTATGGATTTGCCACTGACGGCATGCCCGAGCCACTCCTCTAATCACTTCTACTCCAGCTCGATGGCCAAAATAAGAATTAAGATTTCTTTCCTGAGCGGCCCGACGATTGCCATCACAAATAACCGCTAAATGTTGTAATTTTCCTTCTGGAACTTCAAGCTCGGGAATATCTTGCCAATTGCTCTCAATTGTCTCTACCCATACCTGTAGCCCAGTTTCTTTTTTTCAGGTTGAGAAGATACTCTTTCAGGATTAACCATTTAATGTTTTCTTTCTAAAACAAAATTGCTGAAATGATTAGCCTTCATTAATCCCCCTTACGCGTCTTTGAAAAAATTCTTTTGCCGCTTTTTTGTCAATCTCGAAATCCAAAATATTGAGTTGTTCAAGACCAACCCAAAATATTTTTTCTGCTTCGTGACTAACAGGCTTCCCTTTCCATTCTTCACAAGAGAAATAATGGGTCATCTGGTTTTCAATATCGGTGTGATGAAGTAACTTGATAATGAACTTAAAATTTTGGCATTCAATTCCTAGCTCTTCTTTTAATTCTCGTTGACATGCTTCTTCAAAAGACTCACCTTGTTCGACATGGCCTCCGGGAATTACGACCTTGCCTGGGTCGGTCTTCTTATTCAATTTACGCTTTTCCATAAGAATTTTTTTATTCTTATGGACTATGAAGGCTACAACATCTACTTGCTTCACCTTGATTAACTTAATGCTTCCTTGTTAAAACAAACTCAATGCCGGCTTTTAGCTGGTCACGGGCTGGCTGGCGGGAAAGAAAGCCAAGATTTTTGTCAAAAAATTCTCTGGCTTGTTTAGTTAATTTTTCGGCCAATTTTTCGCCATATTCTAAGCTGCCACATTTGGTCATCATCTTAATCACCCACCTCACCTCAGCGGCTGTTTTCTCCCCTCTTTTCTTCTCCATAATAGCCATCAACTTTTTCTTTTCTTCGCCTTTAATCTTCCGGAAAAGATGCATCAACATAATTGTTCGCTTGCCTTCATAAATGTCGTTGCCCACCTGTCTTTTAAGACCGGCAAAATCTGAAGTCAAATCCAGCAAATCATCTTTAATCTGAAAACAACGACCTAAATATTGACCAAATTGATAAATGGTGTCCAATTGTTTTTTGCTCGCACCAACCAAAATCGCGCCCAGCCTCATCGGCCCGGCGACGGAATAGTAGGCTGTCTTGCTTTCCATAATGAAAAAGATATCTTTATCAGTTAAATCAGTTTTGTTTTCCTGAGTCCACTTAATTTCTACTGTCTGACCTAAAGTCGTTCTATTTAATATCCGATAAAATTCATCAATAATCGCCAAGGCTTTTTTAGGACCAACCACTTTGAAATTATCTCTTAAGACCTTCCACATAACGACATGAAGAGCATCACCGGCATTAATCGCTAACTCTTTACCATAAAGCCGGTGAAGCGTCGGTTTACCTCGCCTTTCCAAAGAATCATCTTCAATATCATCACGACCTAAAATCCAATCTTCAGAAATTTGCATGGCGGCAGCCGTTTTGATGGCTTTCTTCTCTGGAAATCCCATCGCCGAAGCAGTCAATAAAGTCAAAGTCGGCCGAAAATACTTGCCTTTTCTTTCCGGGTATTCACTAACTATCTTGTGATGAAAACGCACTAAAGAAGAATAACGACGGGGAATTTGACAATAATCAGGGTAGTTTATAAAAGAATCAAGATAATTTTTTATCTCTTTCCAAACTACTTCCCGCTTTTGGCCTAGAACCTGAAGGAAATCAATTTTCATTTTTCCAATCAAAGCTCAATCGGAAATTTTTGGCAGAGTTTTTTAACTGCTTGATTAATCTTTCTTAATATTTGGTCGTTGCTTTTGGCCTTTAAACCCTCTTTAATCCAACCAGCAATCAATTTCATTTCCGGTTCTTTCATACCTCTCGTGGTGACGGCTGGTGTACCCAAACGAATCCCTGAAGGCCGATAAGGTGGGGCTGGGTCATGAGGAATAGCATTGGCATTAACCACTATCCCAGCTTTTTCCAAAGCCACCGCTGCCTCTTTGCCACCAATCCCTTCTGGTCGCAAGTCAATTAGCATTAAATGATTATCCGTGCCCCCAGTCACCAGTTTAAAGCCGCAACTAACCAATTCCTCCGCTAAAACTTTGGCATTTTTTATTATCTGTTGTCCATATTTTTTAAAGGCTTTACCCTGAGCTTCAGCAAGCGCCACCGCAATACCGGCAATGGTGTGTTCATGAGGTCCACCTTGCAAACCGGGAAAAACGGCTTTATCAATTTTTAGGGCCAAATCAGGGTCTTTTGCCAATCCTTTTTTGGTAACCATAATCATCGCTCCTCTTGGACCACGCAAAGTTTTGTGGGTGGTCGTCGTGATAATATGGGCGTGAGGCACAGGTGTTGGATGAACACCGGCAATAATTAAACCAACAATATGAGCAATGTCAGACAGCAGCCAGGCGCCGACACTTTCAGCAATCTGGCCAAATTTGGCAAAATCAATCACTCGCGGATAAGCAGTCGTACCACAAACAATAATTTTGGGCCGATGCTTCTTAGCTAATTTTTCAATTTCCTCATAATCAAGCCAACCATTTTTACCAACCGAATACTGAACCGAATGAAAATATTTGCCGGAAAAAGTAATCTTGGGGTGTCCGTGAGTTAAATGACCACCAGAAGCAAGAGACATCCCCATAATCGTCTCACCCGGCTTTAACAGCGCGAAGTAGACAGCAGCATTGGCCGGACTGCCTGAATGAGGCTGAACATTAACGTGGAACACGCTGAAAAGTTTTTTAGCCCGGTTAATCGCCAACTTCTCAATTTCATCAATAATCTCATTTCCTTGATAATAACGCTTGCCCGGATAACCCTCAGCGTATTTGTGGCTCAAACAACTGCCGACCACTTTTCTTACCGCCTCCGAAGCATAATTCTCCGACGGAATCAGCATCAGCGTTTCTTGCTGCCGCTTTTGCTCTTTTTCAATCAAATCAAAAATTTCATCTTTAGCTTTTTTCTTCACTTCCCTCTAATTTTACTCCCGCTCTCCTCTGATTTGCAATTCTCTTATCGGTTCAAGATCTCGAATTAAAGGAGCCACTCTCTCCCAAATTATCTCTGCTTGTTCGTCTACCGACAAACTCCCATCAACTACTAAAAAACGGTGTCTATCATCTTCAGCCAAAAATAAATAGCCCTCTCTTACTCTCTTATGAAACTCCCATTCCTCTTTCTCCATTCTATCTTTTTCTCTATCTCTTATTCTTCCAAAACCTACTTCTACCGAAACATCAGGAAAAACCACTAAATCAGGCAAGGTTTTTTCTAAAGCAGGTAAATTGATTTCCCAAACCCGAACAACACCCAATTCTCGACCAAAACCTTGATAAGCTAAATTAGCATAAAGACAACGATCAGACACCACGATCGCTCCGCGTTCCAAACCAGGCTTGACTATTTTTCGCAAAGTTTCAGTTCTGGCTGCAGCAAAAAGATAAACTTCGGTTAATGACTCCATTTTGTTCTTACTGATTTCAGGATTAAGGAGAATATTTCTGATGGCCTCACTTATTTCTGTTCCACCTGGCTCCCTAGTTAAAACAATCTCTTTTTTCGGAAACTCCCGTCTTAACCTGGCCACTAACAACTCGCATTGGGTTGATTTTCCACAACCTTCGATGCCTTCAAAGGCAATATAAAGACTTTTTTTAAAATTGGTCATTTAATAACTTACCTCTAACTTGGTGACACCGACCACATTTAGGTTGATATAATTCTTCGGCACCAACCATCACTAAAGGATCATTAATATGAGCTGGTTGGCCATCAATATTTCTTTGAGGAAAATAGGCCGGGGCGCCACAATCTTCGCATCTTGCTTGTAAAGCTAAAATTACATCAGAAAGAGGCAGCAAAATTTCAGTTGTTCGCCAAGGACGTCTTCGAAAATCAAAATCCAGTTGACTAATAACTGTTTGTTTACCTTTTAATTTTCGCCGTGAGAGAAAATCTCTAATTTCATCAGGGTTATCTTTGCTATTAAATTGAAACTCATCAATAAAAATGATTTGAGTTTCATCATCTAAATCATCCAAACTTTCATAAAGTCCTGCCTCGATTGAAAGATCACCAATATGGGTGGTCAATCTTTCACCTGTTCTGACTGAATCGAGTCGATGTTTATAAACCGCAACATCAAAACCTTCTAAGTCTTCGGCTAACAAACAAATTGTGGTTGTTTTACCTGCTCCCATTGTTCCCAAAAGACCAATGGTGACTCCTTCTTTTGCAGATTGCGACTCGCCTATCAAGGCCAAAATTTCTTCAGCTGTTTGCCTTTGGTTAAAATTGATACTTCCTTCTACCGGTCGACAATCATTTAGAAAAGTTGTCCAATCTAAATAAGGGCCGTAAAGAGCAGCTACCTCTTTCGGGAGCTCTCTTTTATAAAGTTCAACTCTTTCTATCATTTCTTGATTTTTTTAAACTTGCTATGGCTTTTAATCCGAGCTAAAATGGCCTCAGTTACCTGCTGGCGTTTTTGTTCACCATCAACGACGACCATATACGTCCACCAATACTTGGTTACCAAAGAATGATAAGTTGCCCAAGCCATTTCCAATTTTTCTTTTTCCTCAAAAAGTTCTAAACTTCGCTTCTCTTTGGCCAGTCTTTTCAGACAAACTTCCGGATTGACTTCAATAAAAATAGTTAAATCAGGCAAAATATAATTTTTATTTAAATTAAATAACCACTCAGTACTCAAATCAACTGAACCGTAAGCGACTGAAGACCAAGCATAACGGTCAGTAATCACCAACTCGCCTTTTTTAAGCCGAGGAATAATATCAGAAGCTAAATGACAACCCCGGTCAGCGGCAAAAAGTAATTGTAAAGCCGCTGGAGGTAAAGAGCAGTATTTGCCATTCAAAACATCCTTAATTAACTTGCCAACTGGCCCATTGGTTGGCTCTTTAGTGGAAAAAACTTTGACTTTTTCTTGAAGCAAAGCTTTGGTCACCAAACGAACTTGGGTACTTAAACCACAACCATCAAGCCCCGCAATGGCTACAAAAAAGCCCGGATAATTATGAATTTTCATTACCTGCCCTAATTAAGTAATACTATTTATAATAAAGGGAGTCAACTAGAAAAAAGAGGCTCAAACTCACTCTTTAGCCAATTTCTCGGCGGCAAAACCAAACTCTTGCAAGACAACTGGGTCATCACTTCGATAGGTTCTTCTTTCAAATTCTAATTTTCCAATTCGCTGTAAAAATCTCTCCATCTCGCCCTTTCTCACATCTGAACCGTAAATATGAAAGCTATCGGAAATATCCACATAGCGTCCGGCTTCCACACGACGGCCTGAAATCTCAGAAATCTGCTGAGCCATTTGCTTTTGTAACTCAGTCACCGCAAACATATTCATAAAAGCGGCCTTTAAAGCATCACGGGAACGCCAATTAGTATTCATTTCTAAAAGGTATAAATCTTCTTCTGATTTAACCACCCTACACCAAATTCTTTGCAAACAAGGTGGTTCGTGGTGGATAGCGTCATTTAAAGGATTCCAAGTAATAGCTTGGGCTCTTCTTGAATGAGGTGCTTGGGCCAATTTTTTCGATAAAGCCTCAATTTGATCAACTCTTGGCAGCTCAATTTCCTTACCAACTAAAGCTTTAATATTTTTCCAACCATCCACCCCAGGCCAATTAAACAAACGGTCGTGGTAACTATAACTCCAACCGCCTTCTTTTACCCGAGCATCATGAACACCAGCGACAACCTCCTGGGTATAAATTGCCAAACCCTCCAAGCCATCTGGAAAATCCTTATGGATTCTCGGCTCAGTCAAAGGTGAAGCAACCGTAATCATCATTGTCGCGTCTCTGCTCTCCGGGTCTTCTGGTTGGTCGTATTCTGTCGGAATGAGAGTACCAAATTCCCAAGTCGCCAAAACTGCGTTTTCCCAAGCTTCAGGCAAATTTTCTCCATAAACAGAAATAGAAGGAATTTCGCCCGGTCTCAAATTCTCTTTATTTGTAAAAATTAGCCTTTCTTTTAAAGACACCATCCTTCTTTTCCGGGCAGGAAATTTATAAGAAGTTATTTAAAGATAACAAAAACAAAGACTAATCGTCAAGAAGCAAAACTGACTCTATCTCTTTTTCAAGTTCTTCTACTGACCCATTGTTTTTTACTTTAAAATCAGCCATTTGCAGACAGGCATCAATGTTTCGGCCTTCGGCGTTTTTGTCTCTTTCTTCCATGGCTAAAAACTCCTCCCAAGCTTTGGGGTCACCCTCGCGGTTACGTTCAGCCATTCTTTAAAAACGGATTTTAGGATCAGCCAAAACTGCCACCAGACAAAAACCGGGCTGCTGCTTCAAAAACTTAACTTCTGCCACGGCTCTAATAGCATCTACCACAGCCCGCTTTTGACCAGAATTGATAACTTTCTCCCAAGCTCTCTTGGCCCAAATGTCAGCGCCGTGTTTTTGACGCAGTTCGCCAGCTGTTTTTTGTAAATTCTCTCGGGTAATTTTCTGACCACATTGTCTTATTTCCTCTCGGATTTCATCTGGGGTTGAAGAATAAAAAAAGCTGTGCTTTCTAACCAAATATTCAATCGCCGTTCCCTTGCCAGCACAAGGTAAGCCAACAAAACCAAAAACCAATTCAGGCCCTTTTTCAAACTCAGGCTTTCTCTCAACCATCATCCTTTTTTGGGTTCCTTCCCGAAGAGTCCTTCGACCCACTGGGTTTTCTCCACGACGCCCAATCACATTTAGGCCAACGGCTGCAACTGTAAAATTGCTTGGCTTTTTTAGTTTTTTTAATGACGATGTCAGCCTGACATTTGGGGCATTTTATCCCTTCCACTTTGGGGGTAAAAGGAGCAGTGTATTTACAGTCTGGAAACCTTGAACAGGAAATAAACTTACCAAACCGACCCACCCGAATGACTAATTTTCCTTTTTTGCATTGAGGACAATTTTCACCAGTAGCTTCAGTCGGAACTTTGACCCTTTCGGCCACTCTAGTCACCCCAGCTAATTTTTGTTCAAAAGGCTCGTAAAACTCACGAATTACCGGCACCCATTGTTGTTTACCATTAGCAATCTCGTCCAAATCATCTTCCATTTTGGCGGTAAATTGATAATCCATAATTTTAGGGAAATACTCCACTAAAAAATCACTAACAGTAGTTCCCAAAAGTGTTGGTTGAAATTTCCCTTCTTGTTTTTCAACATATTGACGTCCTTGAATTGTCCAAATTATTGGTGCATAAGTTGAAGGCCGACCAATACCCTTTTCCTCTAAGACTTTAATCAAGGTGGCTTCGGTGTATCTTGGTGGCGGTTGGGTAAATTTTTGCTCAGGCTTAACTTTAATTAAATCAAGCTCATCATCCTTTTTTAATCCTGGCAATTCTGCCTCTTTATCTTTCTGGCTCTCGGGCTTTCTACTTTTTTCATAAACCACTAACCAACCGTTAAATTTCATTACCTTACCTTCGGCTCGTAAAAGATAAACATGTTTTTTTCCCTCAGCTTGAATATCAATTTTAGTTGCATCCCAAATCGCGGCGGTCATCTGAGAAGCCACGGCTCGTTTCCAAATCAACTCGTAAAGCCGCTGCTCATCCCGACGTATCTGCTGTCTCTCAGCCTGAACCTCAACATCTGTTGGTCTGATGGCCTCATGAGCTTCTTGGGCCACTTTTGACTTAATTTTGTAAAACCTGGGTTTTTCAGGCAAATACTTTTCTCCGTAAGTGTTTTTAATATAAACCCTTAAAGCTGTAATCGCTTGGCTCGCCAATGTGACAGAATCAGTTCGATGATAAGTAATTAAACCTTTTTCATAAAGAGATTGAGCCGCCCGCATCGTTCTTCGGCCAGAAAAACGCAACAATTGAGCCGACCGTTGCTGCATAGTTGAAGTGGTAAAAGGCGGCACTGGGTTTCGAAAAACCTCTTTTTTCTCAACCTGGGCAACTCCATAACCTGCCCTTTTCAACTCATCGACAATTTGGTCTGCCTGAGTCTTATTTTCAACTTTTGCCCTCTTGCCATTAACTTTGGCCAATTGGGCTAAAAAGGTTTGGGCTTGGCCAGCTTTTTTCAGTTTTGCCCAAATCTCCCAATATTCCTCGGGAACAAATTTTTCTCTCTCTCGCTCCCGGTCAACAATCAGCCGGACAGCCACTGATTGAACCCGACCAGCTGATAAACCCCGCCGGATTTTCCGCCATAAAAGCGGCGAAAGCTTATAACCAACCAAACGATCAAGCACTCTCCTGGCTTGCTGAGCATCCACCAATTGCATGTTAATTAAGCCGGGATGAGCCAAGGCTTTTTTAATAGCTGATTTGGTAATTTCGTGGAAAGTAATCCGCCCCAGGTTTTTGGCAGGAATTTTTAAAATTTGCCCTACATGCCAAGCAATGGCTTCGCCTTCACGATCCGGGTCAGTGGCCAAAAAAATTTTTGATGCTTTTTTGGCACCAAGCTTTAATTTTTTTATTGCTTCCTTTTTGTTAGCCACTAACAAATATTCCGGTTTAAAATCATGATCCACATCCACCCCCAACTTGCTTTTTGGCAAATCACGAATGTGACCCATGGTGGCTACCACCTGATAATCTTTGCCTAAAAAGGCAGTTAGAGTTTTTGATTTTGTTGGACTTTCAACGATAATTAAACTTTTTTTTGCCATGGTTTTTAATATACCATATTATACTATTACACTATTTGCCTCTACACAACCTTATCTTGTTTTGTACCAACGATAAAGTTCTAAAGCATTGAGTAATTTTTGTAATCGGAAATTTAGCACTCTCAACCTTTTTCACGCAACCAAATGAAAAGCGAAAACTAGCTTTGTTCCATTAAAAAGCTTCCAAGACTTTTTTGACAATCGGGGCGGCGACATCAGAACCCTCACCACCAGCTTCAACCAAAACGGTGACAACAATTTCAGGGTCATCTGCCGGCGCAAAAGCGGTCAACCAAGCATGGGTTCTGTCTTGGGGGTCACCAAATTCAGCCGTACCCGTCTTGCAAGCCACTTGGGGCTGAAAATTGAAAAGTGGCCAAGCTGTCCCCCCTGGCAAACAAGCTTCTTTCATTCCCTCTTTAATTAACTTTAAAGTTTCTTGCTTTAACCGCAAATCTTGACACTCCGGTTGAATTGACGAGTCTAAAATTTTGGGTTGGCAAAGTTTGCCATTATTAGCAATAACGCTGGTCATCATATTGACCTGGAGTGGTGTAGTCAAAAGATCGGCTTGGCCAATGGCAAAATGGTAAGTGTTACCCAAAAACCAACGTTCACCAGTGGTTTCTTCCTTCCAATCAGGATCCGGCACCAAACCCTCCGACTCGGAGGGCAGATCAATCTCTGTTTTTCTCCCTAAACCAAATGATTTTCCCCAGGCCGCTAGTCTTCTGACGCCCACCCACTCACCCACTTTATAAAAAAAGGTGTCAGTTGACCTTTTGATAGCTTTAACAAGATCAATCTCACCCTCGGTTCTGCCGTACTGAGTAAAATACCAGTTGGTATAAGTGTATTCACCTATCTGAATAAAACCTTTATCCTCATAGGTTGTTTCGGCGTTAACTTTACCTTCCTCAATACCCGCCGCACTGGTGACAATTTTAAAAACCGAACCAGGTGGATAGGCACCCCCAATGGCTCGATTAAAAAACAACTTTTTTTCATCAACCAAATCCCCGGCGGTGATTTTGTTTGGATCAAAGGCTGGTGAAGAAACTAAAGCCAAAACTTGACCAGTTTTGGCTTCAGTAGCCACGACCGCACCTGACCTGCCCTCTAAAGCTTCAAAAGCCACTCGGGAAAGCTCAACATCAATCGTTAAATGAAGGTCTTCACCAGCAATCGGCTCAGTTTTGCCCATTTCTCTAATTTGATTGCCGTTAGCATCGACTTCAAAAATTTCGCCTCCATTTTGGCCTCTTAATTTTTCCTCATACTTTTGCTCAATACCGGTCCGGCCGAGTAAATCACCCAGTTGATATATACCTTTTTCGACCTCCTCCTGACTCGCCTCGCCTAAATAGCCTAAAACATGAGCTAGGCTTTTGCCAAAAGGATAATCACGGCCAACATCCACTCTAAGTCTATCCAAATCTTGCCCACCTTGAACTTCAATTTTTAAAGCCTCATCACGAGAAATTGTTTGAAAACAGCCAGAAACCTGATTTTGACACTCCGATCGTTCCAAGCGGAACACGGGCACGTTTCTAACCAGCGGTTTTTTGTTTCGATCAAAAATGATACCTCTCGGAGCTGGATTAACAATTTTTTTAATCCGGTTGCCTTCAGCAATCTGGCGGTTTTGGACACCGAAAATAATTTGCAATTCAAAAAGCCGGCCTAATAAAATCAAAACGCCGATTAATAAAATTCCATAAAAAAGAAAAATTCGGTTTAAATTTTTAATCTAACACCCCCTTTAAAATCCTGAAAATATTTCATCAATGGTCTGGCAGCATAAACCAAAACGACCAGCACCAGCCCTGGTAACCAATTCCAGTGATGATAAACAATCCGATTGAAAAACATCGCAAAAAAGAAAACAAAAAAAAGCAATAAGAAGGGGCGAGATGGATCAAGACGGCGACGATATAAAAACAAAACAAAACTGAAAATTAAAAATAAAAAACTACTCAGTCCTAAGGGAGTACCTGAAGCCAAATCAAGCAAAAACCCCGACCAAAAAGCCAAAAAAGCACTGACTTTGCCTGGGTTAACTAACGCAACTAGAATAACCAAAAGCAATAGTAAATTTAGGGACAAAAAAGTTCCCTGTAATAGAGCTAAAACAAGAGTCACTGGTAACAAAATCAAAAAATTCTTCATGATTTAATAACCACAAAGACAACACTTAAACTTTGATAATCAACTAAAGGAGAAAGCCGCGCTTTGCGGTAAATCGCCGCTGTTTCAGGCAATACCTCTTCAATTTGGCCAATCACCAAATCAGGTAGCCAATCGGCGCTGGTGACAACCAAGTCTCCTGATTGAATATCTTCTTGCTGTAAGACTTTATCTAAAATTAATTTTTGACCAGGCAAACTGGTTAAAATACCTTTTGCCTGAACACCACGGTCTGATTTGACCACCACCGGAATTTTTATATTGGGAGTAATTGGTAAAGTCACCAAACAAGAGTGAGCCTCAACCGAATCAACCCGACCCACCAAAATATTCTCAGAAACAACCATCATCCCTTGTTTGACACCGTCTTTTTCACCCTTATCTAATCTCATTTGACCGGAAAGACCAACTACTTTGGCTGGCAAAAACTTCCAACTTGGCGGTAAAGGCGCACCCAACAGCTTTCTCATTCTTTCATTTTCTTCCAAACATGAAGCCAACTGGTTTCCGTCAACCGCTAATTGTCTTAATTTTCCTTCCAACTTCAAAATTTGTTCTTCTTGTTTTTGCCCACTGGTGAAAAAATCTAACTCTTTAACAGCTGAAAGTTTAAAACCATAAATTTTTTCTTCAATTCCTAAAACCGGCCGTTCCAACCAACCCCTGACTGTCTTTAACCAACCACGACGGTCAAAATAAAACATCAGCAAGGAAAGAAAACCAAGTAGCAAAAACCAAAAAAATTCTTTTTTCAACCCACTTTTCATACCTCTATTTTCGCTTTTTTCTTAATCTCAAAAATTCTTCCCGCGTCCAGCCTGCGTGGCTAATAATGTTATGAAACGTACCTGGTTTTAAATTTTTACCTTTATGATAAGGAATGGTGACCCGCTTTTTGCTTCTGGGGTGCTTGAGGGTTATGTGACTCCCCTTGCGAGTATAGACTAAAAAACCTTCTTTTTTTAAAATCTTTAAAAGCTCGTTGCTCTTAACTTGAGGAGGTTTACTCATAAAGAAACAGCGAGTTTTGGGTAGGAAACGGTAATTTTACTTGCTCTTTCTTCTTTAGACCGAGGGGCCTTTTTCCCATCTAGCCGAAAACTTTCAAGATGAGATTCAATGGCTTCGGCAATATTTTTTTGAGCCTCCTGTAATGTATCTCCTTGAGAAAAACAACCTGGTAAAGAGGGAACAGAAACAGAGTAACCTCCGTCGGCTTCTTTAATATAAATAGCAGTGTATTTTAATTGTTTAGCCATACATAAGAAATTCTACCACAAAATTGCCATCAGAACAATCAGTTTTTATCTTAATCCGCCGGTCACCCGAACTTTTTTCAAAAGTTCTGGGTCGTCTAAAACTTTGCCGCAACCACGGACAACGGCGGTCATCGGGTCATCGGCCACCCAAACCGGCATTTTCGTTTCTTCAGCAATCAACTTATCCAAACCAATAATCTGGGCGCCGCCGCCACAAAGAGTAACCCCTCGAACAACAATATCAGCCATCAATTCTGGCGGAGTCTCTTCAATCACATCAGAAATTTGGTCAAGAATTTGACGGATTACCGGCGCAATTGCCTCTCTCACCTCATTCATACCAATTCTAATTGATTTGGGTAAACCCGTCTCCAAGTCTCTACCCCGAGCAACCATCTGTCTTTCTTTACTCTGCAACTCGTTGGTGCGGGGCAGGGCTGAACCCAACTGAATTTTTATTTCTTCAGCCGTTGCTTCACCTAAAAGCAAAGAGTGTTTTAACCGCAGATAGGAAATCACTGCTTCGTCCATCTCGTCGCCAGCTACCCTTAAACAGCGTTCAATGACGATCCCTCCTAAAGAAATAACGGCAATTTCGGTGGTGCCACCACCAACATCAATAATTAAAATTCCATCAGGCTCAGTAATAGGCAAACCAATGCCAATAGCCGCCGCCATCGGCTCTTCAATCAGAAAGGCTTTTCTGGCACCAGCTGACAAACAAGCATCCTGAACCGCTCTTCGTTCCACTTCGGTAACGCCTGAAGGAATACCGACCACCACCTTTGGCTTAGGAATTTTCGGTAACCAACCACCACCTTGATGAATTTCGCGGATATAATGAGTCAACATTGCCTCGGTGGCATCAAAATCAGCAATCACTCCATCACGCAAGGGTTTAATTACCTCAATTAAAGCCGGCGTTTTGCCAATCATTTTTTTTGCCTTCAAACCTATGGCCAAAATCTCTTTTGACTTTTTTTGCCGAGCCACCACCGAAGGTTCACGGATGACAATCCCCTTGCCTTTCACCAAAACTTTGGTGTTGGCTGTGCCTAAATCAATGCCAACATCGTAAGAAACAAGCGAAAAAAGACTATCTAACATTGACTGAAGTATATCACAAATGCTAAGCTGGGGCGATGAAGGTCGCCTCCATCTGCACCAAAATCATCAAAAATTCTTTTTATCTCCTTTTTCTTCTAGTCCCCTTGGTTTTAACCCCCTTCAATTACGAGCTTTTTGAGTTCAACAAAATGTTGGTTGTTTATCTTCTTACCACGGTGATTGTTGCCAGTTGGCTGATAAAAATGGTGGCGAGTAAAAAAGTTATTTGCCTAAAAACAATTTTGGATATTCCTTTATGTCTCTTTCTTTTTTCCCAAATTCTGGCCACTATCTTTTCTATTGATCGTCACACTTCTTGGTGGGGTTATTATTCTCGTTTTAATGGCGGTCTCCTTTCAACCATCAGTTATTTCCTACTGTATTACGCTTTTGTTAGCAACATGAGCAAATCTGCCATTCAGCGAACACTTCGCGTGGCGCTTATCAGCACTGGCTTGGTGGCTAGTTACGGCATAGCTGAGCATTATGGCATTGACGCCCAATATTGGGTTCAAGATGTCAAAAACCGAGTTTTTTCCACCTTAGGCCAACCCAACTGGCTGGCGGCCTACCTGGTCGCGCTCATACCTCTTACGTGGGCATTCGCGCTCCACCGGAAGCTCGAATCAAGAAACTCAAATCAGGAATTCATTCTTTATTCTCTATTCTTTATTCTTTATTCCTGTCTTCTTTTTACCAAGTCTCGCTCCGGACTTTTGGGTTTTGGGGCCAGCTTTCTCGTTTTTTGGTCCGCCAGCTGGAAGCGCAACTTAAAACCTTTTGCCATTTTTACTCTTGCGTTTTTAATTTTGAGTTTTATTATCGGCACACCTTGGACACCCAGCCTTAAAGCCCTAACTATCAAAAAACAACCTATCAGCCAACCACAACCCACACCTGGGCCATCACCCATTCTAATCAGTGAATCCAGTGATATCCGCAAAGTGGTCTGGCAAGGTGCTGTAGAAATCTGGAAAAACCATCCAATTTTTGGCACTGGCCCCGAGACTTTCGCCTATTCTTATTATTGGTATCGGCCTCGTGAACACAACGACCTTTCTGAATGGGATTTTTTATATAACAAAGCTCACAATGAGTATTTAAATTTTGCGGCTACCACCGGCACAGTCGGTTTGGCAAGCTATCTTTTATTAATTGGCTGGTTTTTGACAGCCACTCTGAAAAATTTGCCCACACCAAAGGCTAAAAACTTCCTTCTCACTTCTGGACTACTTGCCGGTTACACCAGCATCCTGGTTACCAATTTTTTCGGCTTTTCAGTGGTGGCTGTTTCCCTTTTATTCTTTTTGTTTCCGGCCATGACCGTCGTTTTTAACCAGAAAAAACCCACCATTCAAAAACCCACCAAAAATATCTCTCCCCAACAATGGTTCACTATCGCCACAATTCTACTTTTTACCTTTTACTTTTTATATTTCATCCTTAGTTACTGGTATGCTGACTTTCAATTTGCCCGGGCCGAAAAATTTAATAAAAACGAGCAACACGACTTTGCTTTTAACACTTTACAGCTGGCAATAAGAGCTCGTCCCCAAGAACCAATTTATCATGATGAGTTAGCTTGGACTGCCACTAATTTGGCTGTCTCAACCTCAAAAAAACAAGACGCCACCTTATCATCCCAATTAGTTGATGTGGCCATTATCGAGCAAGACTTAGCGATTAAAATCAGCCCCTACAATTTAAATTTTTGGAAAAACAGAACTAAAATTTTTTACCAACTAAGTAGAATTGATGAGCAGTATTATCAAGAAGCGCTTGTTTGCCTACTCCAAGCCACTGATTTGGCTCCAACTGACCCGAAAATTAAATATAACTTGGCCCTTTTTTATGCTGGTAGTAACCAAATTGATACGGCCATTAAAACTCTTAAAGAGGCGGTCAACCTAAAACCCAATTATGAAGACGCTCACTACGCCCTGGCTTTGTTTTATGAACAAAGTGATGAAAAAGAAAAAGCCAAAGAGCATTTAGAATATATCTTGGAAAACATTAACCCCCAAAGCCAAAGGGCCTTAGAAAAACTGGAAAAACTTTGATCTGGATTTAATATCAATAAATATCACCCCGGGAGCCAAAGTATAAAAGAGAAATAATTTTCTTTTTGTCGTCTTTAATGAAAAGGATTCGCCAATCACCGATTCTTAATCGGTAGCTACCTTGGTATTTGCCACTTAATTTTTTAACTTGGCGCGTAGTGCCTGTCTTGGCAAATTGCTGGAGAACTTTGGAAATTCTTTGATATTCCTGAGGGGATAATTTTTGAAGCTTTTTAGCAACCTGACGGTGAATTTTTAGTTTGTACATTAAGAAAGGTTGCTTTTCTTTCTTTGTTTTTTATCAAATTCAAAAAAATCAAGAAAATCCTTTTTGGAAGAAGAGCTAGCGATTTCGTCAATGATTTTTTGATCGCGCCAATCTTCATATGCTTCCCAAAGCTGAGCGAAAATTTTCGGAGAAAGAAGGACGCCGATCATTTTATTGTCCTTAGTAATATAAACAGGCTGATTTTTCCTCTTAATTACATTAAAGACACCAGCTGCTTGATAACGGAGATCAGTAATACTTTTAATAAGTGGAATGGCGGTGATGTTCATAATGATGTTATTTTATACATAATTCTGATGTTTGTCAAATGCTTGCCAAAAGTTGTAAAATGAAAGTGCCCATGAAAGAAGCCAACAAAAAGCTTTATCAAAAACTTGGCGCTAATAAAATCAGGTGTTTGGCTTGTCAAAGAAAGTGCCTCATCCTGCCTGACAAGGTGGGTTTTTGCTTAACCCGGCAAAATAAGCAGGGCAAACTCTATGCTTTAAATTACGGCCTAATTACCGGCGTCCAAATTGACCCGATTGAGAAAAAACCACTTTACCACTTTTATCCCGGCTCGCCTGTAGCTTCTGTGGGCAGTTATGGCTGTAATTTTCATTGTAAACAATGCCTAAACTATTCTCATTCTTGGGGTGAGCCGGCGACTAGAATTCTTAAACAACAAGCTATGGGCAAAAATAAATCCACTAACACTGCTGAACAATTGGTCAAACAAATCAAAAAAAATGACTATCCAGGGATTGCTTTTACTTACAATGAACCAGCTACCAATCCAGAATTTATTCACGATACCGCCAAAATGGCCAAAAAAGAAGACCTTTTTACAGTTTTTGTCACCAATGGCAGCTGGACAAAAGAAGCTTTAGATTATTACGGCAAATACATTGACGCTGCCAACATTGACTTTAAAGGCTTTACAAAAACAATTTATGCCAAAATGGGTGCCTTTTTTGGCCAAATCCCTAAAATGGCTAAATATGCTCAAGAAAAATATAAAATTCATCTAGAAATCACCACCTTGCTAATTCCCAGCATCAACGATAATCCTCGGGGACTCAAAAAAATGACCGAATGGATGGTTAGAAATTTAGGTCCAAAAACTCCTTGGCATCTTAGCCGCTTCGATCCTCACGCTGCCCCTGACGAAAAGTTTGCCAAAATTCCGCCCACCAGTGTGGAACAACTCAAAAAAGCGGCTGAAATCGGCCAAAAAGCAGGTTTGAAATTTATATATATCTGGGCGCCAGATGCCAATATCCCGGGCGGGTTTTACTCTCAAGCCGACACCGCTTGTCCTGGCTGTGGCAATCTGGCCATCTCCCGCACTGGCTGGCAACCTCACATTTTAGGCGTCAACAAAGATGGAAACTGTCCTGACTGTGAAGAAAATTTAAATGTTAAACTGTAGTCTATAACCATGCTTGTTTTTGCTTGTATCAACCCTCACCCACCAATTATTCTGCCAAATGTTGGGTCGGCCGCTGATCGGGCAGAGGTTAAAAAAACGATTGATGCTTTAGAAAAACTCGGCAGGGAATTGGCTGAAGTAAAGCCCGATTGTATTGTCATTTCCTCGCCTCACCCTGATTGGGGTTTTAATGTGCCTTTGCATTTTCTGGCCAAAGATGTTCATGATATCGAAACCAAATCTTATCTCACGGACCTTGAATCACCAAAAGTTCATTTCGAACGCGGCAAAAAACTTATTGAAAGTTTACCCCGAGCGAAACGAGAGGCTTGGATTGCCTCAGGAGATATGAGCCATAGACTAAAAAAAGACGGGCCTTATGGCCTTCATCCTTCTGGCCGAAAATTTGACAAAAAATTTATTGAACTTTTAAAAAAGAAAGACATTCAGGGAATTTTGAATCTGGACCCGAAGTTAGTTGAAGAAGCTGGCGAATGTGGCCTGCGTTCTTTTTGTATGCTTTTAGGTGCGCTTGAAGCCAGCAAGATTGACTGGCAACCAAAGGTTTTATCTTACGAAGGACCGTTTGGAGTTGGTTATTTAGTAGCAAAATTGCTGTGAAAAATCCTTTCATCAGCCTAGCTAAAAAAACGATTGAAACCTTTATCAAAACAGGAAAAATTCTTCCTTTGCCAAAAAACCTGCCAAAAAAAATGACGAGCGAAAAAGCAGGCACTTTTGTCTCTCTTCATAAAAAAGACGGTTCGCTCCAGGGCTGTATTGGCACTTTTTTACCTACCAAAAAAAATGTGGCTGAAGAGGTTATCTATAATAGTATCTCAGCCGCTACCCAAGATCCCCGTTTCCCGCCTGTAACCAAAAAAGAACTGCCTAATTTGGTTTATTCAGTAGATATCCTTTCCCAACCTAAACCAACAAAAAAAGAAAATTTAGACCCTAAAAAGTATGGTTTAATTGTCTCTACCAGGGACGGCCGGCGAGGTCTTTTGCTACCTGATATTCCGGGAGTAAAAACTGTCGAAGAACAAATCGAAATCTGCAAAAGAAAAGCCGGGATTTATCCAAGCGAAAATGTCACACTCCAAACCTTCACTGTCGAAAGACACGGCCAAAAATGATAAGATTAGCCTATGGCTAAACTAAGAATCCGCACCGTGCCTGACCCTATTTTGCATCAAAAATCAAAACCAGCTCAGTCGCCTGCTGGCGGGAACAAAAAAATCAAAAAACTAGCCCAGAAGATGATTAATTTGATTAAAAATGGTCCTGAAGGACAGCGAATTGGTGTTGGTCTTTCGGCGGTCCAAATTGGCAAACCTTTAAGAATTTTTGTGGTCTATTCCAAAAAAAGCCAAAAAGATTTAGTCTTTGTTAATTCAAAAATCATCTGGAAATCAAAAAAACTAGTCAACGGCATTCCAGACACCGAAAATAAATACGAAGGCTGCCTTTCGGTCCCAGGCTTTCTAGGCTTGGTTAAACGCCATCAATCAATTAAACTTGAATACCAGGCCCTTAATGGCCGTATACAAAAACGAAAATTTTCCGGCTTTCTATCCACCGTCATCCAGCACGAAATGGATCATTTAAACGGCATCCTTTTTGTCGAGCGAGTTTTAAAACAAAAAGGCAAAATTTATAAATTTGAAAAAGATAAAAAGGGTGAAGAAATCCTGGTGGAGGTGAAATTTAAGTGAAACCAAAAATCATTTTTTTCGGCTCTGATCAGTATGCCTCAATTGTCCTTAAATCGCTTCAGAAAGACAAGCATTTTGAAATTATCAAAGTTATCACTAACAGAAAAGATTTGTTAAAAGTAAAATTAATCAAACCTCAACCTGATGTTGGCGTGCTCGCTTCTTTTGGCGCCATTGTGCCTGAAAAAGTCCTAAATTTCCCCAAAAAGGGCATCTTAAACATTCATCCCTCACTTTTACCCAGATATCGGGGAGCCTCTCCTGTTCAAGCGGCGATTTTGAATGGTGATCAACAAACCGGGGTGACAATTATTAAATTGGATGAAAAAGTTGATCACGGACCAATTGTCAGCCAATTTACCGAAGAGATACGACCAAACGACACGGCCGAGTTTTTATATCAGCGGCTTTTTACTCAAGGCACTGAGGTTTTAAAAACCATTTTACCGGCTTATCTTGAAGGCCGAATCGAACCTAAACCCCAGAACCACCGTTTCGCCACCTATACCAAAAAACTGGCTCGAGAGAACGGCAAGATTAACTGGAGAAAACCAGGCAGTTACAACGAAAGGTTTATTCGAGCCATGTCTCTCTGGCCAGGTGCCTGGACCCTCCTTTCTCCGCCAGCTGGCGGATTCGGAGGGCAAGCAAAAAGATTAAAAATCCTTAAGGCCCATTTAAAAAACAAGAAATTAGTCCTAGACACTGTCCAACTCGAAGGCAAAAAACCGGTCACTTGGAAACAATTTCAAGAAGGCTACCCAGAAACAAAAATCATAAAATAGCGATCATTCTTGGTGTCGGTTTCTTTGCAAGATCTGTTCTTATATCTCTCTCCGCTGTTTCCGTGATCCTTAAACAAGTAAAACCATTTTTTAGAGACACTTCAACAAATCTTTTATCTACGAAAGGATTTTCTCGATTTCTTATCAAAAACGTTCTCCACTCATATTCAGGGAGCATGCCGCTTTCAAAAAGTAAATTTATTCCCCAAAAATGAAACGAATTTCCCGAATCTAAAATAAAACCTTTTTGGCCTTGGGCACGAAGGCCTCTTAAAATTGCGTTAAGATTTCCACCAGTTTTCGGACACTCAAAATCCAACATGGGAATGTGACGTGGTTCTGGTAATTCAACTCTCGAACTTATCGTTAAAAACTCTGCCAGTGGCCAATCATCTTCCGCCCGTTTAATTGTTTCTGAAAACTTCTCACAAGATAACTCTTCCCACTCTCTATTTTCGTCAAACACTCCCAGTCCAACAATAAGGTCTTCCAACTGGAGGTCATCCAAAACTGCATCCCGGTAGACTTTCATTCTTTTAACATCATCTAGTGCGCATTTCTCCTCAACGTCTAATTCTTCCCAACCTTTAGGTTTCAAATTGTGAACCAAAAGAGTGAGAAAAGGAATTTGAGGATTTTCTCTTAAAATCTCTTTAACCACTTCTTTAGCCGGCGCACCAATCAAAACTTCTGGCGTTTTTTCAATTTCCGGTGAGCGCATTTTTACAAAACAGCGACTACTTTTGGCAAATTTGGTTTTCTTTCACTAGTACTAATTCTTAAAGTAGCAAATCTATCTTTAAAATCATAAACTGACCATCCGCCTAAATCTGCCCGATGCCTCATCAGGGTTAAAGAATGACCTGCCCATCTTGAATCAACTAATGGTTCACCGCGAGGCCCTTCCATAAGTAAACAAAGACTTAAAAAAGTAACTAATTGCTCATCAGTAAATAATCTTTCCGTGCCAATAAAATGAAAATTCTGCTTTCCAGACGCTAAAATAAGACCTCTATCAGCTTCTGTTTTATCTTTTACCTCGTTTTTAATTAAAGCTAACAATTCTTCTCGAGATAAATAAGGAATTTCTAAATCAATATCAATTAAAGGAATGTGGGCCAGCGGTTTTCCTAAGTAAATAAATTGCCGGTCTTGTTGCCATTGGCTCAAATCTAAATGAACTAAAGAAGCTAAACCGGTTGTTCTACCAGGCCAAGGTGGCGTTAATCTAGGTTTTAATTCTTTTATACTAATAGGAACACCAGGAGTAACTGGAATAGAACCAAAAATATCATCGTTTACTTTCGGCTCTTGAGTATCATAATCAACTACTACTAAGCTGGCAATTCTAGCCGCTTCAATATGTCGCCCACCAACTTTTATATACCAAGGGAATGTTGGCAATAAAGAAACAACTTCAACTACAGATTTACCAATTAACTGTTCAGAAGGACGAAAATGCTCTACTGACATATAAATTAGGCAGATTTAGAGGCAGGAGTTTTCTTTTTGGCAGGTGCAGCTGCTTTTTTCTCAAGTTCTTTTTGTTCTTTTTTAACAATCCTTAAACACTTGGTGCAAAGACGCCATTTGCCTTTTCTACCATTCAAAATTCCTTTAACAGGATGAAGATTAGGCAAGCTGATTTTTCTGGTTTTGGGGGCGCGGTGCTTCCATTTACCACCAGCAACACCCCGATGATGGCGTCCTTGTTTAAGCACCATTCTCCCTTTGCGGCAACGGTCACATTTGTAAGCCATAATATGTTATACTTTAGCAAAATCGAACCTAAAAAACAACCATGTCTTTTAACCCGATTGTTTTTGTCATTGCTTTTTTACTTTCTTTGTCTATTCACGAAGCGGCTCACGCTTGGATGAGTGACCGACTGGGCGATCCTACGGCCCGGTTGGCTGGCCGAGTCACTCTTAATCCTCTGGCTCATCTTGACCCGATAGGCACCTTACTGCCTTTCTTTTTAATCCTTACTGGCTCACCAATTATTTTTGGCTGGGGCAAACCCGTACCTTTTGACCCTTATAATCTCCGCCGTCCCCGTCGCGACGCTGCCTTAATTTCTTTTTCCGGCCCGGCCGTCAATCTTTTGTTGGCCATCACTCTGTCAATCCTTATTCGTGTTGGCCATCTTTTTTTGGGCACTACTGCTTTCAATATTGAATTTTTTTTAACTCCCGTCATCGCCTTAAATGTCATGTGGGCTTGTTTTAACCTTTTACCCATTCATCCTTTAGATGGTGGCAAGGTTTTGATTGGCTTGCTACCTCATGATATCGCCTATAAATGGGACCAAATCTTAAACCAATACGGGAT
>Ga0307379_10001741_pt1 | contig 33538 bp, 28 predicted proteins | sample UN2MG_FD_202237 | JGI IMG/M metagenome (GOLD analysis project Ga0307379, IMG submission 202237) | Soil microbial communities from Risofladan, Vaasa, Finland - UN-2 | ecosystem: Environmental > Terrestrial > Soil > Coastal area > Acid sulfate soil | place: Finland: Risofladan, Vaasa | collected...
CACAAAAAGAGGGCAAAAATTCTACTGTCAAGCGGGTGAGCTATGTGCTTTTTCGGTGCAGATTGAAAGTCAATGTTTTTAATACTGATATTCACTTTATTTACAGACGTGCTCTTGTCACGGCGAATAGGATGTATCGTTCGATTCGATAAATAATATTTTTGATATTATCCGGCTTGCGGAATTTTTTTTTCGGCCGGAGTGCAGTTTGAAATTGGGTTTGTTTGGCTTTGTTTTTTTTGGCCCCTATCCGCATATTTCTTCTTAATCCTTTGTAAATAAACACTTTGCATCAATTTTGCCCTTCGAAGCAATTGGGTTTGAATTGGGTTTGTTTTGGCTTTAATTGGGTTTGTTTTGGCTTTGTTTTTCCGAATAACCAAATGTCCATTTTTGCATATATACTTTTCATATAAGAGTTTACATTAATTTTCGCGTACTTGACTTTGGGTTTGTTTTGCATAATTTGCTTATAAATTCGTACGTAAGAATTCGTAGAGTTTTGTTTTCGAGAAGTTTGTGCTGCCGGAGGCCAGCATGAGGTGCCTTATAGGCACGTAGATAAGAGCAGACGAGATATATAGCATTTCTATCGAAGTCCAGCATGAGCATCAAACAATCACGAAGGCACGAAGTGATAAAAAATTAGTGCGAACCGCAGGTAGAAATGCGGCGTAGTACCGAACCGCAGGCAGCACAAAGACGGGTGCATCATAATATACTCTAAGTTTGACATATTGGCGTTATTCTCTTTCAGATTGACTATTGACCCCCTTAGAGTGCAAAGCACTCTAAGACCCCCACAGAGTATAAGGCACTCTAACCGTGGGGGCAGGCAAGGGGGCAGGCCCCCACAGAATATACCCCCTTAGAATGCCTTGCACTCTAACCAAGGGGGCAGGCGACATTCTAAACGTGGGGGCAGCAGGCCCCCCACAGAGTATACCCCCTTAGAGTGCGTGGCACTCTGGCCAAGGGGGCAGGCCCCCACAGAATACAAGGCATTCTAAACGTGGGGGCAGGCAAAAAAAAGCCTGCCTCTATAATTAGACGAGTGTGCAGTTTTGAGCCGAAAAATTATCCGTTTCTCGTGACCCGTGACTCGTAACCCGTTGTAAAATAAAGAGATAAAAATTTTGGAAATATTTTATTTTTGTTTTTGAGAGTGAGCGTTTTTGACTGATTTTGGCCAGTAATTTGTGCTTAGCTCCCCTGTTGCGAGTCAGGTGAGTAGTTCCCGGGGACAAGCTCCGGCCAGCAAGAGCATCAAACAATCACGCAGGCACGAAGTGCCGGAGTGGTTAAAACTGGTGCGAACCGCAGGCAGCACATTAAGGGAGATTTGGGGTGAACCCCGATTAGATAGAAATAATTATTCCACAGGATAAACTAACGGGGCAAGAATGTGGTTGATTTTGTTGGTTTTTAAGCGTTTTTGTCAAAAATTGCTCGATTTTTCGAGGTGTGAATGAGAGAATGAGTAAATGAGTGGATGGGTTGATGAGAGGGGTACCCATTAGAAAACGGAAGGTGAGGCTGTTCAATGTTTTCGCTTAAATGAGGTTTACCGGCCAGAGAAAAGCGACCCAGACGCAAAAGGTTTGTCGAATTGCCCAAAATTAAGTGATAATCAAAGGATTAAAACGGTTGAGTACACCGTTGCTGGAGCGAGTGCACCTAATATTGGTCTTGGAAATGGCCGATATATTGATAGTGAGAACATCCTCCTGCTTGACTAGTTATCGTAGTCCGCTTGATCCGCTGTAGTGAGTGCAGACCATGAAGAAGACGCAAAATGGCGACGATGCCGACCAGCTTTCGGAACTTGGCTATCCAGTTCACGTGTTCATCGATACATCGACGTTGCACCGAATGCAGTTCCCATTTGGACTCCCTCGCCTTCAACCACTCATGGATCGGCTGGATGCGGGTGACATTCGAGTTATTATTTCTGAAGTTGTAGCTCGTGAGATCCGCGAGCATGTGTCTGAACATGTGATCGAGGCAGAAGAGGCTCATGCAAAGTTCCGACAAGATGTAGAAAAGGCTCATGCAAAGTTCCGACAAAAGGCAACTATCATGAGAATCATCAACGATCCAAGTAATGCGGTCGTAATCACTGAACCAGATTGGGAGGCTGTTCGGGAAGCGACATTGGCGGCTGTAGACCTATTTCTTAAGGCTCCCGGCGTTGAGGTAATTCCGATTCATGGGGACGATGCAGTGGGGGTTTTCGCCGACTACTTTGCTCGTATAGCACCGTTTGGCGAAAGGAAAAAGAAGAGCGAATTCCCGGATTCATTTGCGATGAAGGGGCTTTTGAGGTATGCGCAAGCTGAGGAATGCAAGATTGGTGTGGTCTCTGAAGACGGAGACTGGCAGGCTGTTTGCAGGGATCATGATGAGCTGATCCATTGCTCATCACTCGACCGAGTGGTTGACCACAGTCAGATCGCAGAAACTGTGCTCCATAGAGAGATTCGAGAACTGCTTGATGACCATCGAGCCGAACTCGAGTTAGCCGTCGTGAAATCTTTCCGGGATCGAGGATTCTATTGGAACTCTGATGAGGGGTACGATGCTGAGGTCGAGGAAACATACGACGAAGACGTGGAGTCATGGCCTATGTCGGTGATTGCAACGGAGGATGGTTGGGCAGATATCGCCGGAGATGCTCGCATTCATTTCCGCGCAACAGCCATCTATCCAGATCCAGACCGCTGTTTCCGTGATTCCGACACAAAGGAACTCGTATCCTTTGGCTGTGAGCAGGCGACGCTGGTCTCAAGAGTTACTGTCCAGGTAAGGGTCAGGGTAAATATTGAATCGCTCCGACGAGATGAACTCAAGCTTGAGAATCTAATCGTCGAAGACGAGGCCGATATCTGGTTTAACGAGGATGAGATAGAGGAGAGATGCACCAACTATGAGGATTATGAAGAGTAGCAAGCAAACGGCTGAGTCAAAGAAGCAAAAGAGGTTTGGTTTGAATGAGTAAAGGGCATTATTATCGCCAAACCAAGACCACTAACATCGGGATCGAGCAGACTCGCTTAACGCTCGCTGCTCATCCCATGCGTTATTCGCAGGCAGGCTATCATGAAACAATTCACAATTAGTAGTGATCCGGAACCTTACCCTACGAACTGGCCACCAGAGACCTATGTTGCCTATCAACAAGAGGTCAAGAGAGAGCAGCTTGATGGGCTTAGACAATTAATCGAAAAAAAGGACGTAGGCGAAACACAAATGGATAAGTATCTTCAAGACAATCCTGAAATTGTGGTATGTCTTCTGGGTCAGTTTTACAATGGTCATCACGCTAGTTGGATTGTACCGCAGCAAGCTATTAGGTCCCCGCAGCCAGAAGTCATTCCCGGACTAAAACCTGACTTCATTCTTGGGGGCAAATCATCTGATGGCTTCTTGTGGTATGTTATAGAGCTTAAAGCACCTAAGCATGCTTTGTTTTCTAAAAAAGATAACAATCTGCGTCTATCCTCGGATGCAAATCGAGGTTTAATTCAATTGCTTGAGTACATTGACTATTGCTCTCATGCTCAAGCATACCTCCGAGACAGTCTTGGGTTAACCAACTTTCGTGAACCAAAAGGTATTTTACTGATTGGTAATGAATCAGAGTTTGAGGATGATAATCGAAGACAAGATCTAAAAGCTGACTGGAATAGAAATTGCCCTGATCTGCCAATTCACACTTATGATGCCTTGATTCGGGCTGTTGAGCAGAAGGTTTAAGCACACGACACGAGGAAATAGCATAACATGCGGGTGCTAGGGACCGCTCGTCCCTCGCGGCCCCAAGCCCACGGCGTTATCCGCTTTGTGTTAAGCTATGCCGGATTGGATGACTTGTATGAAGTTCCCTCCTGATTACGAGGAAGTGCGGGTTTCAAAACAGTATGAATCGGCCTTGGCTCTGAGCAGCCCGGTCTACCACATTGCACCGTACACGCGACCTATACGCGACCTACTTTCGCCAGAGAACGCCAACTACTTCATCTATATCAGCTTACGCAAGTGACACGCCGGTTGACTGAACCGTTGAGAGCAAACTTAGCACGAAAACTTGGATTTGCCGATTCTTGCTTTTGAATATATGCAAAGATCATTGAAAATACTAAAAAAACATGGCCATTTTTGAGAAAAAATGGCTGCCAGGCTTGAAAAAGCATATAATGTTTAGCGGTTTAGTTATACAGGTTTGATAGATAGCTGGAGGTACTATGGCATGAAAGTATTTATAAGTTGGTCTGGCCTGATTTATTTATTGTTTTTGCTCTTCTTTTGGCCTCTTAGGCCAAAGGCACAGCATAACAATGATTACTATTGCCTGCGCAACTCTGCCTTTTGTGCCATAGCAAGTAGGCAAAGGTAAAGTAAGGATAAGGACTACGAGAAAAATGACTATCCACAGCGCTATTTTTTGTTTCCGGTTCGTAATTCAAATCTCCCTATCCAGTTATGCCCTTTCAGGAAGGTTAACTTTCACCACACCATTTTAACAATTGCTTGACCAAATGCAACTTTCCTTCTGCGCTTAAAAAGGAGCATTTTTTACCAGATTGCACAACTTATACACAACCATCCTCAAAGCAAGTTTTTTAACTACATTATTTGTTATAATTTACGAAATAACAAAAACGGTTAGAAAGACCGGCGCATAAAAAGCACGGCGTCGGCCATAGGCCGGATAAAAATTGAGAATTGAGAATTTAGCCCTTCGTCTCCACTCAGGATGAAGGGGTTATATAGCATTTCTACCGTAGGTCAGCATGAGCATCAAACAATCACGCAGGCACGAAGTAACGGAGTGATAAAAATTACCGCGAACCGAAGGTAGAAATGCGTCGACGAGTCGAACCGCAGGCAGCACAAAGACGGGTGCATCATAATATATCCTAAGTTTGACATATAGGCGTTATTCTCTTTCAGATTGACTATTGACCCCATTAGAGTATAAGACACTCTAACGGGGCAAGCTCGGGGAGGCTAAAAAGGCAGCGCCTCTATAATTAGACGGATGTGCAGTTTTGAGTCGAAAATTTTGCTATTTTTCTTGGTTTGTTGCTCGTAAGTTGTTTTTATGAAAGGAGATAAAAATTTTTGAAAATTTATATTTTTGTTTTTGAGAGTGAGCGTTTTTGACTGAAAACAGCCTTCGGGGTGGTAAATTAATCGAATTTTCGATGCTGGATAATCGCAATCTCACTACCTGTCAATGACATCTAGCGCGGGTGGGGGGAGGAGAATTTCGATTTACTATATTCTATTGATTATTGAGACTCATACGGAAAATGGGTAGGTGAATTCGGTGTTTCGGACGACCGAGAAAAATCGTTCGGGGCCCCAGAGGCACAAATTTCCCCCCAGGCAACCCAAATTTGAGCCTCTGCCCAAACGAGTTTTCTCTCCAAGCCACTCCAGGGACCTGATCTACCAAGTTTAACTACTCATTGTACCGAAGAAGCGTAATTGACCTGTATTTGCTTGACGGGGACAGTCATCATCTGTTATACTTCATATTTTTAGGAAACAGGAAAAGCTGTTTATTGCCTTGTTATATAAATAAAGTTGGCAGGAGGACTCAAAATGGCGACTCTTCAAAATTCGCCTAAGATAAAACTCAGAATCGTTTTGTTCTTAGCCTGTGTAACGTTGGTTGTATCCAATCCTTACGCTTTGGCCCATACTGATGTTACATCAGAACAGGCACGAGAGCTCATTGAATCTACGAAGGATCTGGTTGTGGTCGATGTCAGGGAGCCAGATGAGTACTGTGATGCAATAGGACACATTCCGGGGGCGCTGAACTATCCGTTGAGCTCGGGAGTATTAGAAGCCCGTTACGAGGAACTGCCCATAGATGGTCCGGTCTTAGTAGTATGCCAAAGTGGTGGTCGAAGCAATCAGGCCGCCAACTTCCTGGATTCTAAGGGATTCTCAATGGTCTATGACATGATGGGAGGGATGAGTGCCTGGATATGGGAAACTGTGCCCTGTAAAGACGGCGGCGGCAGCGGGACGACAAATTCTGCTGAGACGAACACTTATGTTTTCCTGCCCGGCCAAAGTACTGTGGTTCAGACCGGCGGAATAGCCGGCGTCCACCGGACCTATTCGGTTGAAGGAGTGTTCCAGCTTACTGTTGATCCGAACGCAGGCACCGCCTCATTCGCCCACGTCGATGTGAATGCTACAGACGACAGCCCATTGCAACGCACCCTGGACCCCAACGAGGTATTCAATTTGACCACGCTTGTCGGTGAGGTACTTGACGATACAACGATCTCGTTTACGAGCAAAGCCGACGACGGCAGCGATATTCTCATCACGGTGACCATCGAGGATGATCTGGCATACCTTGTCGGCGAGACCATCCCACCGCCCAACACCGCCGATTTCTTCCTGTTCAGCCTCGATGCGGTTGCCCAAAGAAAATACAGCGGAGGTACCGGAGAGCCAAACAATCCGTACCAAATCGCCACGGCAGAGGACCTGATGCTGCTTGGCGAGACTCCCGAAGATTACGACAAGCAATTCATCCTGACCGCCAATATCGACCTAAATCCCAACCTGCCCGGCCGCAAAGTCTTCGACAAAGCCGTTATTGCGCCGGATACAAATGACGTTGCAGATGATTTTCAGGGGACTCTATTTACCGGAGTCTTTAATGGAAATAATCACACGATATCTCATCTGAGAATCAAGGGCACTGGCTACATAGGTCTTTTCGGCCAATTGGGCTGTCCAGCGAACGTTTTCGATCTGGGACTGGAAGGTGTAGAGGTCACCGGCACAGAGTGTATCGGCGGTCTTGTGGGTCATAATTATGGCACCATTTCTGCGAGCTACAGTATCGGTACAATCAATGGTAGTGAAGCCATCGGTGGTTTGGTGGGCTGGAACTCTGGCAGCATCACTATGGGCCACAGCATCGGTTCAGTCAGCGGGACATGGTATGTCGGCGGGTTGGTAGGCTATAACGCACACTCAGGAAATATCAAGGCCAGCTACAGCATTAGTACAGTAGATGGAAGTACTTATGTCGGCGGCCTTGCGGGATTAAACGAAATACGTGCCACTATCATGAATAGCTACAGCAAAAGTACGATCACAGGAGATTCATGGGTCGGCGGCTTAGCGGGGTACAACGGCGGCCCGGACTGGGGGGGCGGCGGCACAGGTTACATCAGCAACAGCTATAGTGTCAGTACAATCTCAAGTGCCGGCGAATATATTAGTGGCCTTGTGGGAGAGAATTGGGGTTCGATAGTTTCCTGTTTCTGGAACTCAGATACATCCGGCCAATTTGGAGGTTTTTCCACCGTGGAGATGCAGACGGCCATCACATATCTTGAAGCAGGGTGGGATTTTGTGGACGAGACGACTAACGGCACCGACGACATCTGGTGGATTCTCGAAGGGCAGGACTATCCGAGGCTTTGGTGGGAGCCTTTTAAATGATTATTGATGAATGATTAATGATTATTTGGGATTGAGATTGCCGCAGTCGCTTCGCTCCTTCGTAATGACATTGGGGGGGATAAAATAATTGCCGACAATTGTAACACAAAATCACGCTAAAAGCATAGATTGTCCTTGACGAGAGAGTGTATGATTTGGTATAAAGATAACCGATGAATATTATGTCCGCGTATGAGGGTATTTGCGGAATTCGCTCCTCAAAGTCGCAGAATCATCGTAGCTTGTCGAATAGTCACCGTTAATCTTATTTACAGGAGGAAGTATTATGAGAACTCAATTAATCCGGCTGACAGCAATATTTTTGATAGGATTCGTAGTATTAAGCCCAGGCCAAGCACAAGACGAGGTCGAAAATATACTTATTAACGGCAACTTTGAGGGTGGTGTTGCTGAGCCGTGGGGCACATATGGCGGCGCTACTACGGAAGTTGTTGACAAACTGGAGGGGGCGGCGGTTGACGAAGATCCTATCGAGGGAAACTATTGTTTACATGTTGTGGTTCCGGCAGCAGCAGCAAATTTCTGGGAAACCGGTTTAAACCAGGGAGGACTTGTTTTTGAAGCGGGCAAGATATACACTCTCTCGGTCTTTCTCAAGAGCAAGGAAGGTACGCTGGATATCAATTTTAAGCCGGAACTGGCAGCTGACCCATGGACGGCACCTGCCGAGCAGTCGTTTGTAATGACTGAAGAATGGGCGGAATATAGCATAACAACTTCTGCTGTTACTGAGGACCTCAGTCCAGCGGAAATCGTACTGCACATAGGTTATGCACCCGGTGATTTCTGGATAGACAACATAAGATGGTACGAAGGCGAATATGTCGCGCCTTCTCTCGGAGATAAATCTGTTGCTTCGTTACCGGTCCCGGAGGACGGCTCGCTACATCCTGATACATGGGCGAACCTTTCCTGGAAACCGGGAGATAAGGCAGTCTCGCATGATGTGTACTTCAGCGACAATTATGACTTAGTGCGCGACGGGGCCGCCGAGGCATTTCAAGGCAATCAGGGCGCGGCGTTTATTGTTGTGGGCTTTCCCGGATTTGCTTATCCTGATGGTCTTGTTAACGGCGAGACATACTACTGGCGGATTGATGAGGTCAATGACACCGAGCCGAACAGTCCCTGGAAAGGCCCTGTCTGGAGCTTTAGTATTCCTCCCAAAACCGCATATGCACCCAACCCGGCTGATGCCGCCGAGCAAGTATTTCCGGAGACAAAGCTGAAATGGACGGCAGGTTTCGGAGCGAAATTACACACCGTATATTTCGGAGATAATTTTGACGATGTGAACAATGCAACAGGCGGTCAAGCTCAGGGAACGACAACCTATACTCCTGACGGCCCGCTTAAACCGGCTAAGACTTACTATTGGCGGGTCGATGAGTTTGATATTATCGAGACGTATAAAGGTGATGTCTGGAGCTTTACAACTGAGGGTGCCGTCGGAAATCCGAATCCGGCTAATGGTGCTTTGGATGTGAATCGTACACAGATTATTACCTGGTCGCCGAGTGTTTTTGCAGCTTCGCATGAGGTTTATTTCGGTACTGATAAAGATGCCGTGAAAAATGCCGATACCGGCTCAGGGGAGTATAAAGGTACCAGGGACCTTGGTACTGAGACCTATGACCCGGGAAAACTCGAACTGGGTGTTACCTACTATTGGCGGATTGATGAGGTCAATAGTCCCAATCCCGAGAGTCCGTGGCCGGGCATCCTCTGGAGCTTCACTACGGCCAACTTCCTTATCATTGACGATTTTGAGAGCTACAACGACCTTGATGAAGGTGAACCCGGGAGCGACAGGATATATCTTGCCTGGGCGGACGGATTCGACAACCCGGCAATAAACGGCTCTGTCGTTGGTAATGCTAATGCTCCTTTCGCCGAGCAGGACATCGTTCACGGAGGCGACCAGTCGATGCCAATGTCCTACGATAACGCTGTTGGCAAATCCGAGGCGACTTTTACGCTGACCTATCCGCGTGACTGGACAGAGGATGGCGTCAGCACTTTATCTATATGGTTCAGGGGCAATTCGGATAATGCTGCCGAGACGTTATATGTTGCTCTAAATGGCAGCGCGGTGGTCAATCACGATAATCCTGATGCAGCGAAGACAGGTTCATGGACTGAATGGACTATCGACCTGCAAGCATTTGCCGACCAGGGCGTGAACCTGACTAATGTCGATACGATTACCATTGGCTTTGGTGATAGAAACAATCCGACTGCCGGCGGTGCAGGTATGATGTACTTCGATGATATCAGGTTGTATAAACCAGTCCCACAAGAACCCTAACCGGCATTGAAGACATCTGGTGGATTCTCGAATGGCAGGACTATCCCAGGCTGTGGCGGGAGAAGGATGAGCAGGGTTTGTAAAAAAATTTCCTTTTGTTAGATTACCAACAAAAGAACGGTAAAACTCATAAATCAGGTTTTTCGGAACAACCTTACAGGAACATCCCGCCCGGCTGTATCATTATCAGCCGGACGGGAATGCGATCAATTACCCAATTAACTCGTCGATTCTTCAAGGATTATTCTTCATTTACAGCCTTCTTGCGTTTGCCTTTTCGGCCCTCCCGACGATTTTTCTCGTCTTTAGTATTATCACCCTTAACGGGCTTTTTCTCCTTTGCCACTGCCATTTTCTTCTTGAACTGGGCCTGTTTGTCAGCCATGATCTTGTCGATTGCAGCCACTGTCTTGGCGGCATTTTCGCCAGCGGCTATCTTTCGGACTTGCCGCCATTGTGCCAATTCTGCATCGAAGTTTCTCTGTGCCATGGCGACGCGCTTCTGCTCAGGCGTCATCCCCTTAAGTTTCTCTCTCCATTGCTTTTCCTCCTCTGAGAGCTTCTTCGTCTCTTTAGCAGTGTTCTTGTTTTTCACTCTTGACCTGTTCTTTTCTTTAGTCAGGGCTGTGCTGCCAGCCAACAGTATGACCATTGCCGCAACAATGCAAATCAACACCTTCTTCATTACAGTAACTCCTAAATAATACGGATACAAATAGATCCACACGGCGCGGACCTAAGCAGTCCTAAAGACGGATGAAGTGATTCTTTTATTGCCTAAATCAACCCGGCCACAAAAAATTTTCGTATCTCTATGTACAATGAATGTTTTAGGCGTCAGAACCGCCTTATTTAGAGAAGATGGTTTTAGTCTGTTTTATCTACCTTCGTGGACATGGAAAGGAACTTGGGGCTGTCCTTAGTTGAATGAGTTGATTTGCTCCATAAAATAAGGAGATTAGACCATGAAACTTAATGCATATTATACTTACAGTATTGTCCGGGATTATTCTCGCCGGCTTGCTTAGCGGATGCGCAATTCCCACAAAAGAGGACATTGCAAGGAGTACAACGGAATTCAACCTGGTTGCGGAAAAGGCAGGAAATGAAATGCTCCTTCTCAACATTGTGCGGGCCAGCAAGCGCCGGCCAATGTATTTCACCTCCATCGGCAAGCTGACAAGGAGTATGAACTTCGAATATGGGACGGGGGGCGTAAGCATTCCATTCGGAAGGATTGGAGGTGGTTTGAATGGCTCATATTCCATCGCTCCAAGCGCCGGCTATAGGAATACTCCGATATTAGATGTTTCCGTCCTTGACACGAAGGAATTCACTAACGGGATAATGACGCCTGTGCCCATGAAAACGATCGAGTATTACTGGAGACAGGGGTGGTATCCTGAGATTTTGTTGCATCTGTTTATCAGACGTATCGAGATAATAGACAAGGAAGGGAAAGTGCTGGAGGAATACGTTAATTACCCCGGAGACCCGAATAGTTTTGCTGATTTTCAGGAGCAAATACGGATAAAGAACTGGAAATGGGACATAGAAGAAGCCAATGCTACGAGTATCGGAGAAGTTGGCGTGAACGATACATCGCAACTGAAAAACCTGATCGAAGTCCATAAGGCCGGGCTCACACTCACTCCAGTTAAGGAAAACAATAAAGTGCAGGAAAAGGGCAAAGATGAGGAAAAGAATAAAATAATGAAGTTATGCTCAAGTCAGGCGAATTATGTTTTTACGCGTTAAGCGACCGAAGATTACAAGAAAGCTGAACTTGACAAAATAGAGCAGGAGACAATGCCGCCCAAGGAGAAGATGCTTTTGAAAAAGATGCTTGAGAAATCTAGGTTCGACCCCACCAATTCCCGCTCAGGCAATAAGGATGGCGAATTGCAGATCAAAGTATATCTCCGCTCGCCGGAGGCAATGCTGTACTACCTGGGTGAGATACTCCGAGGTGAAATCCGAGGTGAAAACAAAGTAAAGCCAAACCCAAACCTACCTATAATCCATGCTGGTTTGAAAGGATGCGAGGGGACTGAAGATTGGCTATGTTTATGCGCGCGAGGCAACTAATGAAGATACAACCCCTTGTGTATCTACTGATTACGAGGGGACCAGGTATGTTATCCCGGGAACCTTTGACAACGAAAAGAGATGCTGCACAGATCGCTCGATGCATGTTCTGTCGCTTGTTTCACTACTTATTGGCCAGCAAAAGAAGAGTGAGTTAGTTCCCACCACCGGAGTGGTCAGTGTAATAGGCCGATAATGCACTGAACTGCTGCGCGGTCAGAAAATTTTAGCCTGGATCGACGAAAAGAACATTCTGGCCGGAGATCATTTCCCGAAGAAACTGGAGAACACAATCGACAAAGCCACTGTTATGGCTGTAGTCCTTTGTCCGCACGGCATGGGGAAATGGCAGGAGCAAGAATACTACGCCGCACTAATGCGATCTATCGAAGATCGTGATGTGGAAGGATGACCTAACATGCGCCTGATTCCGGTGCTTCTGCCGGGAGTGAAAGGAATGGATTGACTCTCCCTGCTTTTGCAAAGGGATAAGCTCTTTTAACTGATTATTTTTTGGATTCCTGCTTTCGCAGGAATGACTGTTTAAGAAGATTCCTCCCATTCGACTTCGCTCCCCTCGATAAACTCGGGGCAGGCCCTTCGGCAAGCTCAGGACAGACCAGGGCAGGTTCTTGCGCTCGGAATGACTGTTTTTTCCTGCCCTATAACACTTATTAATTGCAACATTGTTATGCAAACGTGCTTCGGAATGACTTTTTTTGCCAAATTTGTTGAAAGAACATATACAATCGCTTATCGTACTTAAGTGATTAATTGGTGTTTTATTTAGACACAATGATAAACACTCTTACCTTTGGTGAAAATACCCATTAAAACCGACTTTTAAGATATAAAATAGAAGAAAGGTACGGCAATGGAGCAAAACAGAAACATAAACTTCAATTGGCGAGCGTTCTTTTCGGTTCTGGCCGGACTTTCCTTTATTGGGATGGTCTTTACCGGAGTCATTCTTTTTGTAGTACCACCCGGGCGCATCGCAAACTGGACAGGATGGACGATAATCGGCCTTACCAAGCGCCAATGGATCGGCCTGCACGACTGGCTCAGTATCATTTTCATTGTCGCATCGGTCTTTCATGTGTATCTTAACTGGAAAGCGTTAGTAAGCTATTTTAAGAACAAGGTCAGCAAGGCATTCGCCCTGCGTATTGAATGGGCGTTTGCATTAGTTATTTGCTGTGTCGTCTTTCTTGGCACTCTTGGCGACATTTCGCCTTTCTCCTCGCTGCTCGTCTGGAATGAGAACATAAAACATAGCTGGGACAGCCCCCAGCGACGAGCACCTATACCCCATGCAGAGCTGCTGAGCCTCACTGAATTATCCGAGCAAGTGCGCGATTTGAGCCTCGAAACCATACTTACAAACCTCAATTCGCGGGGGATTGAAGTTAAATCGCCGGATGTTGTGCTCGGAGATTTAGCCGAGGCCCACAATATGACACCATCGCATCTTTATGACATCGCCCTTGGACAGGCCGGGCCAGGGAGGGGCCAGGGAGGGCATGGTGAGGGCGGACGCGGATTTGGAGGACCGGGAGGAAGGACTGAGCAGTATTCCGATACTCAAAAAGTTGATACTGGTGTGGAACATCAACAAGAAGGAGCTATTCGAGGAATTGGCCGTATGACATTGAGCTCATATTGCAGTCAAATGAGCATGGATGTGAATGAGGCCGTCAAAAAACTCCAAGACGCCGGTTTCAAAGCCAGTCCAGATATGACCATTCGAGGTATCGCGGATAGTGCAGGTGTTCATCCATCCCAAATTCGAACGCTCCTCGAAGGTCCAATCCAATAGCATGGTCAACGAGGATATGTAACATTTGAACGAAATCTACGGTTTTTCTCCTTAAATTCATATAAAAGTGGTTCAAAAAACACAGATTTCCAAAATTTCTACGAATTATTTCGCACTTTTAAAAAATATTTTTAAGAGTCTTTTTCCTGGTCCTTTGTCCTAAACACTACAGCTTAATTTTAGCCATACTTTCTGTCAGAAAATAACGGATTTCCCGAAAATCAATAAAAACAGCCCGAAAAACACATTTTTTTCACAAAAATTGCCATAAAAAAGCCCTGGGAAATTACAATTAAACAATAACTTGAGAGTTTGTCGATTTCTTATGAAGACAAAATATGGTACACTCCGATGCTTGAGAAAGTGAGTTTTTAGTACTAAGAACGATTTTTTTGTAACAAAACGGCATTCTCAAGCGTCTGATATAATAGTTGTTGGTTTCGTTCTATTGATGGGTACGGGGTTGAGGTAAACTCTGTGCCAATATAAATCTTTGAGTCCAAGGGAATTTTATTTTTGAGGCTATAATGACATTGCAACAAAAGAAAAAATTAGGCGAGCTGCTCTGTGAAAAATCATATTTGGATCAGCTTAGGCTTGAATCTGCGCTTGCCGAGCAAAAAGTCGAACATCGGCGTTTAGGTCAGATTCTGCTGGAACTCGGCTATATAACGGAAGCTCAGCTAAACGAAGCACTTGCACTCCAGGCGGGCATAGAAAGAATAGATTTAACAAACATTTCAATAAGTACTGAAATACTTACTCTTGTACCAGCGGAACTGGTCAGTAAATACAGCGTTTTGCCATTACGTTTTGATGCAAGAAATCACAGAGCGAACTCTGAAAACAAACAATCACCAACAAACAATAATAAATTATTAGCTGTTGCGATGACGGACCCGTTTCAGCCGCAGGTTCTTGAGGATTTACGCCTTATAACCGGTTATCCTGTTCGCCGGTATTATGCCGAGCCGAAAGATCTGGAAAATGCAATAATGAAATTCTACGGCAGCAATGTAGCCAGGATGCTGGACAATCTTGTGCCGGCCGATCAAATGCCGGATGCAGATGATCTGGATAACCTGGATTTTTCACCGGCCAAACTGCATGAGCTGGCCAGAGAGCCATCGCTGGTCAACCTTGTGAACCTGATAATCATGGAAGCGATTGAAACCAGAGCGAGCGACATTCATATCGAGCCGTTCGAGCATGATGTAAAGATAAAATACAGAGTTGACGGCATGCTTGTGGAGAGGTCGCCTTCATCAAAGCGTCTCCAGGCGGCAATCATCTCACGTATCAAGATTATGGCGAATATGAACATCGCCGAACGGTTTGTACCACAGGATGGACATATCGAATTCGCCGGCAATAACGGCAGGGTCGATATTCGTGTTTCAACTGTGCCGACGGTACACGGTGAATCCATTGAGCTGAGACTTTTGGACAGGACGGCGTCACTGATACCACTTCATGATTTGGGGATGAACGACCAATGTCTGGATGGTTTTGATAAATGCCTGCAAAAGACACACGGGATTGTGCTTGTTACAGGGCCGACGGGCTGCGGTAAGACAACGACTCTCTATGCAGCAATGAAAAGGATTTATTCACCCGCCGTGAAGATGATAACGATAGAAGATCCTGTTGAATATCAACTCGAAGGCATAAACCAGATGCCTGTCAATCCGAAAAGAGGGCTTACGTTCGCGACGGGCCTGCGTCATATCCTTCGTCACGACCCGGACATCGTAATGGTTGGAGAGATTCGAGATGCCGAGACCGCCAATATAGCAATTCGTGCGGCATTGACCGGCCACCTTGTTTTCTCAACACTTCATACGAACGATGCAGCCGGCGCGGTCACAAGATTAATCGATATGGGTGTTGAGCCGTTCCTGTTGGCCAGCTCTCTGGAAGCGGTGTTGGCCCAAAGGCTGGTGCGTAAAATTTGTCCGAAGTGCAAAGAACCTTACATGCCCGACGAGCACCTAATAAAGAACCTAAACGGTTCCATGAAGATTGAACCGGGTACAACGTTCTATCACGGTGCCGGCTGCAATGAGTGCAACCATACCGGCATGACGGGGCGATTAGGTATGTTTGAATTGCTCAGAATAACCGGCAAGCTGAGAGAATTGATAGCGGAAAGGCCAACCACAGAACAGATTATAAAAGCAGCCCCTGCAGACCATATTAGTATGGTACACGATGGTATCAGCAAGGTTTTAGCAGGTGTTACGACGCCAGAGGAGATATTCAGGGTCTCAAAGAGTATAAGTGAAGACGAGTAGCGCGAAGGTGTCCTGAACAAGAAATAAGATATTAGAAATGAGCCAGTTTTCTTACAAAGCAGTTGACAGAGGCGGGGGACACGTCAAGGGAACAATCGAGGCCGTTGACCACAGAAGCGCCGTGACCGTTCTGGCGGATAAAGGTCATTTCGTAACAGAATTGTTCGAGAAAGACAATGCACCAAGCGTTTCATCGCATGCTCATGGCGAAAAGAATGCCCCGCTGGATCTGAGCCAGTTTTTGCGGTTCGGCTCGCGAAGAGTCAGCAGCAAAGACGTTTTAGCCATGACAACTCAGTTAAGCACGGCTTTACAGGCCGGGCTTCCACTTCTGAACGGCCTTGAGCTTATTCGTGAGCAACAGCACAAGACGGGGATGAGAGAAATGTTAGGCGAGCTTGTGAATGCTGTCAGCTCCGGGCAGTCACTTTCAGAAGCCATGGAAAAACACGAGAAGGTTTTCAATCCGCTGTATCTGTCGATGATACGAGTCGGTGAGACAGGAGGAATTCTCGAACAAACAACGGCTCAATTGGCAGGGATACTGACCAGAGACGAGAAGATAAAGACAAATATGAAAAATGCTTCTGCGTATCCTATATTCGTGCTGTGCATAGGACTTGCTTCAGTGGCCATTATAATCACCTGGATACTGCCGACCATAATAGGAACGATAAGCGAAACCGGTGCCTTGCTGCCCCTGCCGACAAGGATATTGATAGGAACGAGCAGATTTTCGAAAGCTTTACTGACCCCGGGCTATGGATGGATTTTTCTGGCCATGGTAGGAGTTGGGCTGTATTACCTTTCAAGGTGGACAAAAACCGTCGGCAAAATCAAGTGGGACGCTTTTAAGCTGAGAATACCCGTATTAGGCTCGGTATTGCGGACGATAGCGGTGGGCAGATTTGCTCGGACACTCGGGGCGCTCACCAAGGGGGGGGTTATCATTTTGGAAGCCCTTAGCGTAGTTCGCGATACACTCGGCAACGAATTGTTGGGCAGGGAAATCGATGTCGTAGCTGAAAAAGTCAAGCGTGGTGAGTCGCTGGCCGAACCGTTAAGCGAGTCCGGATATTTTCCACCCCTGTTAGTGCAAATTGTCTCTATTGGTGAGCAGACAGGCAAGCTCGATGAATTACTACTCAATGCAGCTGAGACTTTCGATACCGATGCAGATTCGGCAATAAACAGATTTATGGCGATTTTTCCTGCGATATTGATATTGCTCTTAGCTTTAATAATAGGATTCATAATAGTAGCAACGCTTTTGCCAATCGTGGCAATGACTCTTGGTGGAGGGGTGCTTTAAGAGTAATTGGTGGTTTGCCATTCTCAACTCGAACCATAAATGAAATATGATTCATAGTTTATAGAAAGGTGGTCAAATGGAGCGAAAGAAGCAGAAAAGGAAAGCATTTACTCTCGTAGAATTGCTCGTAGTGATTATTATTATATCGCTGCTTGCAGGATTTGTTGCACCAAAAATGCTTAGTCGCGTCGGCAAGGCCAAAAAGGACCTGGCAAGGCCCAAGATGGCAATTATCGAAAGTGCGATCGAGAGGTTTGGCCTTGATTGCGGGCAGTATCCTGATGACTCTATGGGTCTTGAAGCCTTGCTGACTCCGCCTGCAGGGCTCGAAGAAAGATGGAACGGGCCGTATCTAAAGGTCAGCCAGCTGAACGATCCGTGGGACAATCCTTATATATATGTCGCCGAAGGTGAAATCAATCCCGGCAGCTTCGATTTGGTCAGCCTCGGAGCCGACGGCTCAGAGGGTGGCGAAGGCGACGCCGAAGATATATTCAATGACTAAACAGCCGGCAGTTCATAAGTCTTAAACTATGAAATCGGGTGAGTTTGTAAGAAATGCAAAGGCAAAGGTCAAAAGTCGAGGTCAACGCGAAGAAATGCGGCTTTACACTTGTGGAAGTGTTAGTGGTAGTAGTTATCATAGGACTTCTCGGAGGTCTTGGCGGTGGTATTTACGTGGGGACATATAAGAGGCTGCTGGTTGAAAAAGCAGCGCGTGATTTTTTCCTCACCGCCAAATATGCAAGGATAATGGCGATTGAGAAACAGCGCCAATACAAAATAGTATTAGATACCGCCAATAACGGATTTCACTTAGTGACAACACAATTGGACGTAGAAGGCGGACAAACAAAACAGATGATCGTGAGGGATTCTTTATGCAAGCCGGTGGCACTTGACGATGAAATCCAGTTCGAAGACATTAAGATTACACCGATAAGCTTAGTAACCACAACCGAGGATGACGAAGAGGGGCAATCAATAGTATTTTCAGCAAATGGTACATCGCAAACGGCTGTAATTCAGATAGGTAACGGCAAAAACCATTATACAATTACTATATCGGCTGCAACGGGCAAGGCAAAAGTGTATGACGGCATAGTTGAGAACGTGGAAGTCGGAGTTATCGATTTGGACGCAGAATCATGATCCGGAGCAAAAAAAACAAGAAAGGATTTAGTCTGATTGAGACACTCGTTGCCAGCGCCATCCTTTCCGGTGCTGTTTTAACGTTAGGGGCAATCAGCACGATGTCTCTTAGCGGAACGCGACTTAACAGGCAATATGAAGTGGCGGCGTCACTGATTGATAAACAGCTTAATCTGATTGACTATGTCGGCATCGACGAATTCATCGAATTAGGCCAGTTGGAAGGAGTTTTCGAAGGATACGAACCGACTTATCACTGGGAAGTTATAACCGAATACCAGGATATCGACAGCCTGTATCTTGTAACCATAACTGTGAGCTGGATTGACGGCAAACGCCCATACAGCATCTCGGTTGATACCATGCTCGACGGAGTAAGCGTATATCTCGAGGTTGAACTGGAGTAGCAGTGAAGAAGATTGATTCGAAAAAGACAGGATTTACATTAGTAGAAGTGATGGTGGCCGTTACCATAGGGGGATTTATTATGTTAGTCGCGGTAGGAACACTGAAGGCCATTACCAGCAGCGCCGAGATGGTGGACACCAATATCAGCGCCGCCGCAGAAGTTCGCTTTGCAATGAATCTAATCGCAAGGGACCTTGCGAACTTCTATCGTGACGAGAATAATGAAAATACGAAATTAATCGGTACAACCGAAGAATCAGCAGATGGCAACATCAGTTATCTGGTTTTTTACACGCTCAACAGGATGAAGGCCAGAGCAGACCAGGCGGAAGGTGATATTTATGAAGTCGAGTATTCCCTGTTGAAAAATGAAGACAGTTCATTGCTAATGAGACGATTATGGCCTAATCCCAATGAAGAATATGAGCCTGGCGGAATTTTAGCTGTCATCGCAGAGGATATTGATATTTTCGAGGTCAGATACTTTGACGGAGAAGAATGGTCCAACGAATGGCCGGAAGAAATGGAGGATTTACCTCAGTTAATTGAAGTAAGTATTGTGGGTAAAGAACAGAGCCGAGGAAATCCGGCAATGGAATCCATTATGGTTAATTTGACCAGATCCGTAACAGCCGCGACTGCGGCCTCTGAAAGCAGTGAGCAAGGCGGCCAGGGAGGAGGCGGCGGGGTTAACCAGGGCGGCGGCGGGAGTAACCAGGGCGGCGGCGGGAGTAACCAAGGAGGCGGCGGGAGTAACCAAGGAGGCGGCGGGGGTAACCAAGGAGGTGGCGGGAGTAACCAAGGCGGTGGGGGAGGCGGAAGGGGATAAATCAGGAAGAATCTTAAAGCAAAAGTTTAGCTGAAAAAAATGAGTACAAAAGGTAACAAAAAAGGGCTTGTTCTTGTAACAGTGCTATGGGTAATAGTAGTGCTCATGGTGATTGTTTCGGTGCTCGGTCGCCAAAGCCGGCTTGATACGAAAGTCTGCCTTGCCAGACTGGAAGGGGTCAGATGCAAGTGGGCGTCCCGTGCAGGAATAGAAAAAGCTATCGGTATACTTAATGAGGACACAAGAGAAAGTGACTGTCTGATTGATTTGTGGAGTGATAATGAGGAAGATTTTAATGATATTTACCTGCAGAACTGCTGGTTTACAGTTCGAGTAGTTGATGAAGCGAGCAAATTAAACATAAATACAGTTACAAAAGGGCAGCTTTTAGAATTGCCGGAAATGCTTGAAGAGATTGCCGACGCAATAATTGACTGGCGTGATGAAGATGATACTCCAAGCGCAGGAGGTGTTGAAGGCGGATATTATGAGAATTTGCAGTTCGGATACATGGCCCGCAACGGCCCATTCAGGACAATACGCGAGCTTCTGCTGGTCAAGGATGTAACAGAACAGTTATTTTTTGGAGAAGACACTAACCTCAATGGTCAATTGGATTATAACGAACAGGACGGCGAGGAGAGCCTGCCGTATGATGACGGAGACAGTGAGCTGGACAAGGGATGGATAGCGTACCTAACATGCTATTCTTATGATAACAATAAAGACGCCGAGGGTAATCAAAAAACCAATATCAACGAGGGTAATGCGAGTCAGCTATCAAGGTCTCTTGGCATAAGCAGCTCTCAGGCCGAATCGATTGTCGAGAACCGCCCGAGCAACGGATATCAAAGTATCGGCGATTTGATATCTACCGGCGGCTCGAATCAGGGACTGGATTTGCAAACTTTTTCCAGTATAGCAGACAAGATAACGATAGACAGCAGTGAAAAGCAGCCGGGGAAAGTAAATATTAATACGGCCTCAGAGATAGTACTGACAGCCTTGATGGGCGGCGGAGATTCGGCTGAGCAAATTGCTCAGGAAATAATTGGCTATCGAGAAACTTTATTGTACGGGATGGAAAGCATTGGGGAGCTTTTAGATGTTCCGTCGATGAATATTAATACCTTTAAGAATATTGCGAATTTTATAACCACACGATCCGATGTCTATTCAATTCGCTGCGTGGCAACGGCCGACAGAAACGGTCCTAACGGAGCAAAGCTGGAAACTGAAGCGGTGGTGGACAGGGTATCGAGCCCTTGTAAGATACTTTACTGGTATCAGGGAGCAAGTAATTAATGAGCACAAAAACCAATATCAAAACACTGCATTCTGTTATAGCAATAGCACACGAGGAAGGTAAGTTCAAGGCTATCGAGCTTCGGGAGCAGAATGGCACTACAAATGTTCTCTGGGCAAAGAGCAGCGAAGACAGCTCAGCAAACTGGCGAACTTTCGCCGCCAAATGCGGTTTGTCTATCGAGCCAATGGCTCAAAGAAGCCATGACAATTCCAGAGCAGTCGTCGTCGGCTTTAATTCCGCAGGGGTGGCTTTTTATCGTATCAGTGTACCTGCAGTTGGCGAGGAAGAAACCGCATCGATAGTTAAATTACAAGCTGAAACCCGGCTGCCGCTTCCGGCAGAACAAATGGAAATGGCCTGGCGAGCAGACCAGATGCGGAACGGGCAAGTAGGCTTTATCGTAGCGGCGGCAAGAAAAAAATCGTTAGAGGATTTTGTGGAAAACGTGCGCAATTTTGAGCCGACTAAAATATTATTAGACTGCGAGGGAATAACAAAGGCATGGAAGGCATTCTTTTCCGGAAACGAAAAACTCGCCGTGGTTGTAAGTATGGCAGGACAGAATACGCAGGTCTGTCTGGCTGAAAACGGACGATTATGCAACGCTATGATCCTGGATATAGGGATGGATGACCTTGCCGCAGAGGACGAAGCCGAACAAATGCAAAATTCCGAAAGATTCATACAGGACATGATCAGCGTATTGGAATTGTTCGGCTACAGCGACCAAACAGAATTGCCGATTTTCCTGCTCTCAGACGGCAATTATGCACATATGAACATAGTATCTTCTCTCAATTCGGCAGGATTAAATGTGCAGATAGCCCTGCCGGACATCAAGGAATTGCGAACGCCAAGCGAAATCGGCATTGAAGATATCTACGAATACCGAGTAGCAATAGGTCTCGGGCTTATGGCGTTTGAGACGAGTAAAAATGAGATTAACATTTTCAAGCGCATATACAGGCCAACATCAAAAAAAGAAAAAAAACACTGGATGTATTCACCAAAGATAGCGTGCGGGATAGCAGCGGCAATGTTGGTGCTTTTCATCGTTGTCTATTGTGTTGTCGGTATAGCCAGTCCCGTCGCAATAGAAAAGCATTTGAAAGCATCGGCTTCAGACGCTGATCTCAACAGTCTGATGCAACGGCAAAAACTAATCAAATCGGTTGCACAGCAAAGGCCCGATTTACTCGAGCTTTTAGGTCAGATTAACGCCAGCGGCGAGAATGGGATAAAGCTGGAGAGTTTTCATTTCAAGAAGGGTCAGCCGGTTACAATTGCCGGTGAAGCGCCCGGCAATGAACAGCTATATAAGTTCGAGAAAAACTTACAGGGCAGAAAGAACATAAATAGTGTGAAAATGAATCCAAGCAGAGACGCCAAAACCAAGAAAATCAAATTTACCATAACTTTTCATTATAGAAACTTTACAAAATAGAAAACTTGCAAAGAAGGTTTGGAAACTATGATAACAAAATTAAGCCAAAAAGACATTCGGACATTAAAATACGGTGTTATATGCGCAGCAGGAATTCTCGTGTTTTGGGTTGGGTCCAAAGTGTTTGACCGCTTGAAAGAGGCACAGACATCTACCACCTTGCTGAACAACAAACTGGAACTTATCGATGTTGACAAGGCCAAACAATCCGGCCTGGTGTCAATCGTGCCTAAGTTTGAGATGCCGATAGAGGAAGAAAATCAAAAATTCCTGTTTCAAGAGAAGCTTACCGAACAATTCAATAAAGCGGGAATAAAAAACCAGCCTTTGCAGGTCTCCTCCAAAACAAATTCCAAGAAGGACGGATACCAATTGCTGCGTATGAAATGCAGTGCTACGTGCAGATTAACGCAGGCACTCGATTTCCTGGCCAACCTGAAAGACAATCCGTATCTGGTTGGAATCGAGGAGCTGCGGTTAAGAATTGATAAAAAGAAACCTCAGGAAGTTGCTATGGACCTGACAGTATCAACATTTGTTAAGTAAGGGAGGCAAATTATGAAATTTGATTATCTGAAAGAAAATAAAGAATTGGTTTCAGTCGTTCTCCTTTGCGTCTCAGCGGTTTTGGCAGTTTCTATTTTAGTAAAGGTAACAGGCTTTTTTACAGCCCCAGCCAGGGCAGAGAAAATAGTCACGGATGCCGTTGCACAAAATACTGAGGATGCCAGCGATATCGACAAGTACTTCGCCAAATACAAGATGCTTGCAGATGCTCTTAAAAAGAACAATTTGTTCGCGCCGCCTCCCCCGAAGCAGCACCCAGTAACGGAGGTAACAGGAATATTTGGTGATGAAGTGATAATAAGAGACAAGTTGTATAAAGTCGGCGATAAGGTGGCAGATGCAACGATAGTCTCAATTGAAGCTACGCAAGTAACAATCGAATGGGACGGCAAAACAAAAACCTTTTCTCCTATTGATGCAGAAGGATCTTCGCCAAGTGAACCGGGTGGGGCAAGACCGACAGCCAGGAGTGGGCCTCCCGGAGGAGGAAGTGCCCAGATGGTTACAGTTCAGTCCCAGGGAGGACCAACGGGCGGTCCGGGAGGTGGCATGGGGCCAATGATGGAAAGATTCCAAAATATGTCTGAGTCCGATAGGGACAGATTCAGGAACGAAATGCAGGAAAGAAGAGACAGATATATGAATATGTCCGAAGCCGAAAGAGAAAGGTTCCGAGCCGAAATGCGTGAAAGATTTGGCGGCGGACGGCCTCCAGATGGCGGTCGGGGGCCAAGTGGCGGACGAGGCTCAAGTGACGGACGACGAGGTAGATAATTATAAAAAGGATTAAAGTGAGGTAAACAAAATGAAACGATCAGGAACAGTACTAATATTTGTAATAGTGTGGGCGGCGGTGCTTTTTGCATCCTTTGTAATCGGAATTTGCGTAAGGGAAGTGAGATTCCATCGTGCAGGAGCGGTAATTGAAACCAAAACAGACACAACACCTAAAGTGGTAAACAGCAAGGTTGAAAAACTAAGTGACGCAGAGAAACTTGCACAGGAGCTGGCACAGAAAGCACCAGCTCCCGGACCCGGAGGTGGTGAGCGACCTGCCAACCGTCCTGGCGGACAAGGAACCGAAGAGGAAAGAGGAAATATGAGAGAGCGATTTGCAAATATGTCTGAAGAAGAAAGAGCCCAGATGCGTGAAAAAATGGGCGGCAGGCGCCGAGGGGGCGGGGATAGAATGCAAAATCTTTCCGAAGAAGAAAGAGCCCAAATGGAAGAGCAAAGAAGACAAATGATGGAAAAAATGGAGAACATGTCTGAGGAGGAAAGGGAAGCATATAGATCACAAATGCGTGAAAGAATGGGCGGCAGGCGGCCGGGAGGTGATGGAGAAGGCGGCAGAGGCCGACCAGGCGGCAGGCAAAATAGAGAACAGCAAGAAAACAATTAATAATGAGGTGAAAAAAAATGGACTGGTTAAAATCAATAATATCAGTAGTAGTTGGTATTGCGGCGGTTTTTATTATCTGGAGGGTAGGTATTTACCCTCCGATACCCGGACAAGCAGAAAAACCAACTGAAACCAAAGTAGTTGCTGAAGCGGAGAAATCCGTTGAAGCTCAAAAGCCGGATGCCGCAGACAAGCCTGAAGTAGCCTCTGAAGTTAGCAAACCCGAAAGCCCAGGGGACGTTGTTGGCAAACCTGAAAGACCAGGGGATGTCAACGAACCTCCGAGAGTAGTCGCCGTGGACGATTCGAGAGGACCTGATGATGTTAGCGGGCAAATAAGACCTGCTGTCATTACCGAGCAGGGTAAGTCTGTTGAGCCAAACGAGCCGATGGAAAACCTAAATCTCAAAAACGTTGAAATGAAAACCATTATTGAGAAGCTCGCGACATGGACCGGCAAGGTGATTATTCCCACCGATGAGTCAATGAAACAGAAAATAACCATATACTCACCTGAGAAGCTGCCAAGAAGTAAAGCCCTGGCAATGATTTATAGTGCGCTGCGTACTAAAGGTTATATTGCCGAACAGACCAACGGCACGATTTTCCTTAAACCCATATCAGAATCAAAGCTCGGCGAGGTTCCCACAATATCGGAAGATTATCCGCTTGCGATGGTGGAAAACAAAGACCAGGTAGTTCAAAAATTCTTTAAGTTAGAAAACTACAGTCCTTCGCAGATGGGTCAGATTATTCTTCCGCTGGTGGGTGAGTACGGCTATGTAAGCGCCGATGAAAGCACAGGCAGCCTGTTTGTAATTGATACGGTCAAGAGCCTGATGCGCATCAGCATGATAATCAAACAGTTTGACGTAGTCGAAGTCGAGGAAATTTTAACACAGATATTTGAAATTCAACACGGCGACCCAACAGCGATGGTTGAGCTGCTGCAGACATTATTAGGCGACGGCAGCAGTTTGGGCGGACCCGGAAGTTCCAGTCGGGGACGCGGGCCAAGACCGGGTCCAGATTCTTCAAGAGGCAGAAGCTCAGGAGGGACGGCACAGACGGTCACTGTAGGAACGAGCCGGAGGCCGGCCTTGCTTATCCCGCAGCCTACTTACAACTGGATTATCGTAAAAGCTACGGCTGAAGACTTAAAAAAGATTGGCGAGTGGATTGAAAAACTCGACAGGGAAGTACCTACGCTATATGTTGATCAACCACTTTCAAATATTGAAAATAAAAATCAAGTAGTTCAAAAGTTCTTTAAGTTAGTAAACTACAGTCCCTCGCAGATGAGTCAGATTGTCGGGCCTCTGCTTAACGCGGCCGGTTATGTAAGCGCTGATGAAACCACGGGCAATCTTGTAGTAATTGATACGGTCGAGAAACTGATGCAAATCGAAAATATTATCGCAGAATTTGATGTGCCCGAAGCTGAACAAACCGTTACAGAGACTTTTGAAATTCGCAACGGTGATCCATCGGAGATTGTTCAATTGCTGAGGATGCTTATAAGCGGCGATGCCGGCACAAGTTCAAGGAGTCTTGGTCGAAGCAGCGGATACGGCAGTTCCGGTAGGAGCAGTAGTTATGGTCGAAGCAGCAGTTACGGCCGGACCAGTTCCTCAAGCCGTGGTTATAGCAGCGGAAATAGAGGCGGGTCCGGCTCAACATCGGTTTTGATTGGGCCGAGCGAACAGCCGATTGTGCTTATCCCTGAACCGCAACGCAAGTGGATTATTGCAAGGGCATCGGCTGAAGATATGAAGATGATTGGCGAGTGGATAGAAAAGCTTGACCAAGAGGAGCCAGTCAAATCAGATCACGAAACAGTTCAAATTACATACGCGGATGTCAGCGAAGTTGCGGACCGTCTTAACGAGGCGATGCAGCAGATGCCGGGCTCAGAACTGACGGCGAGTGTTCTTATTCAGCCGTTAGCACAGGCAAGACAGATTGTCATCTACGGCAGGGCGGATATGCGTGCAATGGTCAAGAAGCTTATTTCAGAAATAGATATTCCGACAGGTCTATTCAAGACTGAGCATTTCAAGTTAAAACACGCCGACCCTGATCAAATCAAGGAAAAAATAGAGGAACTTTATACCGCAACCAGCCCTTACGGCAGTAGCAGATATGTTTCTGTATATAACTTTAGCAGCTCTCGGGGAAGCAGCTCAATGACGGCAGATACAGTAAAAGTAATATCATATGCCACACTCAAGCAGGTAACAGTGATTGCCTCGGCTGAGAATATGGAAAAAGTAATAAAGCAAATAAAAGAATGGGATGTCCCGCTGGATGTGGAACAAGTCAAGCCACTGATAATTGAGCTGCATAATTCAGATCCTGTTCAGATGGCCGAACTGCTCAGAACGCTTTTCAGCGAAGAAGGCGGTGGAGGAATGAATATTTACGATCTTTTATTTGGCAGAGGTACCGAGGAAAAGGCAAAAATTGTCGGTCCGCTTTATGGCCAATTGACCTTCGAGTCGGTGCCACAGACAAAAAAGATGATCGTAATAAGCAAGATTCCAGAGGCATACCAAGTTATTAAAGAACTGATACTCGACCTTGACAGACAGGAGATGGCGGAAGTTCCCAAAGTCATAGAACTCAAGTATGCAGACCCCGAAGACCTGAGCGAACGCCTTAATGCAATGTTCGTTGAAGCTGGGCAAACGGCCAGGATTCGAATGACCGCTCAAGGCTTGAGCACAGAGTCGTCGATGGAGGATCCGGGTGACAGCAGCAGTAGTAGTAATACTTCAAACCAAGGCAACACTTCTTCGGAGGCTAATACTTATACGCCGCCCTGGTCGGGGTCCGGTGCCCGCAGCGGCATAAATGAAGAGATGCCAATCAGTAATGTTATCGGCAGGATTCGTTTCGTGCCGGAGCCGCATACCAAGTCAATTTTGACCCTCGCTCCACCGGAGTTCATGGACGAGATAGAAGGAATGATCGCGGAACTGGACGTGCCCGGCAAACAGGTTGTGATGGAGGCGATTATTGTAGAGATCGAGCACAGCAAAGTTACTTCTCTGGGTGTCGAGCTATCAACGAATCCAACAGCGTTCAGCTCATTTAGCGAAAATGCAATTACAGCCTTAGCCAATCTTACAACTTTAGGGATTCAAGGTTCTCCATCCGGAACAATATCTCCCGCAACGGGCATTGGTGGAGCCACAAGCTCCGGGACGGTGCTCGGTGTTGGAACAGATATTTACGGCTTAATTGATTTACTCGTCAAGAAAACCAATGCCAAGATTCTGAATCAGCAGACTCTCTGGACAAAGGACAATGAAGAAGCAAGTTTCTTTAAGGGTAAAGAAGTTCCGTTCCTGGGCAGCGTAGTCACATCAGTCAATGTTGGGACGACGCAGGATATTACTTACGAGAGGGTAGGTATGGAACTGCGATCCCGACCGAGTATTACCCCCGAGAATAAGGTTGATATGGTTGTCAATGTCCAGATTTCTTCGCTTACCGAAGACCGAGAGCTAGGTGTACCTATCAGGAGTAAGATGAACACCACGACTAATATGATAGTTGAGGACAAACAGACGCTTTTGCTCGGCGGCATACTGTTCCAGAAGGACAGCAACGTCGAACATAAGCTTCCTGGACTTGGCGATTTGCCTTTGATAGGGGGCCTGTTCCGACATAGCTCGATCACTCAGACAAACAGCGAACTGCTTGTGTTTATGACACCCCATGTGATAGATGAAACAGCAGAGAACATTCCCGAGGCAACTCAAGAGAAAATAGAGCAACCAAAGAAAAAACTCGAAGACATCAAGGAACAATTAAAAGAAACCATGGAAGAACTTGCCTGGGAAATGCCGTAAGTTGTCACGGATAAAAAGAAACAACGTTTAGTACCTCGGCCCTCTGAGCAAACGGGCAACTGCTCAGAGGGCTGTTGATTCAGTTCAAGAGTGGACTTTCCAAATCCTTTCCTAAATCGTATTGCGGGGACTTTTTACTGGCAAGTTTTATATTTGTAAGGTAAAAAAAGGCAACCTGAGCATTTAAATTCACGGAGTAAAACTGAAGGAGATGCAGCAATGTGGGTCGTAATTGTTATTGGCGTGGTAATTCTGTTAGCCGTAGTTTTCATTTATAACAGCCTTATAGCAAAGAAAAACCAGGTAAAGAACGTATTCGGTACTATCGACGCCTTGCTCAAGAAAAGATACGACCTTTTGCCGAACCTTATTGCAACGGTTAAAGGATATATGCAGCACGAAAAGAACCTGCTGAGAGAAATCACCGAGATGAGGGCAAAAGCGGTCTCTGGCCGGATGTCGGATGACGAGCAGGTAGAGCTTGACAACAAGCTGAGTAAAATGCTTGGCGGTATTATGGTGGCGGTGGAAAATTATCCTGATTTGAAGGCCAATGAGAATTTTATGCATCTCCAAAGGACAATGAACGAATTAGAGGAACAGATATCGGCTGCCAGACGTGCTTATAACGCCGCAGTAACCAATTATAATAATGCGGTTGAGATGTTTCCGACTAATCTGGCCGCTTCTATGATGGGATATAAAACAAAGAAAGTTTTTGAAATCAGCCCGGAGCAGCGTGAAAATGTGGATGCTGATAAAATTTTTGAGAACTGAATAAGTTTCCACAGATTTGATGTTAATTGGATGGATCCGTGAAAACATTAGAAGATTTTACAAACTTTTATAAAACCGCTTTGTTAGCTGACCTGAAAGCCCTCGAACGGCAGCGAAGGAAAATCATCTCTAAGCTCACCTGTGTTATATTCACTATTCTGTGTATTTTAGGGGTTTGCCTGTTAGTTTTAAGGGCGAATTCAAGGGTAGCTCCTCCTTTTCTTTTCATACCGGTTCTACTTTGCATAATAACAGGTGCGGTCATATGTTACTTTATGACCAGAGGCTATGTGGCAAGATTCAAATCGCTCGTGATACAGAGAATAGTTAGCTTTATTGATGAAAATCTGAATTATGATGCGGATGAATGTATCGATAAATCAACTTTTATGTTGTCAAAAATATTCACCAAAAAACCAAACATTTATAAAGGCGATGACCTTGTCTGGGGCAAAACGGGCGCAACTGAAATCAAGTTCTCTGAAATTAAGGCCGAGCATGAAAGCGGCTCCGGTAAGAACCGGCGACGGTACACAATATTCAAAGGACTTTTTTTCATCGGTGATTTCAATAAGCATTTTACCTGCGAAACAGTAGTGCTCCCCGATACGGCGGAAAAACTTTTCGGCCATTTCGGGCAAAAGTTGCAATCGATTAATATATTCCGCGGTGAGTTGATTAAGCTGGAAGACCCGGAATTTGAAAGTTATTTTGTTGTATATGGCGACGATCAAATTCAGGCCAGGTATATCCTGTCAATGAGTTTGATGGAGAGGATTGTTGAATTCAGGAAAAAGACCGGCAGGAAGATATATCTGTCCTTTGTGGGCTCGAAGGTATTTGTGGCCGTGTCCTATACAAAAAGTCTCTTCGAGCCGAGGATATTCAGAACGCTGCTGGACTTCGAATCCATCCGTGAATATTTTGAAGACCTTCAGCTTGCTATCGGAATTGTTGATGACCTTAACCTTAATACGCGTATCTGGAGTAAACAATAAATGGATGCCTTTAGCTTAAGACCGGACGAGTTACCTGATTTAGCAATTGACACAATTGGCCCGCCAAAGATAGATTCGCCCCTGGCAGTAGGGGGACATGGTTTTGTCGATGACAGTGAGAAGATTCTACTGTACACACATTCTGAGGACCTGAAAACATCCACCGACTGCGGAAAAGAACCTCCGATGTTCGAGAGGGCGGGACCACGCCGGAATATATTCTTTGAGCCGGAAAAGCTAACCTCCGGGATCGTGACTTGCGGTGGATTGTGTCCCGGCCTTAACGATGTTATCAGAACTATCACTCTCAGCCTGCTCTGGCAATATAACGTTAAAGCAGTTTATGGTTTTCGTTACGGATATATGGGTCTAACATCTAAAGCTCCCAAGGAGCCTGTTTTACTAACGCCTGAATCGGTAGATGAAATTCATCTTAAAGGAGGAGATATTTTATCATCTTCCCGAGGTCCGCAGGAGTCCGATGAAATGGTTGATACTCTGGAAAAGATGGGGGTCGAACTATTATTTGTCATCGGCGGAGACGGTACACTTCGAGGGGCACACGACCTGAATACCGCTATCAGGAAAAGGGGGCTAAAAATTTCGGTTATCGGCATTCCGAAGACAATCGACAATGACATCTGCGGCATAGAGCAATCCTTCGGCTTCTCGACAGCCGTCGAAGCAGCACGTCCGGCGATTAACTGCGCACATGCGGAAGCCAAAGGCGCCTGGAACGGTATCGGATTAGTGAAACTGATGGGCAGAGATTCGGGTTTTATAGCCGCTAATGCTACATTAGCGAACAGCGATGTAAACTTCTGCTTTATTCCGGAAGCACCGTTTGTTCTGGAAGGGGAGAACGGATTTTTGCAGGCACTGGAAAAACGGTTAGATAAAAAACATCACGCGGTGATAGTTGTAGCTGAAGGCGTAGGCCGGCAGATAGCCGCAATAAACGGTGTTCAAAAAAAGGACGCTTCGGGTAATGTCGTACGTGAGGATATCGGGCTTATTTTGAAAGAAAGAATAATACAGTATTTTGCTCAGAAGAACAAGCCGGTCAGCCTGAAATATATCGACCCCAGTTATATGATTCGCAGCTTACCTACCGATTCGAACGACGCGGCATTTTGCGTATTACTCGGACAAAATGCGGTCCACGCCGGCATGTCTGGCCGAACGAATATGGTGGTCGGGTACTGGAACCAATACTTTGTTCATATCCCCATATCACTTACTATCCTGAAGAAAAAGAAGGTTGACCCTGACGGCCATCTGTGGCAGACGGTTTTGGAAACCACCGGGCAAGGGCGGTGGTAAGGTAAAGGCCGTCACTTTTTTGGAATACACATAAAACATATTTGAGCATACTGGCCTGGGTTCTGTTGATAAATCATATCTCGGTAAAAGCCCAGAATCATTTCTAAATTCGTATAAGCCTATTTGTCAGAACGCATAATTCCCGGTATAAGTGAGTAAAAGAGGATTTAGAATGATGTAATCGTAGAAATATTTTTTTAATAATTTTTAAGAACATTATTGACAAATAGGAGTAAATACTATTTAGTAGCTATTATGAATAAAGGAAAAAACAAAATCAATAGTATGGAATTAGATGAAAAGACCAGGCAATTTACGTCTCAATGCAGAGAGGCCGGCATGAAAGTTACGCCGCAGAGGATAGCTATTTACAGAGAGCTTCTGAAGACAGACGAGCATCCCTCGGCGGAGATGCTGTACGAGAAAGTAAAAAAGACATTTCCAAGTATATCGTTTGATACGGTCAACAGAACACTTCTGACGTTAAATGAGATAGGAGCAGCATTTACCGTCGAAGGTTCGGGCGGAGCCAGGCGATACGACGGGGGATTAAATGAACATCAACATTTTAAGTGCGTAAAATGCAAAAGAATTATTGATTTTCATCATAAGCCATTTGACAATATGCGATTACCCGTGGAAATCAGTGAAAAATTTACGGTGCTTAGAAAAACCGTATATATCGAAGGCTTATGCGATTTGTGCGGGTAGAATGATTGAGTCAGTTAAATTTTAGAAAAAAGAAAGAGAGGTAACAAATGGAATTGAAAGGAAGTAAGACGGAAAAGAATCTATTAGCGGCGTTCGCAGGTGAATCACAGGCCAGGAACAGATACACGTATTTTGCCAGCCAGGCTAAAAAAGAGGGGTATGTGCAGATAGCGGCTATTTTCGAAGAGACGGCCAACCAGGAGAAGGAACATGCCAAGCGTGAGTTCAAGTTTTTGCAGGGCGGTGAGGTCGAAATAACGGCAGGATTTCCAGCCGGTAAGATAGGCACGACAGTGGAAAATCTCAAAGAAGCAGCGGCCGGGGAGAATTATGAAACGACCTCGATGTATCCTGATTTTGCGAAGGTCGCAGATGAAGAGGGATTTAAGGAGATTTCTGGGGTTTTCAGAAGCATTGCTGTCGCCGAGGCACGTCACAGAGACCGATATGTGGCGCTTGAGAAAAACATCAAGGATGGAAAGGTATTCAAAAAGGACAAACCAGTCAAGTGGATTTGCAGAAACTGCGGTTATGTACACGAAGGCACGGAAGCTCCTAAAACGTGCCCGGCCTGCGCGCATCCTCAGGATCATTTTGAGCTGGAAGCCACAAATTATTAATGGTAAATAGATAGATGAAAGGTGAGGACAATGAAAAGTAGAAAAAACAAGAAAATCGTATTGGGTGCTTTATTTGTATCGGCTGTTGTGTTCGGCTCATTAGCGTATTCGCATTGTCAGATACCTTGTGGAATATACGACGATGAGGCCAGGTTTGGTGCGATTGCCGAGCACATCACAACAATTGAGAAGTCCATGAAGCAGATAGAGAGTCTTTCAGCCCAGGGAAAACAGGATATGAACCAGATTGTTCGCTGGGTAAACAACAAAGAGGCACACGCGGACGAATTGAGCCATATAATAACCTATTATTTTATGGCACAACGCATAAAAACAGCATCAGAAGGTAACGTCCAGGAATACAAGAATTACGTCAAGAAGCTGACTCTGCTGCACGAGATGCTTGTTACCACTATGAAGGCAAAGCAGACCACCGATACAGCTAACGTGGAAAAACTAAGAACTTTATTGAACCAGTTCCATGATGCATATTCAGGCAAGGTCGCCCTAAGCGAACATAAACATTGAAGGGAAACAGGTGAGAATATGGCAGAAAGAAAAGATGTGGTAAAATTCAAAGGCAATCCTCTGACGCTGGTGGGTAATGAGCTTAAGGTCGGTGATACGGCTCCGGAAGCAGAGGTTTTAGCCAATGATTTGTCAGAAGTGAAACTATCTGGCTTTCGGGGGAAAGTTTGCGTAATCTGTACAGTTCCGTCTCTGGATACCCCAGTATGTGATATCCAGACGAGGAAGTTCAATGAGCAGGCCGCATCGCTGGGTAATGATGTCGTCGTATTGACTGTCAGCATGG
>Ga0307379_10001742_pt1 | contig 33533 bp, 21 predicted proteins | sample UN2MG_FD_202237 | JGI IMG/M metagenome (GOLD analysis project Ga0307379, IMG submission 202237) | Soil microbial communities from Risofladan, Vaasa, Finland - UN-2 | ecosystem: Environmental > Terrestrial > Soil > Coastal area > Acid sulfate soil | place: Finland: Risofladan, Vaasa | collected...
GATTGACAAGGACCTTCCGGCTGCCTATAATACCGGCCGGTACGAAGTCACGCTGAAAGCTCGCCTGAGCAGTACGACGTGAGGAGGTCGTCTTGGCCCAGAAGAAGAAGATGCAGCTCGACCGAGTTAAGATGGGGCTTCAGGATGCGAGCGCACGCATCCAGAACTTTGACGAGGTCGCCCTGGGTTACAGCAAGGAGGAGGCGATCGCCGAAGCCCAGCGGTGTCTGGGCTGCAAGAAGAACCCGTGCAGTGAGGCGTGCCCTCTTCATTGTTGTCCTGCTGATTACGTAGACTTGATAGCAGGAGGCGATTTCGACGGGGCACTCGCTCAGATCCTGGAGTACAATCCGCTGGCCGCGACGTGCGGCCGCGTCTGCGTGCACTTCTGCGAGGAAGAATGCACGCTGGGCAAGAAGGGAACGGCTCTGGCCATCGCTTTTCTCAAGAGGGCGGCTGCTGACTACGGTCAGGCCAGCGTCAAGGCCGGACCACCGACGGGCAATAAGGTCGCCGTCATCGGCTCGGGACCCGCGGGACTCACGGTGGCCTGGGAATGCGCCAAGGCTGGCCACGCGGTAACCATCTTCGAGGCGCATCCTCTTGAAGGCGGAATGCTCTGGGCAGGTATCCCCTCATACAGGCTGCCGCGAGAGGCGATCAAGCAGGACGTGCAGAGGATACTGGATCTGGGTGTCAGACTTGTCCTAGATTCTCCCATCACATCGGAGGAGCAGGCCCTGGCCCTGCTCGACGAGTACGCTGCGGTTTTCATCGGCATCGGGGCCCACGAGCCTCGATGGATGGGCATCGAGGGGGAGGATCTGGAAGGCGTAATCCACGCCATAGACTTCCTTCGGGACGTGAACTCAGGCAAGGACGTCACAGTGGGCAAGAAGGTGGCGGTCATCGGCGGCGGCAACGTAGCCATCGACGCAGTTCGAACCGCCCGTCGGCTGGGTGCGGATTCGTTCATCGTCTATCGTCGCGCCAGGGAGCAAATGCCGGCCGACGAGACAGAGATCGAGGAGACGGAGGAGGAAGGGATCGTCTTCAACTTCCTCACCAATCCCCAACGCGTACTGGGCAAAGATGGCAGGATGACCGGGCTCGAGTGCCTACGTATGGAGCTGGGCGAGCCGGACGAGAGCGGTCGACGGCGCCCAGTGCCCATCGAGGGCTCGGAGTTTGTGATCGAGGCCGATATGATGATCCAGGCCATCAGCCAGCGGCCTGACATCTCCTGGCTGTCTGAAGACTCGAGGTTCAAGACCACGCGGTGGCAGACGTTCGAGGTCGATCCGGAGACCAACCAGAGCTCCGTCCCAGGGGTATTCGCTGCCGGGGACGACGTATCCGGGCCGGCAACGATCGTCGAAGCGGTGGCCGATGCGCAGAAGGCTGCTCGGGGCATTCTTGACTATCTGGCTCGCAGCTAGCGCGGCAAGCAAGATCGAAATCACGGTGGGAGGGATAGGGCCCGTCTGCCCATCCCTCCCTTGTGCATAGGGAGATGACACGCCACTTGGAGAAGATCAGGCAGAAGGGAGTCGCGGGGCACACGGTCCGAGGACTGGTGTTGCTGGCCATCCTGGCAGTTGCGGGCGCGATACCCAAGCCCATCATCATCATGGGATCACCCCGCGCTGTGCAGACCGTGAATCCGAAGATGGGGGCCCATACGCGCCTGACCGACGAGGTGGAGGAGTGGAAGATACAGCGCACACTCCAGCTCGTACGGGAGATGGGAGCGCCATGGGTGGTGGAGTACTTCCCCTGGGGCTACATCGAACCAGCCAAGGGCCAGTTCGACTGGCAGCACGCGGACATGGTGGTCGATCACGCCGTCAACCAGGGTCTCACGGTGATGGCCCGGCTGGATTTTGTGCCGGAGTGGGCACGCCCCAAGGACACCACTTTCCGCTACCTGGACGAGGAGCACTACCAGGACTACGGCGACTTCGTGTACGCCTTCGTTGAGCATTTCGAGGGACGCGTTGATTACATCATCATCTGGAACGAGCCAAACCTCAGTTTCGAGTGGGGTTATCGCCCTGTAGATCCGGAGGCCTACACGGAGCTGCTGAAAGTGGCCTACCTGCGCGCCAAAGAGGCCAATCCCGACTGCCAAATCCTCAGCGGAGGGCTGGCACCCACCATCGCGCGAGAAGGCAACGAGTGGGGCCTCAGCGATCTCATCTTCCTGCAAAGGATGTACGATGCTGGTGCCCGGGACTACTTCGATATCTTGGCCATTCATGCGTACGGCTACGTCTATCCTCCAGACGACCCTCCGGCGGAGAACAAGATCAGTTTCAGTCGTGCGGAACTGGCCCACGAAGTAATGGTGCAAAACGGCGATGGAGACAAGAAGATCATCATCACCGAAGGGGGATGGAACGACCACCCACGGTGGACCAAGGGGGTCCGCCCCTATCAGCGGATACTCTACACCATCCAGGCCTACGAGACGGTGAAGGAGTGGGACTGGTGCGAGGGCTTCGTAGTGTGGTCTTTTCGGACTCCGGCCCCGGAGAAGAACTTCCGCGACTACTACACCCTGGTGACGCCAGCATTCATCCTCAAGCCGATCTACCTGGAGATTCAGAATTACGCCCGGGGAGCTACGGAGTGGCTCGGGGGGCCGGTGCAGTGATGGGCAAGCCCCATGGATGATGAGAGAAGGCGCAGACGTTGGAGCCTGGTGCTGGTCATCGTGCTGGCCGTCCTGACCTTCGCGACTGGACTGTGGGTACTGCTGGTCCCCGGCGAGCCAGCAGTGGACAAGACGTGGGAGCGCATCCAGCAGGAAGGTGTGATGCGCGTGGCAGTTGATGCCAGCTATCCCCCCTTCGAATTCTTCGATGAAGGGGGCAACCTGGCGGGCTACGACATCGATCTGGCCCACGAACTGGGCGACAGATTCGGCGTGGACATAGAGTTCGTGATTATCTCCTTCGATGGGCTGTACGATGCGCTACGAGTGGAGAGGGTGGATCTAATCCTCTCGGCGCTCCCCTTCGACTTGAGGCTGACAGAGGACGTGACCTATTCTCATTCCTATTTCAATGCAGGGCAGGTGTTGGTTGTCCGCGAGGAGGAGACCATCATCTCCAGCGTCGAGGACTTGCGGGGGCGTCGCGTCGGGGTGGAGTGGGGCTCCATGGGAGACGTGGAAGCGAGAGAGCTACTCAGAAGAATGGAGTTTGAGCTGTACCAGTATCCTGCTCCAGCTGAAGCTCTCGGCATGCTGGCAGAGGCGGAGATAGATGCTGTGATCGCGGACGCCGTGTCGGTATACCAGTTCCATCGCGAGCACGGAGGGGTCAAGATCGCGGGACCGCCTGTGACCGACGATCCTTACGTCATCGCGACGTTGCTGAACAGCTTCATCCTCCAGGAGCGACTGAACGAGGCTGTACTCGAGCTCAGCGCCAATGGCTTCCTCGACCAGCTACGAGTCCAATGGTTCTGACGGCACGCCGCTGTACAGGTCCTGGATGTCCTCTTTCCGTAGCCCGGACCCCAGTGCCACCATAAGCTTGATGCGCGCCTTCTGCCCGTTGAGCCCCTCGGCGAAAATGGCTCCCGCCTGGATCAGGTCTTTGTAGGCGCCTTCGTAGCCATACCCATCGTAGACGCGTCCGCTGGGGCAGCGCGACGCTACGACCACGGCCATCCCTAGCTGAACGGCCTCACGGATGGTTGGCATCCACCAGGGCGGCACCCGTCCACCACCCAGCGCCTCGATGACGACGCCCGCCGCTTTCTTGTTCATCAACTGCCGCAGAAAGGTGTCGTCCATGCCCACCGCGAGCTTGATCAAATGAACATCGGGCTCCAGTCCGGAACATGGGATGTGCTGGCGAACGACGCGCCGGTCCACCACCACTCTGTCTCCATCCACCCTGCCCAGGGGGCCGTGGCCTAGAGATCTGAAGGTGTCCACGCTCTGGGTGTGAGTCTTGGTCACGTGACGGGCGGAGTGAATCTCCTGGTTCATCACCACCAGGGCTCCCAGATCTCTCGCCGATTCGCTGGCCGCAACACGAATCGCGGCCGAGAGGTTCGCCATGCCCTCGTACCCTTCGTCGGACGCCGTGCGCATAGCCCCGGTCAGGGCTATGGGCTTGTTGGTGTCCACTGTCAGGTCGAGGAGATAAGCCGTCTCCTCCATCGTATCAGTTCCATGAGTTACCACAGCGCCTTGTACCTCGTCATCTTCGACCAGCGCCGCGACGCGCGTTCGGAGGCCCCAGATGGTCTCCACAGTGAAATGTGCGCTGGGCAGGTTGCAGTACTCATCCCACTCCAACGCCGTGACATCGCCAGGCAACTTGCGGAGGAAGTCTTCGCCCTTCAGCGCGGGCACAGCACCCCCTGCCGCCTCATCGTGTTTCATGGCGATTGTGCCACCTGTGGTCAAAACGTGTACTACGGCCATCAGTTCTCCTCGACAACGTTACGTCTGCGACTTTGCGTTGGCGGGATTCTTCGCAGGCTCAACTCGCGGCATTCTGGGAAGCGCTCTCCTCTGCTTCCTCTATTCGCAGCGAAAGCACTCGGGACGCACCGTCGGGGCTCATGGTAACCCCGTATATCGAGTGTGCCTTCTCCAACGTCGCGCGGTTGTGAGTGATGACCACCAGCTGGGTCCTATCGCTGAGTTCCCTCAGCGAGTCACCAACCCGCCCCACGTTCACCTCGTCGAGCCGGGCGTCGACCTCGTCCAGGAAGCAGAATGGCGTCGCGCATGCGCTCAGGATGGCAAAGGTCAGCGCAACGCCCGTGAGTGCCCGCTCTCCGCCGGACAGCATAGCGATGCTGCGCGCTCGTCTTCCAGGCGGTTGGGCCACGATCTCCACCCCGCTCTGCAATGGGTCATCCGGGTCTGTGAGGAGGATACTCGCGTGGCCCCCGTTGAACAGGCGCGTGAAGAAGCTCTCGAATTCGACCGAGATCGCCTTGAAGCTCTCAACGAACTTGTCCTTCATGACCCGGTCGAGTTCGGTCACAACCTTGCGGAGCGAGCGAGCACCATCCTCAAGATCCTGGACCTGTCCGATAAGGAATGTGTGTCTCTCGGATACCTGCTCGTACTCCTCCATCGCTTCAAGATCGACCGGTCCCAGCTGGCGCAGCCGATTGCGGAGATGCTTGATCTCCGCTTCCAGTCCCTTGGGCACCTCGGTGACAGCTGGCAGCGAACGCAACCGGGCATCTATGTCCAGCGTCAACTGTTTGGGCAGCTCCGTGGACATGGCCACGGTCTCCAGGTCGGCCTCTATACGCTCCTGCAGGTTGCGTAGTTCGTCCTCGCAGCGCTGTCGCTTGAGGATCGCCTTGTTGTAGGCAGCTTCGTACTCCTGGAGCTTTCTCCTGCCTGTGCCTGTGGCTTCCTCGAGATCGCCCTGCTGCTTCTCCAGGGCAGCCAGTTCTTCCTCAGCTTCCGCGATGTGCGATGACAGCCCGTCCGTCTGGATCACCAGTTCCTCGACCTGCGCCGCAAGGGAGGTGACGCTCGTCTCCAACTCATCGGCCTCGGTGCCCAGTTGGGCAACGCGGAGTTCCTTCTCCTTCAGCTGCGCTTCGATCTGCTCCAGCCCCGCACGGTGCCCGGCGAGGGCAGTTTCCTGGCTCTCCTTGCTTCGCTGCAGGACCGCGATGGCGGTCCTCAGGCCAGCCAACTTCTCTTGTAGCGGGCTGATGTCCAGCGACTCTAATTGCTCTTGCAGCGAGGCCACGGTCTTGGTGGTCTCCCGCTCCTTCTCCCGCGATGTCTCTATCTCACTCCCGATGGCCCGCTCCTTGTCCTGGAGTGTTTCCACCTCTTGCAGGAGCCTGTTCGCGGTCACTTTGTGCCACTCGAGTTCCTGGGTCGCCCGTTCCTGCTTGAGACGCCAGGAGGAGATCTCTTCATTCTTTGCCCTGCTGGCTTTGTCAAGCTCGTTGTGCTGCTCTCTCAGCGTGGCAATCTGGGCCTCCAGCTCGCGGTGGTGGTTCTCCTCGCTGTCCAGTTCGCCTTGCAGAGCCTGCTCGTCTTCCCGTAGTGCTGCTATCTGCTGGGGCAGCTCACGGCGCTCGCGTTCGTGCGCCAGTAGGACACTGCCGGAGGCGTCGGAGCCGCCTGCCAGAGCACCGGTCGCCGAAACCAGTTGGCCGGTGAGAGTCACGCACTGCAGGTCCGTGTGGCGTGCCCTCACCTCGCGCGCGGTATCGAGATCCTCGACCACCACGGTGCTGCCCAGCAGCGCGCGTAGCACAGGTTCCAGGCCCTCCCGGACGCCCACCAGGTCACTAGCCAGTCCCAATACACCTGGCCCACCGGGCGCCTTCTCGGGATGGGCAGACCGCAGCGAATCCAGTGGTAGGAAGGTGGCACGACCGGCGTCACTCTGTGCGAGTACGCTGATCGCAGCCCGCGCGTCGTCCCACCTCTCTGTGATGACGGCTTGCAGGAGGTGGCCCAGAGCCGCGCCGACAGCATGCTCGAGCTCGGCTGGCACCTGGATTAGTTCGCCCACGGTGGCGACGATGCCCTTCAGGTCCTTTTGTTGACTCAGCACTGCCCGGACGGCCTGCGAGTAGTCCGCCAGTTCGGTCCGTGCCTTGGTCAGAACCTCGTTTCGTACCTGTAGCCGGTTTGCATCCTGACGCAGGGCGGCAAGGCGCGTCTTGAGTTGTTCCTGCGTGTCCGCCGACGATTGCGCCTCCCGCTGCTTCTGCTGCGCCTCGTTCTCTAGCTTCTCCCTCTGGGCAGCGAGTTCGCTCAGTTCGGACTCGAGCACACCGATCCGTTTCGTTACTCCATCGATCTGGGCTGCTATCTCTTCGCTGGCTTCGGCGTGCTCCTCACGCTCTCGATCTATCTCGCGTCTTCGGTCTCTGAACTGGTTCAGGCGATTCCGCAGATCGGCCAGACCTGTGGCCAGCTCGAAAGCGGTTTCCTGGCCGGCTGCGACTTGCTTTTCCAGTTCCTGCTGCCGGGCCTCTAGCCTCCTCAGCTCACTCTGGGCCGCCTGCCACTCAGCGTCGCGCTGGCTGTGGTCTTCGCCGAGACGCTCGAGCTCTGATTCCAGCTCCGCTATTCGCTGCACGCGTGCATCTCGACTCGCGTGCAGCGGTGAGATCTCTTGCTGGATCTCATGCCTGCGCTGGCGGGTCAGTCGTTGACGCTCCTCCTTCACCGCCAACTCTCTCTGCAACCCCTCCAGGCGGTGGTGAAGCTTTCCGCTCTCGCTGTGCCAGCCCCCCAATTGACCGCGCAGCGCCGCGCGGAGCTTTCTCACCTCGTCGATCTTGCGCGAGAGCTCCTCCCCGCTCCGGTTGTGCTCCGACAGATTGCTCTTACGTCTCTTCGCATCTTCCTGGGCAGCCTGTACAGCGTCCTGAGCCCGGCGCCAGCGGTAGCCGTACCAGGTCTCCAGCAAGCTCTGCAGCCTATTCGATGATTCCTGGTACTCCCGGGCACGCTCGGCTTGCTTGCTGAGTCGCTTGAGGCGGGGCGCAATCTCGCTGATGATGTCGTTGACGCGCAGGGTGTTGTTGCCCGTATCATCCAGCTTTCTCAGAGCCAAATCACGCTTGGCCTGGTGTATGGCGATGCCGGCGGCTTCCTCGAAGATCAGGCGTCGCTCTTCTGGCCGCATGCCTAGACTTGCGTCCACCGCGCCCTGTCCGATGATGGTATAGGTGTTGCTGCTCACACCGCCCTTTGCCAACAGCTCGACGATGTCTCTTCGCCGCGCCCGGCTTCCGTTGAGCAGGTACTGGTTCTCACCTGACCGGTAGGTGCGTCGCTGAATCGTCACTTCGGAGTAATCAACTGGAAGCCAGCCTGTGGAGTTGTCCAAGGTGAGCGAGACCTCAGCCATCCCCACTCGAGCACGTCCCTGGCCACCAGCGAAGATCATGTCGCCGCTGCGCTTGGCCCGCATGGTGCGGTATCGCTGCTCGCCCATCACCCAGCGGATGGCGTCGGCGATATTGCTCTTGCCACTGCCGTTGGGACCGATGATGGCTGTGATCCCAGCATCGAACTCGAACTCGGTCTTCGTGGCAAAGGTTTTGTAGCCTTGTAGTTCCAGACGTTTCAGATACATGGTTTCTCAGACAGAATGGGCCAACGGAACCTGGCTCCGTCGGCCACAATAGAAGCGCCCAGCACTCGATGCGTCAGCTTCGGACAGCCACTAGATATGGCTTCACTGCTATGAACTATACTACATCTAGTGGTAACGCAGCACTGCACTGGGCACAGTATATAGTGTTTGTGGCGCGCTGTCAAACCTGGTCTTTGCCTATTCCCTCCAGAGCCTCTTGGGCAGCGTCCTGCTCTGCGGCCTGCTTGCTCCGCCCCTGGCCGCGTCCATAGACCTCGTCGCCGACCAGGACCTCAACGGTGAACTCCTTGTCGTGATCGGGTCCACGCTCCTTCACGATGCGGTACTTTGGCGTGACGCTCAGTGCTCGCTGAGTCCACTCCTGCAACCGACTTTTGTGATCCCTCTCCAGGCCTGCTTCGACGATACGATGGGCCTCGGGCCCCACCAGGGGGATGACGAATTGCCTCATGGCCTGCAAGCCCTGATCGAGATAGATAGCCGCCACGAGTGCCTCAAAAGCGTCTGCCAGAAGCCCCTCGCGCGTTCGCCCTCCCCTCTCATCCTCACCGTGGGAGAGGTAGGCATAGCTCCCCAGGTCCACACAACGCGCGAACTGGGCCAGGGCGCTGGCGTTGATCAGAGACGCGCGGAGGCTGGTCAGACTGCCTTCGTCCATGTCGGGGTACTGCTGGTACAGGTACTCGCCTACGATGAAGTCCAGCAACGCGTCGCCCAGGAACTCCAGGCGCTCGTTGGATGGCAAGTCGAATTCAGGGTTCTCGTTGAGAAATGATCGATGCACGAGGGCCTGCCTCAGTAGCATCTCGTCGCTGAACTTCATGCCGATGGCCTCCTCGAGGCCACCTATCTCTCTGAACATGGCTCCCTCACGTCATGGCATGGATGGGGCCCTCACCCTGTCCCAGGGCGGCCTCGCGGACCGCTTCTGGAAGCGTGGGATGGGCGTGTATGGTCCTCGCTATGTCCTCTGCGGTGGCTCCCGATTGGATGGCCAGGGCGCCTTCTGCGATCATGTCGGTGGCGTGCGGCCCCATGATATGCAGGCCGAGCACCAGGCCGCTGTCCTGGTCACAGATCATCTTCACCAGACCCGTGGTCTGACCCATGGCCAGGGCCCGCCCACTCGCGGAGAAGGGGAACCTGCTCTTCTTGTAGGCGATGCCCTGCTCCTTGGCCTCCTGCTCCGTCAGCCCCACGCCGGCAACCTCCGGCATGGTGAATACGCAGTTGGGAACGGCATGGTAGTCGATAGAGCTGCCCCTCCCCATAGCGTGTTCGACGGCTACCTCACCCTCGTGGCTGGCGACGTGGGCCAGCATGTATCCTCCCGTGACATCCCCAATGGCGTAGATTCCGGGCACACTGGTGGCCATGTGCTCATCCACCACGATGGCGCCCTTCTCCGTCGTCACGCCGATACCGTCCAGGTTCAGTCCCTCGGTGAGGGGTACCCTGCCCGTGGACATGAGCACCAGGCTGGCAGAGACGACGCCTTCGCCCTTCGGCCCATCGTAGATGACCTCCAGGCCACCAGGAGCTTGGCGGATCTCCTTGAGAGGCGACCGTGTGTGCACATCTACTCCCTGGCGACGCAGCAGTTGGTGTAGGCGACGCGCCAGTTCCTCGTCCACGGTGGTGAGGATGGAGGGCAGCATCTCAATAATGGTCACCCTGGTTCCCAGGGCGCTGAAGATGCTCCCGAACTCCACACCGACCACTCCCCCACCCACGATCACGAGGTCATCGGGTGGCTCCTCCAGGGTCACTATGTCGTTGCTGGTGACGACCCCCGGCAGGTCAAGTCCCGGCACAGGGGGCATGGAAGGCACAGAACCCGTGGCGATGATGATCGTGCGGGCATCCACCTCTCGTGGAGTATCTCCTGAGACGGTGACCTTGCCCCCTGAGGCCAGTGCGCCTTCACCGGAGACGATGGACACCTTGTGAGCCTCCAGGAGGGTCTCGACGCCGGAAACCAGCTTCTCCACGACCTCGTCTTTGCGGGACATCATCCTGGAGAAGTCAAAGGCCGGCTCGCTGACCATCACGCCGAACTCCTCCGCGCGCTCGATCTCCAGCAGCAACTCCACACTGCTGACCATAGCTTTGGTGGGGATGCAGCCCCAGTTGAGGCACACGCCTCCGACGCGATCGCGCTCTACCAGGGCTACATTGGCACCAAGCTGGGCCGCGCGGATGGCGGCCACGTAGCCACCTGGTCCTGCACCAATGATGGCGATGTCGAACTGTTCAGCCATAGTATTCCTCTCTCTTGAACCTCACGGCACAGCATTCTTCTCGCCGATCCACGCTCAGCCCCAGCTCATGCGCCAGACTGACCGCCCTCGCCGAAGGGCTGACGATCACATTAACGCCAGCCCGCACGGCCAGTGGATCGAGCTGCTCCCGATAGCTCCCGCGGGGTCTCATGCAGCCCAGGTGGATGGGCGTCTTTGGGAAACGCACCCGGGCCTCCGCCAGCAGCTCGGCGACCTCCTCCGGGGCTGGTGCTTCCCGATCAGCGTATCGGGTGCCGGGTGTAGGTATCAGTACGATGAAGACCAGGCCATCCGCTCCCAGCTCTTGGAGGATCTCCAGGGCGCGGTATTCACCGGAGAAACGCCCTCCCCTCAAGCCCACAGTGATGTGGGGCACGACGGTGGCGTAGGAGCGCAGAAGCTCATAGGCGGCTATCTGGCCCACCACGCCCGTATCGAGGCCGTACACCTCTCGGATCGTCTCGTCGTCACCCACAAAGTCGAAGGAGATTATGTCAACATGAGGGGCGATGGCGTCTGCCTCATCCCTACCGATCAGACCCACGTGCCAGTTCAGAACCCTGCCGGGGCGCAGTCGCTCCACCACGTCCAGGTGGCTGGTCACGGGGACGCGGCCCCGCCTGTCGCAGCCCCCCGAGATGAGGCAGCTGGTGGCCCCCTCGGGATCGGCCTCCCAGATGGGAACCATGTGCTCCAGGTAGTGGCCACCGCAGTGAGCGCAGTCCAGCTCACACTGGTCGCCCGTCAAACTGATCACCAGGGTATTCAGAGGGTAGTCGAAGCCGATGACGGGCGGGAAATTCGCCTGGCGCGTGCGCCACGCCTCGTCGAAAAGCGGGCGTTCTTGTTTCCTTCGCTGCGTCTTGCTCACGGCCACTTGCTCGCAGGGCGTCCGCTGGTAGATCTGCCCGACTGAGCGACTCGGCACAATCCCGTAACGGGCAGCAGGCCGCGGCGACGGCAGGGATGGTGGGAGAGGCTCGCCGGCATCGGTCTCCGGTACACGTAGGAAGACAACAGGGAAGCGACCTCACAGTTCTAGCCGGCATCCAGAGTGGGTCTGGCAACATAGGCAGACCGACGGAGTATAGCAGATGTACGGGCAGGTGACAAGCGTTGCCCGGAGAGTGTGGAAGAACGGGATTTGCGGCACCAGTGAGCTCATCCTGAGCCACGTCCTGAGCCGATTGCAGCCTGCCCTGAGCACAGTCGAAGGGGATAGGCCGAAGGCCGTATCGAAGGTTGAGCCCACTTGGCGGAGCCCAGCAGGACAGAGCGTGACTGCCTCTCGCCGCCTTATTTCACACCCTTGTCTGAAGCTGACGATTTGCTTGCGTCAACATAGGGGATGCGATATACTGACTGAGGGAGTGTGTGGTGAACGATTTTCACAGGCAGCCGGAGTACGATCCATTATTGGAGGAGATGCCCGCGAAAGAGGACCGCTGGGCCAACGTCAAGTCCATCCTGCGCGAGGTCGTAGAGACGGCGATTTTGACGCTGGTCATCTTCCTGATGGTGCGAATGGCGTTCCAGAACTTTCGCATCGAAGGGCACAGTATGGAGACCAACCTCCACAACGGCCAGTTCCTGATCGTGAACAAGCTGGTCTACTACCTCCACCCTCCTCAGAGAGGAGACGTGGTGGTCTTTCATTCGCCTCAGAGCCCGCGCAAGGACTTCATCAAGCGGGTCGTTGGGCTGCCGGGAGAAGAGGTGGAGATGGTCGATGGAGAGGTCTACGTGGAAGGGATCCCGGTGCACGAGGCCTACATCGCCAATCCCGGCAACCGCTCCTGGGGACCCGAGGTCGTGGGGGAATTCGAGTACTTCGTGCTCGGAGACAACCGGAGCAACAGCAGCGACTCGCGCAGCTGGGGCATGCTCGATGGAGACGCCATCATCGGCAAGGCCTGGGTCTCCTACTGGCCGCCCGGCACTCTGGGGCCCGTGCCCCACTACACCTTTGCCGCAGTCGAATAGGAGGGGAGATGGTCGCGAAGGCCCTCTCAGCTGAGCCCGACGACGCAGCCAGAGTTCCCCTGGTCGAGTTTCCGCCACAAGACCTGGTGGCGATCATCGAGGAATTGACCCCGGAGAAGCTGGCCGGTTTGCTCGACGCCACCGATCTCAAGGCGGATACTGAGGAGCCCAAGATCAAGAAGCTGGCCGGCTGGGCGCTGGAGTACGGTTTTCCCTCCGTCTGCGTGAACCCCGTGGAGGTCGATCTGCTGCCGGGGCTACTCCAGGGCAGCTTGGTGAAAGAGTGCTACGTCATCGACTTCCCCCTGGGGAAGTCCACCATCGACAGCAAGCGCCGCCAGGCAGCCCACACGGTGGAGACGAGCCGGAAGCTAAGAGGCGAGGGTCCGGGCAAGATCGAGCTGGACATGGTGATCAACGTTGGCCGTTTTAAGAGGGATGCAGGGTACACCCGGGAAGAGATCGAGGCGGTGGTGGACGCTGCTGATGGGGAGACGGTCAAGGTCATCATTCGCTCCGGGGAGCTGACCGAGGAAGAGATCGTTCAGGTCTCTCGCCTGGTCAAGGAGGCCGGGGCCAGTTTCGTGAAGAACTCCACAGGCATGGACGTGATGGGCGCCACCCCCGAGCACCTGCGGTTGATGAGAGAGGCGGTGGGTCCAAACTTCGGCGTGAAGGCGGCGGGCGGTATCAGTGAGGCCATGACCGCCGTCAGACTCATCTACGCCGCGGCCAGAGAGCCTGAGCAAAGGGACCCCTCCCGATTCAGAATGGGCACCAGCGCTCCCCTGGCCATCATGGCCACCATGGACTGGATCAGGGCCAATCCCCTGGCGTGGGTGGAGACGCGCGTCATCCCCTGCACCATCTGTCCCCACGGCCAGACGGGCAAGCAGCGGAGAGAGGTCCGGGAGATCTACATCAAGAGGTGCCGCACCTGCCCCTTCAGGCGCTACAGAAAGGACAAGGACTTCTGATGCCCAGAGGTGGCTACCACGGCAAGATGCTGAGGGTCAACCTCGGCGACGGAAGCGTCACCACAGAGAGCCTGGACGAGAACCTGGCCCGGGAGTACGTTGGCGGGCGCGGTCTGGGGAGTGCCATCCTCTGGAATGAGCTTCCTCCAGCGACGGATCCCCTCTCGCCAGAGAACTTGCTGATCCTGGCGACCGGGCCCCTCAACGGGACCGGCGCTGCCCTCTCCTCTCGCTACGAGATTGTGACCAAATCGCCCCTCACCAACACCATCCTCAGCGCCAATTCCGGCGGCCGCTTGCCCATCGCCTTGAAGCGGACGGGCTTCGACGTGGTAATCTTCGAGGGCGCGGCCGGACGACCCCGCTACCTGTCCATCGAGGATGGAAAAGCCGAGCTCAAGGATGCCTCTAGCCTGTGGGGCTTGGACACGCACCAGACGACCGATCGGCTGCTCAAGGGGACGTCGTCCCAGGCGTCGGTGGCCTGTATCGGCCCTGCTGGGGAGAGAGGCGTGCTCTACGCCTCGGTGATGAACGAGAAGGACCGGGCTGCGGGACGGGGCGGGGTCGGATGCGTGATGGGGGCCAAGAACCTCAAGGCCATCGTGGTCCAGGGCACCCACAAGACACCTGTGGCGGACGCCTACGCCTTCCAGGAGGCCAGGAAGACCGCCCTGACCATGATCAGCGAGGCCCCGATCACCAAGAACGCCCTCAAGGAGTACGGCACGGCGGTCCTGATCAATATCATCAACCAGTTCGGGGCCCTGCCCACCCGCAATTTCCAGGAAGGGTACTTCCCCGACGCGGACTCCGTCTCGGGGGAGACGCTCAAGGAGCTGATCTACGAGCGCAGCTCGGCCTGCGCCACCTGCTCCGTGGCCTGCGGCAGAGTGACCAGGGTAGCCGATCGCACCGGCGAGGGACCCGAGTACGAGACGATGTGGGCCCTGGGCCCCATGTGCGGGGTGAAGGACCTGGAGCAAATCACCGAGGCCAACTACAACTGCAACGAAGCGGGCTTCGACACCATCACCGCAGGCAGCACCATCGCCTGTGTCATGGAACTGTGGGAGAAGGGGTACCTGGACAAAGCCACTGAGGACAAAATCAGGGACGAGCTGGGCTCGGAGCTGCGCTTCGGCAACGGCGAGGCCATGCTCAAGTGCACCGAACTGATCGGCCGCAACGAGGGCTTCGGCCAGATGCTGGGACAGGGTTCCCTGCGGTTGGCGACCCGTTTCGGCCATCCAGAACTCTCCATGAGCGTCAAGGGTCTGGACCTGGCCGCCTACGACCCCCGCGGCTTCAAGTCTATGGGCCTGGCCTACGCCACCTCCACGCGGGGCGCGTGCCACCTGAGGGCTTATTTCGTGGGACCCGAGGCCCTGGCCACACCCTACGCCGTGGACCGCTTCGCCACTGAGGGCAAGGCCGCTCTGGTGATCCTCTACCAGGATCTGAGCGCGGTCATCGACTCCATGGGTTTGTGCATGTTCACCATCTTCGCCCTCAATCCGGAGCATTACGCCGGCCTGCTCTCCTCGGTGACCGGCGAACGTCTCGATGGAAGAGGACTCCTCAAATTGGGTGAGCGGATCTGGAACTTGGAGCGCCTCTTTAACCTCCGCGAGGGCTTCACCAGGGCGGACGACGCCCTGCCGCCCCGGTTTTCGGAGGAGACGCTGCCCCGGGGCCACTCCAAGAACCAGGTGGTGGACTTGGAGCCCCTGCTGGAGGAGTACTACAGGCTTCGTGGTTGGGACGAAAACGGGGTGCCCACGGAAGCGAAGCTGGAGGAGCTGGGGCTGAGTCAAAGTTGACGTGGGGGCTTAGGGCCGGGTATAATAGGTGTACGTGCCCCCATCGTCTAGTGGACTAGGACACCGCCCTTTCAAGGCGGCGACGCGGATTCGAATTCCGCTGGGGGCACCTTGGGTGCAGTATCGCAACGCGCGGGCGAAACCCGCGCGTTTTTCGTTGAGCGCGACCGCGGATGCAACATGGCCCGCCCCGTCAACGCCCCAGCCCTAGATAGGCTTCTCCAAGCGTGAAGACGACCTTCGGTTGGCTCGGGTCGATGGAGTCAGCCTTCTTGGCGACCGCTGCCCAAAGCTGCGCCGCTTCGCACTGCAGCTTTGGGCAGTCCGAGTTGAACCTGATGTTAGACAAACACCGCGAATATCCCGTACCGACTCTGAGCGGACACAACCCATTGGACAAACCGTGGAGACGACGGCTATGCCCGCCCTCCATCCGTCCTCTGTTTCATGAATGGCTAGCAGTGCACCTTAATGCCCGCGAAGGTTGAAGAGGGACTGACCTGGGCTGGGTAGCGACCACTTGCACGGCACGGGCCTCGGAGCCAAGCTAAGGAGTCGAATGGTATCACACGAGGCTTAGTAACGGTACCTGCGTAGTAAGTCCTTCAGCTCCGCCAGCATCTCAGGGGGCGGTTCTGCCAGCTGCGCACTGGGGCCCGCGTCTTCCCTGGGCATGCGACCCATTCCGCGGCGATAGTCGGCAATCCGATCCACAAGTCGCAGCTCTGGATACACCTCGTCGATCACCGAAATCAGCACCCCCTCTTCAGGGGCGATGGGTATCCCCGGATCGAACCAATGCGCTGGCTCTTGCACCTCGGGCCGAACTCGCGGTGCCAACTCGGGTTGGGGGCGTGCAACGATTCTACCCCTGCGGAAGTGGGCGGGCTCCATCCAGTCCGTACGCAGCTTCAGCTTGAGCGCCTCGAACCAGAACAGGTAGAGACCATAGGTTCCTGCTTTGATGGGAACCGGGTCATCCTCGATCCCCTTGAGAGCTCGGGCCAATTCCCGGTCCCAAAGAGTGTCCTGCAGCCCATCAGTGATGATGATCCCCATCGCCCGTCCGTCTTTCACCTCGAACGTGAATGGCAATGCGGTCGCCACTACAAAGCCAATCTCCCGTGATACCCGATCAAAGGCCTGGTCTATTCCCGCCTGGTACTTGTCTCGAATGAGGGTATAGATGGCGAGCAGGTCATCGTGGAGGTTGACAACCATCGGATGAGCTGGCTCCGGTTCGACCGGGGGGAATTTTGTCTCTCGCACATTCCACCTCCATATGTGGTGTATGTTGCCCCGGACACTAGGCTATCCGCACTTTGTAGGCGGGCACATCCGGGTCTTGTGTGGGCCGGTGCGCGGCAACGGGGCTTCACCTCCTTTCTTCTCTTTGTTGCTGCAATCGGCTCTTGAACACGTGATACGGAATCGGCGTTGGCGCTATGCCGAAAAGGCCCGCAGCGTCCACCGATACAGCCTGTGGTGCTACAAACTCCAACTCGCCCAGGCTCTCACAGCCGCGATATGGCATGGGTTTGCAGGTCGGGAACGGCCAGGCTGCCCGAATCGGCGTGGGCGTCGGTGCCATGGCGTCTTGGTCGCGGCGTTTGTATGCCTCGCCCAGCCGGTCCTGAACGCGCTCGCCCTGAGCATAGAGCTCCCTACCTCTGGTGTCCACGCATCGCCGCATCTCTGCGGCGAAGTCCCACGTCATACTCTGATCGTTCGGGTCGCTCGCCGCTACGAAGTCATAGATCCGACACAACCACTGGTACGTATCCAGGTTGGTCTCTTTGATGAAGCTACGCGCAGCCGCGCGCAGCGTCTGTGTCAGCACTTGGGGGTGGAAGCGCCGCAGCAACTGGAAGTAGAAGTCTACCTGCATGTTGAAATAGTGAAGCCCGAAATCGCTGAAGTTGCGGTCAAAGAAGGCATGGTTGGCGATTTGGTGAAAAACCTCCGAGCGCGGATCCTTGAGGCGGTAGTCAAACCCAAAGTGGTCGCCCAGCAAGCGGCCTTCAGCGCGTAGTTTCTCCTCCAAGCCTGTCCCAGCGTAGGCCTCTGCTCGGCAGAAGTTGAACGGGTTCTCCATGTGCCGTTCTATGAAGCGTAGGTTGATCAAGATGTCGTCCAAGACCGTGTCAGGCTCGAACATCAGTATGTTGTAAGCGACGTGCACGTCAAAATCATTCAGGATTTCCAGCGCGTCCAGGATCTGGTCGAACGTGCATCTGCGGTTCAGGTTGCGCAACCCATTCTCAGATGCATTCTCGACGCCTAGGAATACCCGAAACAGTCGCAGGTCGTCCAGCACACGGATCGAGTCATATGTAATGCTATCGGGCCGCGCCTTGATCGCTATGGCAATCCCCTCTACGCCGCTTCGCTGTAGTTCGGCTCGCAGCTTCTTGAAGCGTTGAAGAGCCTTGTCTGGATTTTGGAGAAAGAAGTTGTCGTCCTGAAAGTTGAATATCCGGACTCCATGACGGAAGTAGAGTTCCTTCATTTCTGCTACGATGTTCTCCACGCTGCGAAGTCGGAGTTTCTTCCCACCTACCCGCTTATACCAAGCGTTGATGCTACAAAAGGCGCAATTGCGCCAGCACCCTCGGCTGCTCAGTATGCTCGCAATGGGCTTGTCGAAATAGTCATGCAATGTTGTGCGCTTCGGGAATGGCAGCGCATCCAGATGATCCGGCTTGGCGCTTGATGGGTTGATCGCCACCGAGCCATCGGATCGTCGGTAGCACAGGCCGGGAATCGTGGAGATAGCGTCGAGGTGGTCAGCCAATGCACAAATGAGCTCCTCCCCCTCGCCGAGGGCTATCGAATCGAATGGTGGGAAATCCTTCAGCAGGCGCTCACAATTGAACGAAGCAAAGTGCCCTCCAGCAATCACGTGGCCATGGTAGCCTGAATCTCGAACCGCCTGCGCCAAACCGCAGAACTCTCGCGCCCGGTTTGTGAATACCATTGACAAGCCCATGACCTGCGGCTCGAAAGCGTTGATTCGTTCCACGGCATGCGCTGTATCATGCCTTGAGTTGAAGGGAATGATCTCCACCTGGTGGCCTGCGCGCTCCAGCGCAGAGGCCATGTAGCGCAGACCGAGGTTCTCTTCCAGTTCTGCACCCACCAATGCAACTTTCATAAGCCCCTCTCTTGCGCCGGGTTCATCATTGTTCAGTTAGACTTCGCTTTGTTGAAGCTCTCAACATCGCAGGCACGGCTTCTTGCTTATGTTGACCGATAACCTCGTCCGCCGTCGAAGCCGCGGAGAGACCTTTGTAACATGCAGGAAGCCTGACCTATCTCACATTTGCCATCCGACGGCGAAGTGCCACTGTCTGCTTGTAGTGTTGGTGAACCATGCCCGACCACTCACTCCTATTCTACATCTCCAAAATCCGCATCGTGGCCCGTTTCACGGTCACTTCTCTGACGAGTCTATGACCAGATACATCCTCCAGTTCACCATCAGGCTGAACGCTGCTCCAGTAGCTCTCTTCGAGCCCTTTCCATACGGGGAAGACACCGGGCACAGGGGGCTGCTCAAACGCCAACCAAGGGCCCTATGCAGGTGCTATTCCTTGATCATGATGAAGTTGACGCCTCCAACCACCCTGCGGTTGATGAAGCCGGTCAGCGCGAATTCGGCCTGCTGCCCTGGGCGAACTTGGGCCAGCTTGGGATCCATGATCACACATGCCTCCGTCCGCTCACCTGGCGGTATCACCTGAGGATCCGGGTGTCTGACCCAGGTTTCCCAAAGCCGTTCCGTTTCCTGCTGCGCTGGGGTGATTAGCTGGCGCAGCTCCAGATGAACCGCGGTTGGCTCCTCGGTCGGGTTCCAGAGAACGAAGCAAACCTCTGCCGGCGAAGACGTCGGCCCGACATGGCAGTTCTCTTGACCTTTGTTGTTGCTCTCGTTGATATCTTCAATGTGATAGATCTCAACCATTATGCACAGATGGCCTGTGCTGGGCGGTGCCCATTGCACTTGTGCCTCTTCCACTTGGTGAGCCGGAATATCGACAGCGTCTGTACCTATGACTTCCCACACTCTATCCGGCTGACCCACGCCGAAATTGGCCCATTTGAAAGTGACCGTGACGTCTTTGGCTTCGAATTCGGTGTCATTGTGAATCTTCACTTTGATCGTGTAGGTGTTCCCCGCTGTGAGGTTGTTCGATTCGACGGGATTGCCGTTGCTGTCGTATAGCTGGATCTCCGGGTTGTTCCAGATCGGGTTATCACCGGCATGTAGATGCCAGGTGGTGCTGTCCCACTGGTCATAGGTGTAGAGATCGATGGGGTTCGCCGTGCGAACCCGGAAAACGTCAGCGGCGTAGCGGTCTGAGGTCTGGCCGTGGGCAAGGATATTGACTGGCCCCAGTTCATAGGGCGATGGAACTTGAAGGTCCACATCTTCCACCCCTGATTGGCCAAAGCTCCCGGCCGTTGCGCCCCTGGTCAGGGCAAGTTGATCGGCAAAGTAGACGTCCACGTCCTCGCTTCCAGAAAAGTCTTGCCCACCGACGTGGACAGTCTGGTTTGCGACACCATTGTCAGGATCAAGCCGATTGAGAGCTGCCCCTCCGATGTTGACCTTGATACTCTCCTGGTAAGGTCGATAGTTGTGAGCGGTGACCGTGATGTCAAGGTCGCCGGAGCCCGGTGCGCTCAGCGTGAAGCGGACGACACCTCCGGGATTCGTCTGGCGGACGGCGATGATCGAAACATCGCGAGTGAGTACTACCGTAGCCATGTGGACTGGATCGCGGGTGGTGGCATCCGTTACCTTCACGACGAAGTCTTGCTCTCCAGTAGACCCGATACCCTCCGGGTGGTCAACATCGAACCTGCCCGGTTGGTCTGTCCACACAGGCATCTCGGGATCGCCGAAGAGTGTATACATCTCGAAGCTCGCTTGGCGATGAAAGTCATCGTTGTAGTAGTTGGCCATGTATACCTTGCTAAAGGTGTTTATCTGACCCATCCTGACCAGGGGACCCATCTCAATATCTGGAAGTTGCCCGGGGCCAAATGGAGGGTTGGGGTCAAAATCTGGCCAGATAGCCTTGGCCGCGCCAAGCATCATGAAGTCGTTGTTGTCCCAGCTGATCCGTGTCGCGCCGATGATAGCCACAGCGCCTGCGTTGCCTAGTCTCAAGAACTCCTCGCAGAAGCTCTCGTCAGCGTTGCCGAGGGTCTGAATTCCGGGAGTGCCTGTATTCCAATCCGTATTGGCCGCATCTGTTTCATTGTCGAACCACCCGGTCTCGCAGGCAAAGGAGAGAACAACGGGTGTCAGAGCGCCATTCGTCAGTGCACCAATGTTCGCAGTCCCGAAACCAGGTCGGTCCCAAAGATTCCACAAGCCATGGCCGTCATAAACCACAAGGAAGTTCCCGTTGTTTGTCGCGTTTCTAATGTCTGCCGTGGCACCGTTCCAGGGAAGACCAGGAATACCGGCCGCGGGATTGCCGGCGATGGTCAACCGATCGGGGAGGGGCGTGCCGTTCTCGTAGAACTGTGGCCCAGCGGCCCAGTTTCCGCTCTGGTCATAGATACGCGCACAATTGTACGCACTGTTCTGGAGATGTGTACGGATCTCTGTCGCGAACTCGATGATGCGGAAGGATACGTCCTCTTGCCCGTCGACGAGGGCGTCATCCTCGAAAAGGCACACCAACGATGCATCAGTGTAGTAGTTGGCATTTGCCGGTGTCGGCGGGGGTGTTTGCTCGTAGGCGAGTATCTTGTCAACGATGTTCTGTGCCTCTAGGAGGGTGTCGACCGAGAGCCGCCCGATGAACATATCCGGGAAATAGTCGGGGCCCATGACGTTACCCCCATCCATGACAACACCATCTACGGTGACATAGTATAGATCGGACCCAATGAAAGTGTTGTTGTGGCTGGGATGGGTTGCGCTGACCTGATCCACCTGATAATTGGTGGGAATGAACTCAGCGTCGCCGACGAGCAACACGTAGGTCGGGACGGGGTCCCAGTTGTCATACGCGTCCTGAATGTAGTCCCGTATGTCGTCTGCGGTGGTGCCGCCAGGGATGTCGGCAACATCCACCACTTTGGTTGTGTAGCCTTTTCGTTGCTTCCAATCCCGGAGCCGAACAATGGGATTATTGGGGTCTGTCGGGTTGTAGAAGTCGCCATGGGTAATGATCAAGTAATCGCATCCCTCCTTTCGTTCCTCCCGGGCATCGCCTCTTGCGAAGCGATTGGCATCCTTGTAGTTCAGGACCGACGCCTGCAGGAGTTCCTCAAAGGCTTGGGATTCGATTCTCGGATCAACCCGTGGGATCTGGGCAGGTTGATCGTAATTGAGACGGACCTCGATATTGGAGAAGGCTTTGATCTCCCTGGTGAACGGGTTATACTGGATTGGATTCACTTTGAGAAACACGATGCGATGCCCGCGGATCACGCCGATGTCCCGAATGCTGATTGCGGCCAAGTCTGCCGGGTAGTCCGCGTCTGTCAGGTAGGTATCCTCGTCTAGGGCGAATTCACCTTCTTGGGCTGGGCCCTGTCGGATCTGCCTCTCTTGAGCAGGATAGGCGTTGTAGCATTCCAGCGTGACTGATTCTGATTTGACAATCTCAATGCTGATATCAACCCCTTGAGGTATCTCTACGATCTGGCCCACGATGGGCAACTCCGGTTTGCCCAAGTCGAGCAGTGTTGTGTGGCCAGGGATGGACAGGCGATGGTAGGTCACCCCATCGACCTCGACTTCGTGGACGAACATTCCTGGCACGTCGAAGTTCACCATGAGGCCCGTGGTCGTCTCGTCCTTCATGTAGGCACGTGGTGTTTCCTCTGGCCCGGATATCCCATCGAAGGGGATCCATCCTAGCCGAGGTCGAGCGCACACCTTGGTCTCTACCGTGTTGGTTTCAATCTCGGGCTGTCCACTTGTCTGGATCGAGGCCTGGTTGCGAATCAACCCGGCTTCTTTGATGACCGCTTCGAATTGAACGGACCCGGCCTGACCTGCTGTGACATCTACTGCTTCCCAGATGACGGTGTGGTCTTGCTCATCGTAGGCGCCATTGTCGAGTGCGGTTACTTGCGTCAGGTTGGGATCCAGCGTGTCCAGGATAGTGATGTCCGCCTGTTGCGTGGAGTCATTGACATAGTTGATCCTGTACCTGGTCACGTCACCAGCATAACCTACGTCCTGGGTGAGTTGGCCACGATGGGAGACTATGACCTTGTTGCTCGTGGGTTCGGGGACGGGGACGGGCACGGGCGCACATCCTGAGCCGGTCGCGGTAAGAACAAGGCCGAGGAGAACCAGATTGATCGCTGACAAGGATACAGTCCTTCTCATCTGTCTTGCTCCTTCTCCGGCGGGAAGTCAAGGGGACAAGTCTGTCGAATTGTCATTCCGCCGATTGCTCCGGTCTTGGATACAGACAACCTTACGACGAGCGCCTCCAAACCCAGTGGCATACTCGCGATCGTACAAAGCACTGCTGACATCACGTCCTTCCTACTGGGATTCCCTCACTTCGGTGGCCAGCGTGGTTGCTCCGAGTGTGCGGTATCGGTCGCCTGCACCCCGTCAACCAGTGCACGCGGATCCCGATCGAGATTCACAGTATCTCGCAGTAGAGCGAGCAATGATCAGACACGTTGCTGATGAAATCGAGCCTGGCTGGTCCCTGAAGTTGTTGCCAGCCCGTCACTCCTACGTAGAACGGTTCTACGCTGCGCTGACCAAGGACCCTGAAGCTGATATTGTCTGTTGCTAGAACATGGTCCAGGTCAGATAGAATCCGGCCGTCGCTGAAAGTAGCGTCCAATTCCTTAGCCAGCAGAACCATACTCCGTCGGCTTGCATACTCCTCTAGGGCCCCTATCTCCTCGTCTTGAGCAACTCGCTCATCGCTTCTTCTCCTGGTCGGAAACAGCATACCCATCGTGTTCATGTCACCCAGCACAATGAACTTGCCATCCACCGACGATGCTTCGGCCAACCTGTCGACAGTTCGCTTGAGGGTCCATGCCTTCTGATACATTTCGTAGCGGTTCCCGAAGTCTCTCGCTTCGGTTCCGCTGTCTGTATGTAGGAACAGGACATTGTACAGCTCCTCGCCAGTGGCAAGAGTGAGTAGTACACCAGGGCGAAGATATGGGTTGCAGACTTTAAACTCACGCTTCTGGCTGAACACAACTTGATCGAACTTGTGCCTGCGGACGCTGGCGAGAATCTCCTTGTTCTGCGGACCATCAGTCAGACTGTAGTCGTAGTCCGGTAGGTAATTCCTCATCAAGTCCACGATATCAACATCCTCGACCTCAAACAGCCCAAAGACATCAGGATCCAGGGACCCGATGTGGTCAGTCACCTCAGACAGCTGGGCAGCATCGCCATCAAACTCCTCCACATTCCAAGACAATAGCGAGAATGCCATGGTCCTTCCTCCCCTATGCCCCCGATTTCGTCCGCGTCAGTAGCTGCGCTTCAATAGTGATGCACAAAAGGTGCTAGAGGGCTCAAGTGTGCGGTCTCGATCGGCCGCACCTGGCCTAGACCACTCTAGATTCGCAGTGGACGCAGAAACCGGCCAAACATCCGGCCGGTTTCATCATTGGCTTCCTGAGGGTAGGGTTGCTACAATGTAACCCTCAGTCCGTCGCCGCCGTGATCATACTCCTAGCCACAAAACAGAAAGCGCCAGACTCTCGCGCCCTCAAGCACGGCCAGCCAGCGCTTCTCGCACGTGTCGGTTCCTCCCTTCAGCAAACCACGCTCATGAAGCAGAGAGAAATCGTAATATGGATTGCCATTGTAGGCTAGTGTTGTCTCCTACGTACCTATCTGCGGGATAGTGACTCCATTCTATACCAGATAGAGACGTTTGTCAAGCGCCTCGACCAGGTTTTAAGGTAGCATGCTCGCTGGGTTTGTGCTACCAGAGGCCAGTGGATTAGGACACCACCCTTTCAAGGTGGCGACGCGGATTCGAATTCCGCTGGGGGCACCAAGGATGAGCGAGCAGTTCTAAGTCGCAACTGCTCGTTTCTCGTATGCCTGCTAGGACTCGCGCTGTGCCTACGACTAGCGTCCCGCTCTCTGCAAAGGTTTCCTCCCCTTGCGCACCCGTGGCAGTTGATGACAGCCAGGACGAGGCGTGTGTCTCAGACGATCATCGAAGTAGAGGCGAAGTCAGCCGAGTGTACCACAGATGGGAAGATGCTGCAATAGGAGTTCTTGCCAACAGAAAGAGGCCCCGCCGTCGGGAGGCGGCGCATGTACTGAGCGCCGCCAGGAGATCCCGATCAACGGAGTATCCTCAACGGGCCTTGCAGTGGATGGAACCGTGCGGCGCGGCCAGTCATGCCCACATGGTCACTTGGGACGCTTCCTGCGGTCGAGCGCGGAGCCTGCGGCTGGATTTGCGCAAACTCGCGGAAGGGTTTACGCGGCGGGCGTGGGGGGGGGAACGAGCTTCCGGGGAAAGTCTTCCAACAATGAGGAGATTCACCCCCTGCCCGAGTTGGGACACCTCATGCGCTTCGGATGTCCATCCGACATGAGCCGATAGATTTCGCCAGATGAGTGAGTACTAATATACCTACCACGGAGGGTGCTGGAAGAAGGCGTACAATACTACCGTCGTGGACATTATGCACGCCAGTACAATGATGGTGGCAGCGATGATGCCCGCAATGGCCAACACGTTTCCTCGGTTCTGCATCTCAAGCCTCCTCCTGTGAAAGCGCGTTCGTGCCATGGTCACGTCAATCAGACCACCTTGATATCCGCGACCCCGTAACCTGCCAATCTAGTGCACTTCTGGTGAACGCGCAAGTCATGGATTCCCGGTGAACTCCCCACGAATCATTGGGTTTCTGGCCCACATCGGGGCGCCGGGGAACCGCCACTTGGCACCGCTTCCGGGCACCAGCGCTTCTCTTCGGTATCGTCTGTCTCCGCCGCCAGCCAGAGGTAGGCCAAGGTCATCTTGAGGACAAGGAGGTGACCGCGGCAGGCTCTCAACACAAAGGAGCACCGCCGGAAATGAGAATGGGGAGCTCGTTTGACCCGTAAACCAGAATGTAGTATAGTCGAGCGAAGTGGCTTGGTCCTCGTCCCGGCGATCGACGTGGATCGGCTCAGGGAGGCGCTGGCGTGGACCTGTCTCCACCGCTTGGCTTTCAACGCAGCACAGAGGACGTCTTTGAGGTAGTAGCAACGCGGCGAGGTCCCGATCCACCGCGTGGGCCGCCAGTCTCGCTTCCGAAGGGAGTGGGATGGGCGGCTTTCTGTTTTCAGGCAGGGGATGCACGAGGTTTTCCCAAGACGGATGCACAATGGCAGTTTACCAGACAGACAAGAGGGAGGCACGTACTATGCGACCCGTTTATGCCGTGTCAGGCGGAGTTAGCAAGTTTGCCAAGGCCCGCCCAGACAAGACCTTTCCCGCGTTGGTGAAAGAGGCATACGACTATGCTGTCGCCGACCTGGGACTGACCCATCGCCAGTTCGTGGAGATCGTGGATGGCTCTGTAGCCTCATACTTCTCCGATCATTTTTCCCGCCAACTGATGGCAGGCATTATGGCTCAGGACTACCTGGGCCTTTGTCCCAAACCAAGTCATCGAGTAGAAGGGGGCGGCGCCACCGGCGGCATCTGCTTCCAGGAGGCATGGAAGGCTGTGGCTTCGGGCTACATGGATGTCTGTCTGGCCTACGGCTTTGAGACGATGAGCCATGTAGCGACCTGGAAGGGCAACGAGTTCATCGCCCTCGCCTCGGATGTGAGCTTTGATTATCCCGTCGGCGGATTCTACTCGGGCTACTATGCCATGATGGTCACCCGCCACATGAAGGAATTTGGCACTACGCCCGAACAGATGGCCCATGTCTCAGTCAAGAATCACATGAACGCCTACCACAACCCCTACGCCCAGAAGCGCCAGAAGCTCAGCATCGCGGACGTGCGCAACGCACCGATGGTGGCCTGGCCCTTGACCCGGCTGGACATCTGTGTGATGTCCGACGGGGCGGCAGCCACCGTCTTGTGCAGCGAAGCCGGTCTGGCCAGGCTGGAAAAAGCCGGCGGCCGGCGCATCCCTCGCGTCCGGGTCACCGGGATCGGCCGTGGCACCGACGCCATGCGCATGGCCGACCGTCCCCACCAGAGCTACGACGATTTCCTGAGGCACAACCTACTGCCCAGTGAGGACACTGCCGAGACCCGCACCTATTACCAGAACCTGTGGGCACAAGGCTTTCGCTATCCCGGGGTGCACTCGTTCCGGGCCGGGCGCATGGCTTCCAAAGAGGCCTACAAGTTCGCAGGCGTCACAGATCCGGCCCGTGAGATCGATTTCGTCGAGCTACACGATGCCTACACCAGCTCCGAGATCCAGACCTACGAGGATATGGGCCTGTGTCGCTACGGCGAGGGAGGCGCTTTCGCGGCCAGTGGCCAGGCGTTTATGCCCAGCGTGGACTATGGACTAGACCTGCCGGAGAAATCGGTCTGTCCGGTTAATCCCAGTGGCGGCCTGATCGCGTGCGGACATCCGGTGGGCGCCACCGGGTTGATGCAGGCTGTGTTTGCCGTCTGGCAATTGCAGGACACCATCGACAAACACTTTGGGGATTCGACCCTCCAGGTGCCCAATGCTCAACGAGGCGCCATTCACAGTCACGCCGGCACCGGCACCTACGTCACCGTCAGCATACTGGAGAAGGAGGACTAACATGGCCAGGCGCCGCATGGAAGAAACGTTCGGCGGCTATGTGCTGCACAATGTACCGTTTCCGACCGAGCTGGACGAGGAAGCTCTGGCGAGCCTGAAAAGGATGTCGTCGATCCTGATCGAGCAGCCCTACAGCGTGACCTATCTGCATTCCTACGGACAGGATTCGCCCTGGTTCGCCGGCCTGACCAATGGACGCCTCTTGGCCAACCGCGATCCCGAGACGGGCTATACCTATGCCACACCGCGCGGTCACGATATGTACACCGGTAACGAGACTGACTGGATCGAGATCCCGGCCGAGGGTGTCGTTCACGCCTTCACCGTATGCCATTTTGGGAGCGAGGAGTTCCTGCCCGAGACGCCATACGTGCTGGTGCAGGTCGAGTTCCCGGGTGTCAATACGCTCTTCCTGGCTCGTCTCGTGGGCGTCGATCCCGCGGAGGCCAGCCCCGACTGGATCGGAATGAAGATCAAGGGCCGGTTCCGTAGATTGAGCAAATTCAAGCCGACGGATCTGTACTTCTACCCCGCGGACTGAGCGCGGCTGTTTCACGCGGGAGGAGTCCAGGGTACTGGATTTTGCCTGTCTGGGCAGCTAGGACAACGTGCATTCCCGGGGCTCAAGCGGGGTTGCAGGGGGAACAGTGCCGTAGCGTGCTTCCCCCTGTGCCGCGGTCGGCAATTGGCAGCGATGGGGCCGTACCTGCCATTATCGGAAGGGGATTGCCAGTCCTGTTGTTCGTATTCCGCCGGGGGTACTTGAGTTATCCGCGAGGGGGATGCTTCGTCAAGCATCCCCCTCTTACTTGTGCGATCATTGTTCCCTGAGCGAAACCGCCTGGCCTCCCCTTCACATACCGCCGCTTCTCTTCGAGTTCGTCCAGTTCTGCTGCCAGCCCGACCCCTCCGGCGACGAGGGGCCTGCTTCCCGCTGGAGTCTCTCCTCCTCTTGTGCACCGATGGCAGTTGATGACAGCCAGGAGGAGGCGTGTGTCTTAGACGATATTCGAAGGGGAGCGAAGTCGGTATGATGATAACACAGGTGGGGAGAGAAGGCAAGCTAGGTTGCCGGTAGTGGGACGAGGCCCCGCGGTCGGGGTAAGCGTGACTTCGATTTCCTACTTCAGAGGAATCTGACAGCGGAGCCCCAATGCTATTCTAGCAGCGTTAGCCACGGTCGGCAATCGACTCCCTCTCAATACGCTTGACCTCTCGCTGAAACAAGAGTGCCGACGCTGCACGAGCGGCTTGGTGTTCTGGGTTCAACTCAAGCACCGCGTGCAGACAGAGCCACTTCACCTCAACGTCGTTGGTATCGGCTGCCAGCCAGAGCCACGAGTGGATGACGAGGGGGAGCGGTCGCTGGAGGTGACGGACTATGAACTTGGCTGGAAGAGTGCGCAAAGGATGAGGCGTCACCATATCGTGCGAAGCCCCAAGACGGGTGTGACGGCACTGCTGCTTTCGCACGCTCTCGGAGAGGGCCATTGCAGAGTTCCTGCAACTCAGTCCAATACTCTCCCCAATAGTCGCAAAGTCAGGAGGATGGAGAACCCAAAGCCTACCACTATGAAAACAACTACCCACCGGTAGACCGGACATGCAAGAGTTCGATTCGTGATTCCAAAGACGGTGAGTACTGCCGAGGCCATTGTGATCGTGGGCAGAATCACCCCCACTGCAAAGGCCTTGCCCCCAAGGAGCCTTCGCGACCTATCCAGTCGCCTCAGCGCCTGACCAACGCCGTCACGCTCAGAGTCTGCGAATACCTGCATAGCGAAGTCGCCGGCTTCGTTGGAGCAGTTAGGCACGATGCAGGAAACGTCAAGAGCTGTCAGGACAGTGCGCAGAAAGGACTCAGCGTCTGTGTCGGCCCTCTGACTGTCCGCGTACAGTACTTTGCCGATCTCATCCTGGGAGTAGCCCAGTAGTCTCAGGTCCTCTTCCGGGTATCCAGACTCTCCCACGGCACTGAGGCCCCGTAGCGTATACACCAAGGTCGATGCAGCACTCACGACATCTCTGAAGCTGGTAGATGAAGGCTTGCCAGTCCAGCCGACCCACAGCGGATCGTCTAGTTGGATCTTCCCCTCACCGATTCTCGCACACAGCTCGGCTCGTGCGCGGCCGACCGTGCGGGCCCTTTGCTGAATGAGGCCACGGTACTTGGGAAAGACTGTTCTCAAGAGTTGCTCTGCCTGGCCACTCTGCTCAATGAGGAGACCAGCCACTACGAGCGCCGCCCCCAAGAGGACCCCCAGAATTTCCGCGATAATCGTAAGGCCCGCGCGTGTAGATGAACTGTCCGCATTGGGTAGCAAGAAGGCGAGACCGAAGAGGAATACAAGTACCAGGCAGCAGGCCGAGATGTAGGTCGCCTTGTCGTACAGACTCATGTGACGAAGGAAGTACTTGGATCTCCTAACCCATCTAGACATCATCGCCGCCGGGGGGACGCGCTCCAAATGCAGTCCGCCGGATGTCCATTGCCCCGTCAACCCGCTCAATTCTCAATGGCGCCGCCTGCTTTGTGACCAGGAGTGGTTGCCACGCCCCTACGCAGACTGTATCATGTCCTTTAGGGAATTGCCAGCGCTATTGAACCAAGCACGTGACGTGACCCGCTCCTGTTGAACCGCCGTGTTTGCACACCACACGGACGCCCACACGGCTACTTGGAAGATCCTTGATGAAGCGGCATTCTAGCGTCACTTCATCAGCTCAATCTCGTCGCAGAACAAGGGCACCTTTATATCGAACCCCCCTGGGGGCACCTTGAGGGCTGTACCAAGACGCGAGGGCAAGAGCCGCGCGTTTCTAGTTGGTCGGCCTTACGTGATGGAGGACGAGCAGAGACAGTATTGCGGGGCCTTTCTCGGCGTCTAGCTGGAGTACGGCGTTCAGGCTACGGCGCTCCTCATCTTGGCGCCCAGCGTGGTCCATGCGGCTTCCGCCGTGGGCGTGATACCTCCAACCCAGGTGCTGCTCATGACAAGCGTGGCTGTGCCCAGCACCGGCTTGGTGGCGATAGTCTTCCTGGCGAGGGCCGGCGAGCGGCTCAGTGAGTACTTTGTGAAGCCGCTCATTGTCTTGGTTTCCGAGGGCGTCACCCACTCCGGATGAGACAAATGGTCGGACTACATTGAGCGGTTGGTCTGCGCCGTCCCGGGCGGCGGCATTATTGTCCTGCTATAGATTGACATCTTGGGGTTCTTGGGCCTCACGACGCCCTACCCACAGGGGATGATCATTATGGCTTTCTTGGTCGGCGGCGGGTCCAATTTGGTACACCGCTTCATCAGGGCGATCCCGGACGGCAGCGGTACGGGCGTGTCGAACGTGCGTTTGGCAGGCGACGCCCGCGCCTGACAAGGCCCCTCCGCCCGCGAAAGGCGGCTCGTCATACCGTGCGCCTGACGAGTGGCCCTCGTGACGGAGGGGTAGGGTCTACAGTGCTTGTCTCTGAGAAGTGAAAGGGGAACGACATGATTGCCGTTCCCTTTGTGCTTGCGTGCTGGAGTTGGTAGTCTGCAGAGCAAACCAGTGGGGTCCCTGGGCTAGAGCTGAAGTGCTCGAAGCCGGGGTTGTGAGTGGCCTCCGCGGCCTGTCGATTGTCTACCCGTGCTCTTTCATCTCGGCGATGTACTGCAGTACCTCCGTTCTGAGGTCCTGGTCATCCGACGCAAGTTCCAGGTAGGATTCAAGATCGCGGGTGGCCTTCTGGTGCCGGGCCAAGTGCCGATAGGTCAGTCCCCGGTTGTAGTACGCCAAGGCACAGTCTGAGTCGAGCTGAATAGCTCTTGTGAAGTCGGCAAGAGCATGGTCGTAGTGCCCGGAGTGCAGGTAGGCAAGGCCCCGGCTGTTATGCGCCTCAACCATGGCGGGGTCAAGGCGAAGGGCCTCGTCGAGATCCGCGATGGCCCGTTTGAACTCGCCACTCTCATCGTGCGCGATCCCGCGATTGTAATACGTCCCCGCACGATTGGGGGTCAGGCGAATGGCTTCGGTGTAGTCAGCGATGGCCTTTGTGTGCTCCCCCAGGTCAGCGTGAGCCAGCCCCCGACTGTTGTATGCGTGCCCCAGGCTCGGATCAAGGCGGATGGCCTTCGTGCAGTCACCAATGGCTTGTCTGTGCTGGCCGAGTATTCGCCGTGCAAGCCCTCGGCTACTGTACGCCATACCATGTTTGGGATCGAGTCTGATGGCTTGGCTGAAATCCTTGATTGCGTTCGCATAGGCGCATAGCTCAGCACGGGCTACGCCACGGAGATAGTAGGCATTGGCATTCTTGGGATCCAGGCGAATGGCCTCGGTGTAATCCGAGATGGCCTCGTCATTCTGGCCCAGATCCGCATGACCGAGGGCCCGACCCATGTAAGCCACCATATCGTCGGGATTCAGGTGAATCGCCATGCCGAAATCTCCCACAGCCTCCCTGTGCCGACCCTGTCGAAGTCGAACAAGCGCGATTTGGCGATAAGCCTGCGAGCGGTCGGCACCAAGGCGAATAGCCCGGATGAAGTCCTTGATCGCGCTCTTGTGGTTCCCATAGCTGCCCTGAGCGATTCCACGATTGACGTAGGCAAGCGCAAGCTTGGGATTGATGCGAATGGCGCGGGTGAGATCCTCTATGGCCAGGGTCGAGTTGCCGAGGCGATAGTGAGCGATACCGCGGTTGCAATAGGCCCCAGCCAAGTTGGGATTGATCCCGAGGGCCTGGGTGAGGTCATCCAGGGCTTCCTGGTTCTGGCCCAGGACGCCGTAGACAACCCCACGATTGTTGAATGCTTCAGCCAAGTCGGGATCCAGGCGAATTGCCTCGCTCAAGTCGGCCTTGGCTGAATCATTCTGACCCAGTTCGTGCCAGGTCAGGCCTCGGTTATTGTAGGCCTGCGCGCAGTCGGGGTCGACACGAATCGCAGATGTACAATCCGCGATAGCACCCTCGTAGTGCCCTAGGAGGAATCGGGCAGCCGCGCGCTCCAAGAAGACAACCGACCTTCCCCAAAGTGCCACGGACTCTCCAAGCTGAGCAAGGGCCGTAGTGAAGCTTTGCTCTGCTCCCTGGTAGTCTCCGAGTCCGTACCGCGCCAGGCCCGCCACGAAAGCGCTCAGATAGATCATCTCTTTGGCGAGCTCTGTCTGGAGGGCAAAGGTGTCCAGAAGGGCGATCTCATGTGTTCTCACGACGCTCCCCTGTAGCTCAGGGTCAGGGATTGCAGGATGTCGTGTCAGTACCTCGAAGTTGAGCGAGACTCGAACATGGGTGGTCGTCGGTGCGTACCAACCCCAGATGACGATGCTGGCGTCGTTGCGGTGCCCAAGGGGTCTCGTGCCCAGCTTCCTGGCGCCTTCTGATCCCTCGGCCTCGGACACTGGTCTTGGCACATAGTCGACGCGTGCGCCCCCTATCTCGCCGAGCTCTGAACGAAGGTTCTGTAGGATGGTATCGCTCACGCGATAGCGGTCAGGGTCCGGACCCTGGATGTCTGTCACTAGAACGATGATCTCCCTAGGGTATTGAAGCTGAAAGAGCATCCAAACAGCGAGGACGGCCAATGCGACGAGGGGCATGCCTACGATGACAGCCAGGGCCACGCGTCTCAGATTCTGCTCGAGAGGGGCGAAGGGGCCCATTCCGAGAAACGTGAGCAAGAAGCCACAGTACAGGACCGAAAGCGTGGCACCACCGACAACAAAGCCCAGTTGGGTTCTGGACGTACGATCTGCACCGCGGAACCTGCGCACCAAGAGAGGAATGGCCATTATCAAGGTGATGGCGTCACCAATCAGTCCGAGGACTAGCGCAACTCTCTCGATCTCGGTCATGGCGCAGTGTGTCCGGTCTTCCCTCTCTCTTGGTGCAAGCGCGGCAGTTGATGACAGCCAGGACGAGGTGTGTGTCACAGACGATCATCGAAGTAGAGGCGAAGTCACTGGATGATAGCACAAGTGCGGAGCAAAGGCAAGCTGCCTTGCCAACACTGGGCCGAGACGCCTCTCGCGCGCCGCACCATGCGGGGCTCACGTCATCGCCAGGTGCGTCCGTTAGGCGGGTCACGCCGCTCCCGTCGGCGTTCATGACGTAGATCTCCCAGTCGCCATCGCGATCTGATGAGGAGGCGATGCGGCTGTCAGTCAGGGCCACGCGCGGATGACCGCGGGATGAGGGCGGGTGAGGTGTCGCATTATGAGCTTGTCCGGGAGAGTGCGCAGCGTGTCGAGCATGGCGGCGTCACCATCCCTCGGATGGATTGAGGCCCGGAGTCGAACCGTCAGCAATCGACGTGGGGGATGTTCCCGAGGAGTTGACGCGGTCTCAGAATCCTGCCGTGCTGTCTGTGACAGCGTCGGAGTCATCGGACGTCCGGGGGCGATGATGCCTGGCATACGGCTACGCCGAGCGGATCGAGTGGACCATCCAAGAGGAGGAAGTTGACCTATCGGAGCATTAGCAGTATACTAGTGTGTTTTTCTTCCGGCTCTGATCCTCGCTGAAATCGGCTCGCCAAGTGTCACAAGTCAGGGGGGTAGTTCACTGGCGAACTTCGAGAGCCAATGCCTTACTCTGAGCTTTGTAGTAGAATGTAG